>Ga0302319_10017004_pt1 | contig 13354 bp, 8 predicted proteins | sample Bog_T0_2_FD_203319 | JGI IMG/M metagenome (GOLD analysis project Ga0302319, IMG submission 203319) | Peat permafrost microbial communities from Stordalen Mire near Abisko, Sweden - Bog_T0_2 | ecosystem: Environmental > Terrestrial > Soil > Wetlands > Peat | place: Sweden: Abisko, Stordalen Mire...
AATACCTCGAAGGACGAGACCGCGGTGTGCAACTTGGGCTCAGTCATTCTTGAGACACACCTATTGCCGGACGGGGCACTTGATCACCGGAAGCTCCGAGAGACGATCCGCATGGCGGTGAGAGCCCTCGATAACGTGATCGACATCAACTTCTATCCCACGGAGGCGGCGCAGCGCTCCAATTCCCGGCACCGGCCAATCGGGCTAGGAGTGATGGGCCTGGCAAACACGCTCTACATGAAGGGTGTCGCATTTGCCTCCCCTGAGGCCGTCGAATTCAACGACGAGGCCATGGAGGCGATAGCCTACTACGCCTACGAGGCGAGCTCCGACCTCGCGGTTGAGCGCGGCACCTACTCGTCCTACAAGGGTTCCAAGTGGGATCGCGGGCTTTTGCCCCCTGATACGGTCGATCTCCTCGAGAAGGAGCGCGGGCTCCCGATCCAGGTGCCGCGCACCGCACGGATGAACTGGGAGCCCCTGCGCGCCAAGATCGTCAGCCAGGGCATGCGCAACAGCAATGTCCTCGCGATCGCTCCGACAGCGACGATTTCCAACATCACGAACACGTCGCCCTGCATCGAGCCGACCTACAAGAACCTGTTCGTCAAATCGAACCTCTCCGGGGAGTTCATTGTCCTGAACCCGTTCCTTGTTAAGGACCTGAAGGCCCGCGGCCTTTGGGACCAGGACATGATGGACAGCCTCAAGTACTTCGACGGCGAGCTTGCTGACATTGAGCGGATCCCGGCGGACCTTAAGCTCAAGTACCTGACGGCCTTCGACATTGACCACAAGTGGGTCATCGATGCCGCCGCGAGGCGCCAGAAGTGGATCGACCAGTCCCAGTCGGTCAACCTTTGGATCAAGACCCCGGACCTTAAGACGCTGTCCCACATGTACCGCCATGCATGGCACACGGGGCTAAAGACGACCTATTACCTTCGCGGCCTGGGTGCCTCCAACATCGAGAAGGCGACTGTTTCCGTTAAAAAGGAGATGCGCGGAGCGGCCGGGGAGACCAAGGCTGAGACCGCAACCCGCGACGCTGCGTCGGCAATCACCACCTCGCCATTTGGCGACTCCGGCAAGGCGCCGAAGCAGTATACGGCGGAGGAGAAGACGGCGTGTTCAATCGAGGCCATGCGCAACGGTGGAACCTGTGAGGCCTGCCAGTAGGGACCCGCAGGCTGACCATCCCAGGATCGCGGCGGATCTCCCTTGGATCAAGGGGGGCTGGCGTAGCCTTCGTAGGATCTGAGCGGCACAACGGCGTCGATCTCAAATAAGCCGCTCCTCACAAGGGGCGACATCTCAACGACCGCGCGGGCCGTCTCCTCGTTCTGGGCCTCGATGAGCAGGCACTCCCCAGGAGCGTCACCGCGGTGCCAGATCTGCCGAATGATGCCGGCCTCGCGAAGATCGCGGACCACGGCGGCCTCGGCCTCCAGGCGGCGATGGAAATCGATTTCGCGACACAGAGCCGATCGACGGCGGGAGAGCGTCAGGAATTGCATGGGGAGGAGTTGGCCGGTCTCAAGGGGTCGAGCTATCCCATGCCGTGAAGATAACGAGGCCGGAGAGGCAAAAGATTATAGTGATCATGCCATAGCTTTCGCATGCCCCGTGCCATCAAATGGGAAATTTATAACACAATGATAATCATTTAATTATAATATTATTGATAACTTGGAATAAGGTACGACAATTCGTATGTACGACATTTAATACCTAATAAAAACGAAAATTCGTCTCAACAGAGGGTCGAAAAACCGTATACGACGCTATGTAGCCCGCTTCAGTCCAAGCTTTTTGATGCGCGAAACCAGTGTGGTCGGCTTGATGCCCAGGAGCTCAGCCGCGCCGTTCGCACCTTTGACCCTCCAGCCGCTCTTCTCGAGCACCGCCAACAGGTTGTTTCGCTCGCGTTCGCGCATTTCCAATTCGGTGAGGAATCTCGGATCTTCGCCGTCCGGCGGCACCTGGGAACGTGTTGGGTTCGCGCGAAGCTCCGCTTCGCCACTAGGCAGGTCGAAGTCTAAAGCGCCCCCGCGGGCCAAAATAACGGCCCGGTCGATCACGTTCCGAAGCTCCCTTATGTTGCCGGGCCAGTCGTAACTCTGGAGCTTCGCGACGCCCGCCCGTGTCAGCCGCGGCTTCGGGATGCGGAGCTCGCGGACGGACAGGTCGATGAAATGCTTAGCCAGGGGCGGAATGTCCTCCTTTCGGTCGCGCAACGGGGCGACTTGGATTGGGAAGACGCTCAGCCGATAGTAGAGGTCCTCGCGGAATCGGCCGGCCGCGGCCTCCCTTTTTAGGTCGCGGTTGGTGGCGCCTACGATGCGCACATCGGCGCGCCGGGTGCGGTCATCGCCGACGCGCTCGTAGCGCTTCTCCTGGAGGACGCGCAGCAGCTTCGCCTGGAGATCAATGGGCACCTCGCCGATCTCGTCGAGAAAGAGCGTGCCCCCGTCTGCCGACTCAAAGCGTCCGGCCCGGTCCTTCACGGCGCCGGTGAAAGCGCCCTTCACGTGGCCAAAGAATTCGCTCTCAAAAAGCTCCTTCGGGATCGATGCGCAATTGACACGAATCAGCGGGCGGCCCCGGCGGGAGCTTCGCTGATGAATCTCGTGGGCGACCAACTCCTTGCCGGTGCCGGTTTCGCCGGTGATAAGGACGGAGGCATCGGTAGGCGCCACCATGTCAATCTGCGAGACGACCTGCTGCAGGGCGGCGCTTTGGCCAACCAGGGTTCCAAAGGCCTTTGCCTCGACGACCTCCTCCTGCAGATAGGCGTTCTGTTGCTCGAGCTGAAGCTTAAGCCGCTGGATTTCCTCGAACGCCCGCGCGTGCGCGATGGCACCGGCAACGTGGTCGGCCAATATCCTTCCATAGGGCACCGCCGCATCCGGAATGTTTTGCCGGCTGAACACCGCGATGACGCCGAGAACCTCGCCCTTGAACACGATCGGCACGCCGTTGAATCCCTTGATGCCTTCCGCCTTCAGCCAACCAATATGCGCGAGCTCCGCTGGGTCGCGATCGAGGTCCTTAAGAGTGATTTGCTTACCTGTCTGCGCGATCTTGCCAACCAGGCCGGCGCCCAACGGTATCCGGATAAAAGGGTCCTCTTTGGGATCATTTGTTCCTGTAGTTACCTTGGGCCCGGACAGCGGATTGGAGTCTTCCGCCACAGCATGAAGGCAATTGTCCGACTTGTCCGTGAGCCACATCCGGGTGCGGGCGACGCCAGGACGGGAGAGGAGGAAGCTTTTCAGGGTTTCGACGATCTCGTCGAGAGACGACTTCTGGGCGATTTCGAGAAGCAGCTTGATCGCTAGCTGGGGGTCGAAGCGATTTTCGGCATCCGATTCCATAGAGCGCATATTCAAATCGGGAGACGAAAAATCAACCACAATAGGTACGAAAAACAGTACGTGCGATAAATCGTACCTATGTAAGGTAGCGATACTATATTTGGAAATAATTGATATTAAACATTATAAGAAATTTCATTAGCTTGGCACGCCGCATGCCAATAGAAGCCAGAACAATCCAATCAATTCTTCTCTATGAACGCCGTTGCCGATATTCCCGAAACTCAAACTCATCCTGACATCGCCGCATTGACGGCGCCCGCCGGACCGTCCCCCGATCGCGACGGGGCAAACACCATGGCGGTCCGGGCACCTGGCGCGATCAAGCCGGGTCGCCGGCGCTTTACCTTGATTGCGGTCGCGGCCGTCCTCGCGGGTGCCGCGTTGGGCAGCTACTATTGGGCGGTCATTGCCCCTTACGAGTCCACCGATGATGCGTTCGTCGAGGCGGACGTTACGCCGATAGCGCCCCAGGTTGCGGGGCGCGTACTCCGGGTTCCGGTTTCCGACAACCAGGAGGTGCGCCAAGGCGATGTGCTTTTCGAGATAGATCCGAGCGACTATCAGACGAAGCTCGACGAGGCCCGCTCCGAACTCGCCGCCGCTCGGGGCAAAGCGGACCAGGCGGCCGCCCTGATGTTGGTCGACCGCGCCAAGGTGGAGCAGGAGAGGGCGAGTGTTGCGGCCGCGGACGCCGAGGCGAAGCGTGCGGAAGCCGACAACCGCAGGTTCCACGACGTGGGAAGCCTCGCTGTTTCCGCCAGCCAGCTGGACCTTGCGGCCACGCAGGCCCGCTCATCGGCGGCCCAGGTGACCGTGGCTCTCAACCGGCAGCGGGCGATGGAGGCGCAGCTGGGTCTCGACGAGGCCGACATCCGGACGGCGCGTGCCGAGGTCCTGCGCTGGGAAGCGGCGGTGCGACAGGCGGAACTCGACCTTTCGTACACCCGGGTTGTGGCACCGGTAGCCGGATTCGTGACCCATCGCGGCATACAGCCCGGCGACTATGTTCAAATCGGCCAGCCGCAGCTCGCGCTCGTGCCGCGCAAGGTTTGGATCATCGCAAACTTCAAGGAGACGCAGCTCGCCCACATGCACAGGGGCCAGGCGGTGGCTATCACGGTGGATGCTTACCCGAACCTGAAGCTCAAGGGACGCGTAGAAAGCGTTCAGGCGGGCGCCGGCGCCCGGTTCTCGCTCTTTCCCCCGGAGAACGCGTCGGGAAACTACGTGAAGGTGGTCCAGCGCGTGCCCGTGAAGATCACACTCGAGGATGCGCAGGCGCAGGAAATACTTGGCCCCGGCATGTCGGTGGTGCCCGAGGTCAGGGTGCGCTGAGCTCCGCAACCTTCCGATCCTGCGAGCCATGAACGCCGACTCACACCTATCCGAGACGAGTGCCGCCGCGCCGGCCTCCGTCAATCCCTGGTGGATCGCGCTGGCCATCATGCTGGCGACATTCATGGAGGTCCTCGACACCTCGATCGCCAACGTCTCGCTCTCCCACATTGCGGGCAGCCTTTCGGTATCAACCGACGAATCAACCTGGGTCCTCACGACCTACCTGATCTCCAACGCGATCATCATCCCGAGCACGGCATGGTTCGGCCAGAAGATTGGTCGGAAGCGGTTCCTCCTCGCCTGCGTCGGAATCTTCACGCTTTCGTCGTTCTTCTGCGGCGTGGCAACGAGCCTTCCGATGCTGCTCGCCATGCGGATCGTGCAGGGGGCTGGCGGAGGAGCGCTTCAGCCGATCGCGCAGGCCATCCTGCTCGAGACCTTCCCCAAGGAGAAGCACGGCCAGGCAATGGGCGTTTACGGCATCGGCGTCGTGGCGGCACCGATCATCGGGCCCGTCCTGGGCGGCTGGATCACGGACAACTACAGCTGGCGGTGGATCTTCTTCATCAACGTCCCGGTGGGGATCGTCGCGATGATGCTCATGCAAAACTTCCTGAAGGATCCGCCCTGGATCCGCAACGCCCGGCCAGGGCGGTTGGACGCGGTCGGGTTCGGGTTCATGTCCCTTTGGCTCGGCTGCCAGGAAGTGCTCCTCGACAAGGGCCAGGAAGACGACTGGTTCGGGTCTCCGTTCATCATCGTTATGGCAGTCCTGGCGGCCTTCGGCCTGGTCGCATTCGTCGCCCGTGTGCTCATGACGCCGCGGCCCTTCGTAGACCTGCGGGTGATGAAGAGCTACAATTTCAGCCTCGGGCTGTTTCTGATGTTCTGCGCCGGCGTGACGCTTTATGGGATGACGGCCGCCATCCCTCTCTTTCTGCAGGGCCTGATGGGCTACACCTCCCTCCAGAGCGGCCTCGCGATGATTCCCCGCGGGCTTGGTGCCCTGGTCGCAATGCCGCTTGCCGGCGCCCTGGTAAGCAGGGTGCAGGGCCGCTACCTCGTTGCCGGCGGCTTTCTTGCCTTCGGGGCCGCCTCCCTGGTCCTGTCCCGGCTCTCGCTGGACCTCACTCCCGGCCTGCTGTTCTGGCCCCTGTTCTTCAGCGGTGTCTCGATCGGCTTCATGTTCGTCCCGCTGAATACGCTCGCGCTGGGGGCCTTCAAGCCGGAGCAGATCGGCAATGCGAGCGGCATCTTCAACCTTATGCGCAACGTTGGAGGCAGCGTGGGAATCTCGCTCGTCACCACCCTCGTGGCGCGGGACGCCCAGGCCCAGCAGGCCGTTCTGGCAGCCCGCCTCACACCCTACGACGCTGTCTCTCGTTCGGGCCTCCATTCCGCGGCTTCCGCGCTCGCGGCGGCAGGCCAGGCCTCTGCGCCCCAGAAAGCCCTGGGATTGATGTACCGCTCGTTGCTCGGGCAATCCGAGCTTCTCGCCTTCCTTAACAACTTCCGCTGGTTCGCCTTGATGTGCGTTCTTTGCATCGTCGTCGCCCTCTTTTTCAAGAAATCCCAGGCCCGCGGCCCCATCGCGGTCCACTAAAACAATGGTTCCCATGAAATCCACGCCCCTGATTCTCACCGCCGCTCTCGTCGTGGCCACTGCCGGCTGCGCCGTGGGTCCCGATTACCGCAAGCCCTCTGTCGCTGCTCCCGTCCGCTGGAATGGCACGCTTGCCGGTGGCGAAACGGCCGCACCCGACACCGTCACGGTCTGGTGGCGAACCTTCAACGATCCCGAGCTCGATTCGCTCATCGACCGGGCGGTCCTCTCGAACCTTGACCTTCGGATCGCTCAGGCCCGTGTCCGGGAGGCGCGCGCCCAATACGGTATTGCCTCGGCAGCGCTGGCGCCGTCTGCCGATGCCTCCGGTGGGGACAGCCGCCAGCAGGCGAGCCATCACCAGCCGGTCCTCGGCTCGGTGCCGCTTCCGAAGGACACGCCCTTTGAAAACGAGGTCTACCAGGGGGGCGTCGACGCCTCCTGGGAGATAGACGTCTTTGGAGGAGGCCGCCGCGAGGTGGAGGCTGCGCGCGCCGAGGTAGGGGCGTCTGAATTCGACCGGCGCGCGACGCTCATGGTGCTGCTCGGGGACGTTGCCCGCAACTACGTCGACGTGCGCGGATTCCAAAGCCGGCTGGCGATCGCGGCCGAGAACATTGAGGCGCAGCGCCAGGGCCTGGCAATCGCCCGCGACCGCTTCACCCACGGCCTTGCCACGGATCTTGACGTGGAGGAGTCCTCCACGCTCCTTGCGCAGACCCAGGCGGAGGTTCCCGCGCTCGAGGCGCAGCTGCAGGCCTCTGCGCACCGGCTGGGCGTCCTCCTCGGCCAGGAACCCGGCGCTCTCCTAGCCGAGCTGTCGGCGCGGGCCCCAATCCCCGCTGCTCCCGAGGTCGTCCCGGTCGGCCTTCCGTCGGACCTGATACTTCGCCGTCCGGATGTGCTCCGCGCCGAGCGCAAGCTCGCGGCGGCAACGGCCAACATCGGTGTCGCAACGTCGGACCTTTTCCCGAAGTTCTACCTGACGGGTGCGGCGGGCTACCAGAGCGTCAGCGCCGGCGACTGGTTCTCAAGCTCGAGCAGCTTCTGGTCGATCGGACCCTCCGTCCAATGGAGGATCTTCGACGCCGGCCGCGTGCGCGCCGCCATCAGGGTGCAGGACGCCCGCCAGGAGGAGGCACTTGCCGAATACGAGCGGACCGTCCTAAAGGCCTTTGAGGAAGTCGAGAACGGCCTGGTATCCTACGCGAACGAGCAGGTGCGCCGCCATTCCCTCGAGGAGGCGGTGGCATCGAGCCGCAAGTCGCTCGAGCTTGCCACCCGCCTCTACGCGGGTGGGCTCACCGACTTCCTCCGCGTTCTGGATGCGGAGCGCTCGCTCTACGACGCCGAGGATCGTCTCTCCCAAAGCGACAGGGCCATCTCGGGCAACCTCGTCGCACTTTACGAGTCCCTGGGCGGCGGCTGGCAGCGGTTCGAGCAGAAGGGGTCCTAGGCACCCTCCTTGCGCAACTGAGGAGCCTGGATACCCTTTTTGCCCAAGGGAAGATGTTGAATGGCCCAGCTCCAGATCACCCCAGACGGAAGGCAATGAAGATTCGATTCGGCACAATTGAAATGGAGATCGACACTCAGGAGCAGCTCGACGAACTCGTCATGCGGTACGGCAATTCTACGGTTGTCGTTGTTGCTCCAGCTGAGCGGGAAAAGGCGGGCGAAGGAAGCGCGCAGCCGGCTCCTGGTGCCGCGTCTGGCAGGGCACCTGACCGAGGCAGCGCGCACGGCCCGCCAACAGGCCATTCGAAATAGCGAAATCCGCGCGCGTGATCGGATTTGATCTCCGTTGGCGCGCATTGAAATTCAACTCACCTCGCCGTTTGGTGTTCCGTCAGCACGTCCTCAAACGAGGGATTGATCTTGGCCCGGCCCTTGAAAAATACGACCGGGGTTTCCCCCGGTCATGACCCGGTTAACCTGGTCCATCTTCGCGTCGAATTCGGCTTTTGTGGGTGCTCTTACCGTGGTCCCGGCGGTTGAGGAAGGCGTCACAGGAATGTTGGCGGCCTTCAACTAAACTGCCTGTCGCGCCACCGGAGAATCGGTGACTCAAACCAACGGTACACCGCGGCACTGGCCAGGACGCAGGCCGCGACATAAGAGACAACGCCAACGACCGAGCCATAATGAAACTGCATGTGCGAAAGCACCGTCCCGCTGATCATGAGGTTAACGAGATACATGGAGTAGGACCAGCGCGCGACTGCGCTTACGGGCGTGTTTATGATTCCCCCGCCGAGGTTGGTGCAGGTTGATGCCCACGGCAGGAGCAGGGCGCATCCGAGTGTCACGAGGAGCGGCAGGAATGTCCTGGCCAATGCGGAATGCTCGGGATCGCCCCGGCCCATGTAGAGGATCGACTCCACGAGCACGACCACTCCCCCGAGGGCTGCCGTCCCTCGGAGTCGGCGCACGGAGTCGGGATAGCGCCTGCAGAGAGCCACCGTGATAAGGCCGAGCGCGATCGCGTCCGGCCGGTAGATGACTACCTTGGTGATGCCGCGCGCCCAGTCCGCTTGCGTGAGCACAAGGCCCCTGAGGGTTACTGGCACGATGACCATGACCGATGCGAGGATCGTGTAAAGGCGGGTAAAAGGCACCTTGAGGAGCCTTAGCCCCAGGTAGAGGCCGAGGGGGAACATCAGGTAGAACCACTCCTCTACAGCGAGGGACCAGGATTCCGAGAAGAACCAAGTCGGAGTCGACGCGAAATTCTGGAGGAACAGGAGGTACCTAGGAATGAGCGGAAAGGGGTCCGGATACCCCTTCGACCTTTGGTGGAAATACCAGAAGGCGAGGTTCACCCCTATGAACAGCCAGTAATTCGGCAACGTGCGCAGCGCGCGCCGGACCCAGAACCGCGCCGCCACCGGAAGCGCTCCCAGGGACTCGCCCTGGTCCAGGAGGATCCCCCCGATGAGGAATCCGCTAAGGGCGAAGAACATCGTGACCCCGATTGAGCCCGCCTTCACCCATATCTCGGGCGTCCCGTAGCAAAGGTTGAAGAAGAGCGCGCCGTGTTGGAACACGACCGCGGAAATCGCCACTGCGCGAATCAAGTCGAGCCCGTAGACGTGCTTCTGCATCCTTGGTTCGAAATTCCACGAAAGCCCGGGGGAAGTACAGGCCTAACCTCCGATGGCGGCCCGTCGCGCAATCTAATTTTGCGTGACCCTTCTTGGCGGCACCTGCAACATCGCCCGGAACCTACCCCGTCCCGACTGCATCCCCAGCGAGGGCCCAGCGCCTTCACCCTGGCGTGATCGTGGCTATGCCCAACCAACGAGCCTCCGTCTTTCCGAAGAGATCCCAGCCTGCATGCTCGTGGAAGCTTGCACGCCTTGAGGCAAGGGGCGCCGTCCCCGGGGAAGGCGATTGGTTCCCGGCGACGGTTCCGGGCGCGGTGCAGCTTGACTGGGCGAAGGCGCGGGGCCTGCCGGACTACGCATACGGTTCTAACGTGCTCCATTATGCGGGCCTTGAGGACTACCATTGGCTTTACCGAACCGAGGTTCCGCGAATAGCCCTGGCGAAGGGGGAGCGGCTGTTCTTTTACTGCGGCGGTGCTGATTTCCAGTGCGAGGTCCGGCTCGGCGGGGTCCTGATCCATGCGCAGATTGGGATGTTGACGGGTTTTGACCTCGACGTCTCTGCAGCCCCTGCGGGGTCCCCGATCGAGATCCTCATTTTCCCGGCGCCAAAGCGGCATGCGCTCCCGGCTGACCGGAGCCAGGCAAGTCACGTGACCAAGGCCGCCGTGAGCTACGGCTGGGACTGGCAGCCGCGGCTGATTCCCCTTGGCCTCTGCGATGACTCGGGCTTTGAAGTCAGGCCTGCGGCCCACCTCAGGAGCGTCGATTTTGCCTACGTCCTCCCCGATGATTTCTCGGCTGCGGACATCACGGTGTCGGTGGAGTTGAGCGAGCCGGCCTTGCCTTTCAAATGGACGCTCTCCGACCAGGCCGGAAACCAGATGCTTGAAAGCGAGCGTCCCAGCGCCCGGCTCGCGCGGCCCCGGCTGTGGTGGACCCACGACCACGGGACACCCAGCCTCTATGTCCTGGAGGTGACCGTCGCTGGGGGCGATGTCCTCCGTCGGACGGTGGGCTTTAGGCGGGTGGGTCTCGTGATGCACCCCGGTGCCTGGGAGGGGGAGGTTGTCTTTCCGAAGTCGCGCGAGAATCCGCCGATAACCTTCGAGCTCAACGGGCGGCAGATCTTCCTGAAGGGAAGCAACTGGGTGGGGCCGGACATTTTCTATGGCAGGGTCGACGGGGAGACCTACCGGCCGCTCCTTGAACTTGCCCAAGGCGCTCATTTCAACCTGCTGCGCTGCTGGGGAGGCGCGCCCGCGCCAAAGGAGGAGTTCTTTGCGAAGTGCAACGCCCTGGGGCTGCTGGTCTGGCAGGAGTTCCCGCTGGCGTGCAACTGCTACCCCGACGACCCCGGATACCTAGAGTTGCTGGACCGCGAATCGCGGTCGCTCCTCCGCCGGGTCCGGCAGCACCCGTGCCTTGGGCTCTGGGTGGGGGGAAACGAGCTTTTCAACTCCTGGTCGCGAATGACCGACCAGAGCCTGCCCCTGCGGCTCCTGAACAAGAACTGCTACGAGCTCGACGTGCACACACCCTTCCTGCCAACCGCCCCGGTCGAGGGAATGGGCCACGGCGATTACCGGTTCCAACACAACGGGCGCGACGTCTTCGAGCTTTTCCAGGAGGCGCACTGCACCGCCTACTCGGAATTCGGCTGCTCAAGCGTTTCGCCGGTAGAGTACCTGAAGACCTTCATCCCTCCCGGGGAGCTCTGGCCCGCAAGGCCCGGCACGAGCTGGGAGGTCCATCACGGGCTGGGTGCCTGGGAGGCCGACGCCACGACGTGGCTGTGCGCCTCGACGCTCGAGCATTTCTTCGGTCCCTTGGGTACCCTTGAGGATACCGTCGCCAAGAGCAGCTGGCTCCAGTGCGAGGGTTACAAGTCCATCTTCGAGGAAGCCAGGCGCCAGAAACCGCGGTGCTCGATGGCGCTCAACTGGTGCTTCAACGAGCCGTGGCCGACCGCCGCCAACAACAGCATTGTGAACTACCCGGCGCGACCGAAGCCGGCGTACTATTCCGTGCAGGCCGCGTGCCGCCCGGTGCTGGCGTCGGCGAGGATCCCAAAGTTCCAGTGGAGGGCGGGGGAGGAATTCTCCGCCGAGCTCTGGATCCTTAACGACGGACCCGGGGCGCAGGACGCGGGGACGCTCAAGGCCGAGCTTGTCGCGGGAGGCAAGCGGGCCGCAATCGGGGAATGGGCGTTTCCGGCCGCGGCCCCGTTCCAGAACGTCAAGGGCCCCACCGTCCGGGTCGCGCTGCCTGATTCGGCCGACCGAGCCTTCCTGCTGGAGCTTTCGGTCGCTTCCCGTGCCTCATGGTCGAGCTCCTACTGCCTGAGCCTCAGGTCCGGGGATTTGCCCGGTTTGCCAAAGACCGCGCCTTGACGGTGCGGGCGGGCATGGGTTTCTTAGCCCATGGACCGATCAACGGTGAGGGATAAGACATCGCGATTAGCGGGGCTTTTGGCTTTCGCCCTTGGGGCGGCCTTCCTGGCCAGCCCGGCCACGTGGGCCGGCCCCGAGTCGGCAAGCGACAAGCTAAAGCTTGTCATCATCCTTTCCCGCCACGGGGTGAGGTCGCCGCTCAGCACCGACGCGGCGCTCGCGGGCCTCGCATCCCAGCCGTGGCCCAAGTGGGAGGTGGATCCCGGGATCCAGACGCCCCACGGCAACCAGCTTGTGGCGATGATGGGGGACTATTACCGCGCTCGTTTCATCAGGGAGGGGGCCCTCACCGGGGACCCCGAGCAGGATGGCCCCAGGGTTTTTGTCCGGGCGGACAATGACCAGCGGACGATCGAGACAGGCCGCATCCTGGGGAAGGCGCTTGTCCCTGTCGGCGAGCCCGACGTCCACGCGCTTCCCGCGGGGACCGTGGACCCCCTGTTCCGGCCGTACGAAGCCCATGTGGGCAACGCCGACCCGGCGCTGGCCGCATCTTCGATCCTAGGGAGGATGGGCGCGGACCCGAAGAACCTGGAGAGAGCCTTTTCGAAGCAGCTCGAGGAACTGAAGGGAGTGTTGTACGGCCCCGGGGGAAGCCCCGGACCCGACTCACCCTTCGACAAACCCACCTCGATCACGCCCGGAAAACACCGCTACCTCGTTGAAATCTCCGGGCCCTTTCAAGCCTCCCTGGGGGCGACGGACGCGCTCCTGCTTGAGTACGCGGACGGCAAACCCCTGCAGGACGTGGGCTGGGGCAGGGTGGACGGCAGGGTCATGACCGACCTCCTTTCACTGCATGAACTCTTCTTCGACCTGTCGGCTAGAACCCGATATCCCGCGCAGGTGGGCGGATCAAACCTTGCCAGCCATATCGTGGACACGCTCGAGCAGGCGGCAACGGGTGATCCCGTTCCCGGGGCTCTCGGTCCGACCGACGAGAAGGTGGTCGTGCTTGTAGGCCACGACACCAACATTGCCAATGTCGGCGGCCTCTTTGACCTGAATTGGTGCGTGCCCGGCACGCCGCTCAACCCGACGCTTCCCGGGGGAGCCCTCGTGATCGAGCTTTGGATGCGGAGCGGGCCGCCGGACTCCTTCTACGTCCAGACGAGCTATGTCGCCCAGACGCTTGACCAGCTGCGGGAGGCGACGCCGATCTCGCTTTATAGTCCGCCTGCGATCGCCCCCATCTTTGTCCCCGGATCCAGCGGCTCGGACCATGACTTCAGCTCCCCGCTTCCGGCGTTTGTGCGACAGGCCCGCAAGGTGATCGACCCGTCGTTCATCGCGCCCGAGCCATGAGGGGTTTGCAAAGCGCCCCGACGGGTGGTTTATTGGGCCCTATGGTAAAGATCACCGGCGAATATCAGGGCGACCTCCACTGTTCGGCTGTGCACGGGCCCTCGGGCAACGTCCTTGCCACCGACGCGCCCAAGGACAACCAGGGCCGCGGCGAGGCGTTCTCGCCCA
>Ga0302319_10017007_pt1 | contig 13353 bp, 7 predicted proteins | sample Bog_T0_2_FD_203319 | JGI IMG/M metagenome (GOLD analysis project Ga0302319, IMG submission 203319) | Peat permafrost microbial communities from Stordalen Mire near Abisko, Sweden - Bog_T0_2 | ecosystem: Environmental > Terrestrial > Soil > Wetlands > Peat | place: Sweden: Abisko, Stordalen Mire...
CAGGGCGATGGCGAGTTCGTTTTGCGCCGGACTCAAAAACTGCAGCCGGTACGTCGAAGGGGAACTGGCGATCTGGAAGAGCTGGCCTTTCAATAGGTCCAGGCGTTCGGCGGCAAGGCCGGTGGTTATTATTTTGAGTGCGCTGCGTCGTTGCACGTTAGACTCACCCTTACATTGTCTCCCCAGCGGTGGAGCTGGTGTGTTACAGCGCTCATTTTACCGTTTCAATCGAACCTGCGCTTAACAATTTCACTTGTTTCTAAGAGAGCCCCAATCCAGGCAGTTCATTCAAAAATCGGCTCTTCGTCGACGTAACGTTACCGTTCCCGTAACGGTTGCGCTATTAACTTTCCCCTGTCCGCACGGTGTATCAGGATTAGCTCAAGACGTTTCAATCAGCTTTCAGAGGAAACCAACAAACCATATGCGACTACTCTCTGTCGGAGTCTGTCTTCTCGCCATATGCTCCGCCATGTTCGGGCAGAGCGATCGCGGGACGATCACCGGCACCGTTATCGATCCTGCCGGGGCAACCGTCCCCAACGCACACATCACCGTCACCAATGCCGAAACGGGCAGCAGCGTTGCTTCCGTAAGCACTTCCGCCGGTGACTACACCGTTCCGTCGCTCACTGCGGGAACCTACAGCCTGACGGTCGAAGCCCCTGGCTTCAAGACCTCCACTCAAAAGGGCATCCGCGTTGAAGTGGCCATGACCGCCCGCGTCAACGTGAACCTGCAGGTGGGTCAGGCAACTGAAACCATCACCATCACGGCCGAGGCGGCGCTGCTGAATACCCAGAACGCCGAACAGGACCAGAACGTATCCGGCGATACCATTAACCAGCTTCCGCTGAACTTCGGCGGTGGCGGCGGCGCAACCGGCGCGGCCCGCGATCCCCTGGCGTTCATCAACCTGTCGCCGGGCGTCCAGCAGACCGTCGGGGTCGGCGGACCTTCATCTCCCAACGGTAACGCCGCCGTCAATGGCTTCGCGGGCGCAACTTTCCGCGTCTACCTCGACGGACAGGACGAAACCAGCGGCAACGCCAACGCGCGCGCCAACGAAACCCAGGGTTCCGTCGAACAGATCCAGGAATTCACGCTTCAGACCAGTAACTTCGCGCCGGAATTTGGCCAGATCATGGGCGGACTCGTCAACTTCACCACTCGCTCCGGCACCAACCAGTTCCACGGGTCCCTCTACGAGTACTTCATTAATGAGGACCTCGATGCTTACCGGCCTTTCACTTACGTGAATCCGGAAAGCCGCAAAAACGACTTCGGCGGTTCCTTCGGCGGTCCGGTCTGGATTCCGAAACTTTACAACGGCCGCGACAAGACGTTCTTCTTTCTTAATATGGAAGAGTTCATCAATGAGGCGTCCAGCAGCGGTTTGCTCGGAAACATGCCGACCGTTGCCGAACGCAACGGCGACTTCAGCGCGCTGCTTTCCTCCACCGGAAACACCGTGATCGGCACAGATTCTCTCGGCCGCTCCATCCTCAACCAGGCGATCTACGATCCGGCCACCACCCGCACCGTCAACGGCAATGTGGTTCGCGATATGTTCCCCAATAACGTGATCCCTTACAGCCGTCTCGATCCGGTTGCCCTGAAAGTTGCCGCGCTGATGCCGCTTCCGACGTATCCCAACCAGCTCACCAACAACTGGGACCAGAACGCTCTCACACCGAAACGCTCCAAGATTCCTGGCCTGAAGATCGACCACAACATTTCCCAAAGCCAGAAGCTCTCGTTCTACGAATCCGAAGAGCGGATTCACCAGTACAGTTCGGCCGATGGCTTGCCCGCTCCCATCACCGCCATCCGCGACCAGCAGATCCACTCCTACACGACGCGCCTGAATTACGACTACATCCTGTCACCCACCCTGATCCTGCATGCGGGCGCGGGCTACGTACGTTACCTGAATCCTGACAGCTCGCCCTCCAGCGTGCTGGATTACAACGCCGTCCAGAACCTCGGCCTCGTGGGCGGAGCGCTCAACGGCTTCCCCCGCCTCTCGGGCCTGAACTCCACCTATGGCGGAGTTGTCGATAGTTCCAGCGGTTTCGGACCCACCAATGCCGACCATTACTGGAACGATAAACAAACCGCCGTCACCAACCTTACTTACGTTCGCGGCAGCCACACTTACAAGCTGGGCGCGCAGTTCGCGAAAGACATCTGGATCGACGACAACTCGCGCGGTTCCACGGGTGTCTTCAACTTCTCCGGGAATGAGACCGGGCTCCCTTATCTGAACAAGACCGCGATCGGCGCCGGTTCCATCGGCCTGCCGTACGCCAGCTTCATGCTGGGTCAGGTGGATTCCGCCACCGTCAATCCGGTCGAAGAGCCGGAATGGCGCCGCCCAACGTGGGCACTTTACCTTCAGGACAGCTGGAAAGTCACTCCGAAGCTGACGCTCGAATACGGGCTCCGCTGGGACTACCAGTCGGAGGGCCACGAGATCTACTACCGCAACGACGAGTTCGGCCCCTACGTTCTCAATCCGTCGGCCGGTAATCTGCAGGGCGGTGTCGTGTTCGAAGGCTACGGCGCTGGCCGCTGCAACTGCACCTTCACGCACGCGTATCCCTATGCAATCGGACCGCGCCTGTCGGCCGCATGGCAGGTGGCTCCGAAAACCGTAGTGCGCGCCGGTTGGGGCCTTGTTTACGGCCAGCTTTCGGGCTACAGCTATGTCACCAACCAAAACGGCGCGGGCACGGTCGGCATTGGCTGGAACGTGCTCACGTTCAATTCACCCGCCTTCGGACAGCCCGGCGCGGTTCTGGGCACGGGCCTGCAGTACAACCCGGCGCTCCTGACCGCGCTGAATCTGAATCCTGGAATCCTGCCGACTCCGGGCACGACAACGGCGCCCCAGTATTATTACGATCCGAACGCCGGCCGCCCTCCCCGCATCAGCGAGTGGAGCATCGGCGTGCAGCGCGAACTCTCGCGCGATCTGCTGGTCGAAGCCAACTGGGTGGGCAATGCCGGCGCCTGGGAAACTTCGAGCACCGGCACCAGCCTGAACTATGTCACGCCCCAGATTCTGGCCGCTCACGGCCTCAGCCTCAGCAGCCCGAATCTGACTTCGCTTCTCACCTCGCCTCTCAGTTCCGCGCAGGCGGTCGCAGCGGGGATCACTGCGCCCTACCCCGGATTTCCTACCAGCGCAACGGTCTTCCAGGCAATCAGGCCGTATCCGATGTACGCCAGCGCGCTGACCGCGCAATGGGCGCCGCTGGGCGACAGCTGGTATGAATCGCTCCAGACCAAACTGACCAAGCGCTATTCGTGGGGCCTCACCGGCACGGCGGCATTCACATGGTCGAAGGCCGACGGCACGCTCCAGGGCGGCAATATCAACTACTGGAACGAAGGCCTGAATAAATCGATCACCAGCTTCGACCAGCCGTTCGTCTTCATCACCGGCTTCAACTACGTAGTGCCGAAGATTACGCGCTTCACTTCAAACAAGATAGCCAACGCCATGGTGGAAGACTGGACCATCGGCGGGCTGTTCCAGTATGGCAGTGGCCTTCCCATTCAGTCGCCGACCTCGCTGAACAACCTCGGCAGCGTGCTCGGCTTCAGCACGTATATGAACCGGGTGGCGGGCCAGCCACTTTATCTCGACAACCTGAACTGCCATTGCATCGATCCGAACAAACAGCTGGTTCTGAATCCTGCCGCATGGACCGATGCCGCTCCGGGCACCTTCGGTACGGCTTCGCCTTACTATCCGGATTATCGCTATGAACGGCGTCCCGGTGAGCAGATGAGCCTCGGCCGCGAGTTCAAGTTCGGCGAAGGCCACTCCCTGCAGATCCGCGCGGAGTTCTTCAACCTCTTCAACCGGACCTATCTGCCGAATCCTTCCACTTCGAATCCGTTCGCGGCGACCACCACATCGAACGGCCAGCTGACGGGCGGCTTCGGATACATCAATCCGTACAGCAGCCTGTTCTTCCAGCCGCGCAACGGGCAGATTGTGGCGCGGTTCCAGTGGTGATAGATTGGACACCGATGCCACGAACCCTGCTGCTCGGTTTCATCTGCTCTTCGTTCCTGCTCGCCGCCGACCGCGGCGAGCAGGTTCCCCTCTGGCCCAAAGGTGCGCCCGGTTCTGAAGGCCAGACCGGCAAGGAACTGGTTCAGCCGCGCGACGCCACCCATGCGTACATCCGGCTATCCGGGATCAATAATCCCTCGCTTCTGGTGTATCTGCCGCCGAAGGAAAAGGCCACCGGCGCGGCGGTCGTCATCGCTCCGGGCGGTGGCCATTCCTTCCTCGCCATGGATGTCGAAGGCTACGAGATTGTCGATTGGCTCAACGCCCACGGCATCGCCGGGTTCATTCTGAAATACAGGCTGGCCCGTGAACCGAACTCGAAATACACCGTGATCGGCAACGCGTTTCCCGATTCCGAACGGGCGGTTCGCACGGTGCGCAGCCGCGCGGCGGAATGGGGCGTCGATCCCGCGCGCGTCGGCTTCATGGGCTTTTCCGCCGGCGGCGAACTGGCCGCACTGATGGAAACGCGCTATGACGGCGCGAACGCCGAAGCTGCCGATCCCATCGACCGCCTGAGCGCCCGCCCCGATTTCTCGTTGATCATCTATCCCGGCTTCCGCATGGAGGAGATTACTAATGTGCCGAAGGACGCGCCGCCCGCATTCCTCGCCTGTGCGACGGACGATCCCAGCCATGTGGTCACCACCGCAAACCTCTACCTGCTGCTGCAGAAGGCCAAAGTTCCGGCCGAGATGCACCTGTACGAAAAGGGAGCGCATGGCTTCGGCATGAGGGATAAAGGTTCCGCCGTAACCCACTGGAACGACCGCCTGCTCGACTGGCTGAACGACCATCAGTTCCTTGCCAGGAAATAACGTTCGTGGGGCAGGTTTCCGACCTGTCGGGATGGGCCTTCGGCCCACGAAGTTCAATGAAAAAAGGTGGGACAGGCCGTTCCGCCGGCGCTTTCGCCTGTCCTGGACGCGCTTGCGAAGCAGAGCATACACGACGTTTTTCAAGGGTGTTAAGTGCCCGCACGCGGGCAAGAAAAGTGATGAAAATAGTATTCGAGTCGAAGCGGCACTCGAGATCGTCGACGGGCACTGGAGTTGGCGAGGCTGCAAGGGTGTTTGATCGGGGGCCGATACGTAAGAACAAGTGCGGGTGCCTGGCATCGGAGCCTCGCGGGCGGGCAGAACGCGTGATGGTGACTGAGAGTTTTGGACCGGTCCTGTGCCGCTTCGGCCTGAAAGGCACAGGCACACGAAGATGGAAGCAGCGATGGAAGCGACAGCAGTCCCCTGCCGTGTTCTGGCGGGAATCGACGTTCACAAGAAGATGCTGGCGGTAGTGGTCAGGCGGGATCAGAACGGCGAAACCAGCTATCAGAAGCGGGCCTTTGGAACCACCCGAAGCGAGATCGAGCATCTTACGGCCTGGCTTCAGCACAACTTTGTCACCGAAGTCGTGATGGAGTCGACTGCGCAATACTGGCGGCCAGTGTGGTACGGCATGGAAGCGCATTTCACGCTTCATCTGAGCCACCCGCTCCAGACCAGGGCGCCGCGCGGCCGGAAGCGCGATTTCCGGGATGCGCAACGGCTGGCGGACCGGCTGAGCGCCGGCGACCTTGAGGAGAGCTTCATTCCGGGAGCCGAACAGAGAGCCTGGCGCTGGCTGGCGCGCACGCGAGTGGATCTGCAGCGCAAGATCACCCGGGTGCGCAATCAGGTGGAAGGGGTTCTTGAGGAAGGCGGCATCAAACTGGCGGCAGTCGTCACGGATCTTTTCGGGATCAGCGGCTGGTGCATGCTGGAGCGCATGGCGGCGGGCGAAACCGACACCGAAGCGCTGGTGGAACTGGCACAGGGAAAACTGTTGAAGAAGAAGGCGCAATTGCGGGAAGCGCTGAAAGGTTCTCTGCCGTCACACTGCCGTCTGTTGCTGAGGCAGCACATGGAGCAGGTCACGCTGCTGCGCAGACAGGTGGTGGAACTGACGGCGGAACTCGGACGCGCCCTGAAGCAGCACGCAGGAATCGTGGAGCGTCTGTGCAAACTGCCCGGAGTCGATCACTGCGCCGCGCAGGCGCTGCCGGCGGAGATCGGACCGAGGGCCGCGGCCTTTGCCACTCCGGAGCAGTTCGCGTCATGGATCGGAGTGTGTCCGGGCAGTCAGGAGTCGGCGGGCGTCAGTTACAGCACTCGTTCGGCCAAAGGGAACCGCTATCTGCGACGCGTCCTTTGCCAGATCGCGTGGGCGGCCGTTCACAGCAAGGGGACTTTCTTCAAACAGCTGTTCAACCGCCTCAAGCCCAAAATCGAAGCCAAAGGAGCCGTTTGGGCAGTAGCCCATCGAATCGCCAAAGTGATCTGGCTGATGCTGGCCCATGAAGTGGATTACATCGAGAAAGGACCTGCTCCGCCCAACCAGCGGACTCTGATGCGGAAATTACGCCGGCTGGCCCGGGACTTCGCCCTGCTCGGCATCGATATTAACAAGGCCGCGCTTGCGTCCGTCTAATACATCGGCTTTTGCCTGAGTTCGAGGAGGATTTTCGATGGTGCCCTCTTCGAACCCAGCTACCAGTTCGTTTTGTAAAGCAGCCCCCGCCCCGGCCCCACTACTCCGAAGCATCCCCTGCCAGGCCTTATCCCTACTGAACCTGGTTCGCAGAAGAAAACCAGTGGTCAGCCCCCCGGAACGCCCAGTGCCCCTGCGGTTCCGGCCAAAAATACAAGCGCTGCTGCGCCCGACTCGAAGCAGGTGCTCCAGGTTTATCCGTTCTGAAGCCCGGTTGGGAGCAATCGCCGCTGGTCAATGCACCGCCGGTCCCGAATAAGGCCGCATAAGCCGTCCTGCACCGTCGAAAAATGGCCGCACGACACACAGAACACCCTACCTGTGTCTACTTCCCCCCGCTCCCCCGCAAAGCCTCATCCAGATTCACCCGATACGTCTCCAGTGTCTGGCCCGATACCTGATCCAGCGCCACCCGCGCATGCGCATAAGCCGCCGCCGCCCCGATCTCCGACGTCTGCGCCGCAATCAGCGCCCGCTGCGCAATGATCAGGTTATTCGTGCTCGATTTCCCGAACGCGAACTTGTTCTGCTCCGCCTCCAGCAACTGCGCCTGCAACTCCCGCGTGTTCACCGCCGCTGAATACCGCGACCGCGCCTGCCGCAGCGCAATCAGCTGGTTCGAAATCGAAACTACAATCGCATTGTTATCCCGCTGCCCGCTCACCGCCGACTGCCTCAGCTGAATCTGGTCGATTCCGTAATCCGCCTGCGCCAGCCGGTTCTCAAGCGGCGCCGAAAACTGCACCTGCAGCGTCTCGCTCGGAAAATCCCGGCGGAAAATCTGTCCCAGCGCTTTCCCGTAACCACCCACAAACTGCGGATTCGGAGGCCCTTCTCCATAAAGCTGCGAAGACGGCTGATACGCTCCCGCCGACCCGCGGTTATACGCCTGCGCCGTCACGCTCAGCGAAGGCAGCAGCGGATTGATCGTCCCCAGCGCCGAAAGCTCCGCCGTCTCGTCCCTTACCTTCGAGATCGCCACGTCCGGCCGGTCCTCCATCGCCGCCGTCACCAGCTTGCGCAGCGGAGGCAACTCATCCAACGGGGGCACCTCGATCCGATCCAGCGGCACAATCGCCGCCGCTGCCAGCGCCGGGTCTTCCTGCCGGCTCAAAAAGTCCTTCAGCCGCACTTCCTGCTGGCGCACCGTAGCCTGCGCGATCGCCAGGTCCTGCTGCCGCGTCGCCACCTCGGCATCTGCCCGCGGCAACTCGACCCGCGCCAGCGACCCGATCTCGATCTGCGCCCGCGTATCCTCCTCGAATTTGCGCGCCACGTCGAGCGCCCGCTGCCGCGCTTTCAGTTCGTCGTTTGCGCTCACCAGATCCCAATACAGGTTCACCACCGCCGCCACCTGATCCAGCACCTGCGACCGGAACGTCTCCCGCGCCCCCTTCAGGTTCAGCTTCGCGATGCGAATGAACCGGTCGTTCAGCTTCACGCCGAATCCCTGCAGCAACTGGTGCCGCAGATAGACATCGACGTAAGGCCCCACCGCCGGATTGACCACGTCGCTCGGCACGTTCTCCCTGTCGCTCTGCTCGTAGTCGATCAGTTGGAAGATGCCGCCGCTGATCAGACCCTGCTGCAGGACGGTGTTGTACGTATGTTTGCTCTGGATGTAGGAAGTCGTATCGGTGACGATGGTATTGGCCTGCGGCGAAGTCACATGCGAGAACGTGGTGGCATTCTGCAGATTGGGATCGAGATTGGGCGTCACCTGTCCCACCTGCTGCACCGTTGCGCCACCGCTGCCGCTGCCGCTGCCCCCGCCACCGTTGCTGCTGCTCAGTCCCGCCGCCTGTGTGCTGCCTGCCGCGCCCAGGCCGCTGTCGACGGCCGAAACCTGCGCGCTGCCACTCGGCACGCCGCGAATCGGGCCGCCCGCTTCCGCGCGCTTCAGCGCCGAGTCCGCCAGTAACGGGCCATAACGATCGACCTCCAGATCCAGATTGTTTTCGATGGACAAAGCGATCGCGTCCTGCAGGGTGAGGTACAGGTTGCCCGCGCGAATCAGTGCCGACAGCCGCACGGAGTTGCCGCTTAGCGATGTCGGAATCTTCGGGGCCTCATAAGGTCGAACCAGCTGCTGCACCTGCGCTATCTGTCCCGGCGCCGCAAGCGCGCCCGCCATCAGAATCGTGAACACCCTCACCTTCCACCCCCGACCACCGAAGCCGGCAACACCGATTGCCGCGCCACATGCCCCGACGCCGCCTCGCTCATCGACACATGATTCACATCCAGCGTCTGCCCCACCGCCTGATCGAACGCAATCTTGGCATGCGTATAATTCGCCATCGACTGCGACTCCGCCGTCTGATCCCCCGCCAGCTGGTTCTGCGCCTGAATCACCAGAGTCGCGTCCGTCACGGCCCCGAATTTGAACCGGTTCTGTTCCGCCTCCAGATTCTGCTCCGAAAGTTTGCGCGTATTCACCGCCGTCTCATAACGCGCCCGCGCCTGTTCCAGCCCGATCACGTTCGTCTTCACTTCCACGCTCACCTGATTGGCCGCCCGCTTCAGCTGCAACTCCGTCTGCCGGATCTGCAGCGCGTCCGTCACATAATCGGCCTGTGCCGCGCGGTTCCGAAACGGAATATTCAGCGAAAAGCCGGCTGAATAATTGGGAAAATTGCGCCGGAAGATCTGCGCCGCCAGATCGCCGTAACCGCCCACGAAGTACGAGTTCGGAATACTGGCCCCGTTGCTTAGCGGATTTACCGGCCCCGCCAGACCGCTGTTGGTCAGCTCCGCAAATGCGCTCAGGCTGGGAAGCAGGCCGTTCTTGTCGCCCTTCAGCAGCAGCTCCTGGCTCAGCAGATTGATGCGCATCTGTTCGATCTCCGGCCGGTTCGCCAGCGCCGTCTGAATCAGTTCGGCGTTCGGCTTCAGCGTTTCCGTGGGTGGAATCTCGATATGATCGAGCGGCACGATGTGCACATCGTCCAGCCACGCGCTCTCCGCCCCGTTGCGCGTCAGCGCGTTCTTGAGCACGATCTCCTGCTGCGCCACGTTGGTCTGTGCGATCAGCAGATTTTCCTTTGCAGCCGAGAGCGCCGCCGCCGCGCGCGTCACTTCGATCGCCGCCAGCGCGCCCAGTTTCACCTCGGCCTGGTTGTTGTCGTAAAGCTTCTGCGCCGTCGCCACCGCCTGCTCGTTGATGCGCACGGTGTCGTTGAAAGTCACCAGATCCCAGTACAGATTCAGCGCCGCCGACACTGTCGCGATAACCTGCTGCCTGAGTTGCAGATCCGTGACCTTCTGATTGTTGCGGGCCACCTTAATATCGCGGTTATTCACGGCCAGCCCGAAACCCTGCAGCAGATTCTGCGTGATATACAGATCGGCATATCCACTAATGGTCGGATTCAGAAACGGCGACGGGCTGTTGGTCAGACTATGGGTGCTGCTGTAAGTGAGATAAGCGCTGGTGCCGCTCAGAAACGATTGCGAGTATTGCAGCGTGTAACTCCGGTAATCGTTGGTCAAAGCCGACGTATTATTCAGCGTGGTGTTCGAAAGAGGCGTCGTCGTGTGCCCGATCGAGAAGCCCGCGTAGATACCCGGATCGAGGTTCGGCGGATTCGGTCCGATTCCCGTCACCACACCACCACCCGAATTGAGCCCCGCGCCGCCCGAAAGGCCGCTGGCATTCAGACTCACGCCCGCCGTGCTCACGCTCGTCGGACCCGGCAGCACCGGCGAACTGATGCTGCGCAACAGGTTGCCGCCATCGGCGCGGCGCTGTACCTCGCGCGCCAGGAACGGCCCGTAGCGCTGGATTTCGATGTCGAGATTGTTCTCGAGCACCAGCGCGATCACGTCCTGCACGGTGAGGTAGAGATTACCCGCGCGCACCAGCATCTCGAGGCGCGCGCTGTTCGACATGCGCGGAGCGGAGACAATCCGCTTCTCGAAGTGGAATGGCCGCAGAATCGGCCCCACCACCGGCAGTTCCGGAGGGTTCGTGATCGTAATATCGGAGGTCTGTCCGGTGAGCGCCGGAACCATTGCGAATAACAACGCCGGTAATCGTTTCAGCATGGGTGCGAGTCCCCGAAGGTGCATGTGCCGCTCCAAAGCGAATATCGCGTAACTTGTTGAACGCCAGAGAGATGCTGGCGCGCGAAAACGCCACACTGTGTTCGCTTGCGGAAACAAACTGTCCGATTTCGGGCGGTGACGGATGCCGCCGCCTAAACTGAGAATTGGTCCCCACCATTCGCCGCGACGACCGCGCCGTCTTCGGCGTTCTGTTCGCCATCAGCTTCTGCCATCTGCTGAACGACCTCAACCAGTCGCTGCTCACGGCCATCTACCCGCTGCTCAAAACGTCGTTCCATCTCGATTTCGGTCAGATCGGCCTGATCACCCTGACATTCCAGAGCACGGCCTCACTGCTCCAGCCGCTCGTGGGCATGTATGCCGATAAGCGGCCCACGCCGTGGTCGCTTCCTGCCGGCATGGCATGTTCGCTCGCGGGCCTGCTGGTGCTTTCCGTCGCGCCGTTTTATGGCATGCTGCTCCTCGCCGCCGCGTTGATCGGACTGGGCTCCTCGATCTTCCATCCCGAATCCGCGCGCGTGGCGCGCCGCGCTTCCGGCGGACAGCATGGCCTGGCGCAATCGGTATTTCAGGTGGGTGGCAACGGCGGCCAGGCGCTGGGCCCGATGCTCGCCGCACTCGTCGTTTTGCCGCACGGCCAGAGCAGCATCGCATGGTTTTCGCTCACCGCGCTGCTCGGGATTCTGATTCTGACCCGCATCGGCGCATGGTACAAGGCGCATCAGATCGTGAAAGCGCACGGCTCGGACGGTGCGATGCGCCTGCACCCCACGCTCTCCACCAGGAAGGTTGCGTTCTCGATCGCGGTACTGATCGCGCTGATCTTTTCGAAATACTTTTATCTCGCGAGCCTTTCCAGTTACTACACTTTTTATCTGATCGATAAATTCCACGTTACGGTTTCTCAGGCGCAGTTGTATCTCGCGCTGTTTCTCGCCTCAACCGCGGCCGGGACGCTGATCGGCGGACCGGTGGGCGATCGCATCGGACGCAAGTATGTGATCTGGGCGTCGATCCTGGGTGTACTGCCGTTTACGCTGATGCTGCCTTACGCGAATTTGTTCTGGACCGCGGCTCTGACCGTGATCGTCGGCCTGATCCTGTCCTCGGCGTTCTCCGCGATTCTGGTCTACGCTCAGGAACTGATGCCCGGCCGCATCGGCATGGTCTCCGGATTGTTTTTCGGATTTGCGTTCGGCATGGCAGGAATCGGCGCAGCAGTGCTCGGCAAACTGGCCGATATGACGAGCATTACGTTCGTTTACCGCGTCTGCGCGTTCTTACCTGCGATCGGGCTGCTCACTGCGTTGCTGCCGAACCTCGACAGGCGCTCACTGCACAAAGACTAACTTACCGAAGCGCGCCGGATTATGCGGATTGGGCGTGGGCTGCAGCGGATCCGACCAGTTGCTCATGCGGCGATTCGGTTCCACGCCATCCCAACGATTGATATTTGCAGCCCACTCAGTCCCCGCCGTCGGTGGCTTCGGCGAAAGCGCTTCGAAGTTGGCCCACGGGATCGCCACTTCGAGACTCCAGCCCTTGTCCTTATCGCCGCGCATATTCATGGTGCCGTCGATGTAAGTTGCCAGTTTCACGCCCTGCAGATTGAACTGCCTGAACAGGTACTTGGACTGGTACATCACGTAGTCGTAGAGCACGGCGCGCGCATTCATCTCAAGGCCGTAGTAAACGCCGGTCTGCGACGGCATCGGATTGATGAAGATCTCGACGGCGTCGTCGAGGTAAGTCGGATCGTCGCGCTCGGTGTGGAACGCAACGATGTCGGCGTCTTCGCACTCGTAAAGCACGTAGAGATTCTGGTCGTCCCAAAGCAGCCGCGCGACAGTCTTCTGCTTCGCGCCGGTCTGCGCGTCCCACGGAAATATCAACTCGATCTTCGCGGCGGCGGCCCAGGCCTTATCGTCGCCTTTTCCATCGACTACGATCGGCGACGTCGCGCGATGCACTTCATAACGGGGGATCGGAGGCTGAGCCCAGATCATCCCCGCGGCCGATAACAGAATTCCGAAAACTCGCATGAATCAGAGCATATCGCTCCGGCTAAATTTTCGTGCCCCTGAGCGCGCCGCGGACGGCTGTGTTCATCATGTTCTCGGCCAGGCTGTGGGTCACTTCATTGAGCACATCGATGTGCTCGCGGATGACGTTATGGTCATCCGAATTGTAGGCGCCGAGCAGGCCGGTCACCGCGTTGTCGATTGCGCTGCGCTCCGCGTCGGTCAGGTATAACCAGGCGTCGTCCCTCTGAGCCTTCCTGACAGCTGCGAGGATGCCGTCGGCATCCACCCGCGCGCCCGCTACTTGCGCGGCGCGGTAGTCTTCCTCGGCGTGATCGATGGAAGCTTCGATCATGGCTTCCACCTGCTCGTCCGTGAGTCCGTACGACGGCTTCACATCCACCGACTGTTCGAGGCCGGTGCGGGCATCGCGTGCCGTCACGTTGAGAATGCCGTTGGCATCGATCAGGAATCGGACTTCAATGCGCGCGAACCCGGCAGGCATCGGTGCGATGCCTTTGAGGTCGAAGCGCGCGAGGCTGCGGCAGTCCTTCGCCAGTTCACGCTCGCCCTGCACGACGTGGATGAGCACGTTGGTCTGGCCGTCGACTCCGGTCGTGAAGGTCTCGCCCGCGCTCGCGGGAATCG
>Ga0302319_10017009_pt1 | contig 13353 bp, 10 predicted proteins | sample Bog_T0_2_FD_203319 | JGI IMG/M metagenome (GOLD analysis project Ga0302319, IMG submission 203319) | Peat permafrost microbial communities from Stordalen Mire near Abisko, Sweden - Bog_T0_2 | ecosystem: Environmental > Terrestrial > Soil > Wetlands > Peat | place: Sweden: Abisko, Stordalen Mire...
TTTTAGCATTGGTTAGCCCTAAAACGACCTCATACGAAAAGTTCGGATTTTGGGTGTGACCGGGGAGCCATTCGATGCACTCAGGCGAACCATTGCCTGAGAGGTTAACAAATAGCCCTTTATCGGTCGATTGATCGAAAAGGGCTATTTCTTTCTTGAATAATATTTAAAATATGGTATATTTACATTGTACATATGAATGATTTTAAGTTTGATTGGGACAAAAGCAAAGCATCACTAAATAAAAAGAAACATGGTGTTTCTTTTGAAGAAGCAGTCACGGTTTTTTATGATGATGACGCTTTGGAGTTTCATGATCCTGATCATTCAGAGGGTGAAGACAGGTTTTTTATGGTTGGTTTAAGTTTTAGGACGAGGGTTTTGCTTGTTTCTCATTGTACAAGAGAATCAGGTTCGTTGATTAGGATTATATCATCCAGAAAAGCCACGAAGAAGGAAGCTGAGAAATATTGGGAGGAAAAGCCATGAGAGTAGAATATGATCTGTCAAAAATGAAGTTTCGCCGTAATCCTTATGCTGCTCGTTTGAAAAAACCTGTTACTATTCGATTGGGCGCAGATATTATTGGCTATTTTAAATCCATGGCTCGTGAAATGGGCGTGCCTTATCAGAATTTAATTAACCTATATTTGAGGGATTGCGTTCAGGCCCATCGTAAAATTGAGTGGATAGCTAATTAAAAATAACCCATCGATCTCTGCTTTTAGCATTTGTAAGCCCCAAAATGATCTCATAGAAAAAGTTCGGATTTTGGGTGTGACCGGGGAGCCATATAAATAAGAAAGCCATCTAGAATTTTTAGATGGCTTTTTTATTATATGTTTCCTCAGTAAGCGAGGGCGAGAAAAGAGTAATATCTGTTTAGTCTGAAATGCTAAAGTCAGACATTGTTCCGGTATTATTGGATTGGTCTATTGGGTCATTGTGATTATCGTAAATGACATTATGTGTAATGGTAAACCCAGTCATTGTTCCCGTGCCGTTATCGCCGTTATAGGACAGGTCTATGCCGTCATAGAGATTATTTTTAAAGGTGTTATAGGAAATAGTAAAGTCAGACATTGTTCCAATCTTGTTAAAGCCGTTATTAGACAGGTCTAAACCATCATTAGCGTTGTTATTAGCAGTATTATTGGAAATGCTAAAGCCGGTCATTGTTCCACCTGAAGTGCCGCCCGTGCCGTTATAGGACAGGTCTATGCCGTCATTGCCATTGCTGTTGGTCGTATTATTTGAAATAGTGAAATTAGACATTGTTTTGCCGTTATTAGACAGGTTTATGCCGTCATAGTCATTGCTGTCAGCGATATTCTTAGAAATAGTAAAATTAGTCATAGTTCCTTCATTAGTGTCTATGGCTATGCCGCTGTCAACATTGTTATTAGCGATATTGTTAGAAATGGTAAAGCCAGTCATTGTTGCTGAGTTACCCAGTAGGTTTATACCATTATTTTGATTATTGTTAAACGTGTTATAAGAAATGGTAACGCTGCTCATTGTTCCCGCATTATCTTGTATATTAATACCGTCAGAGGTATTGCCGTTAGCGGTGTTATAAGAAACAGTAAGGTCAGTCACCGCGCCATTATTACCGAATAGGTCTATGCCGTTTTGGGAATTGTTATTAATGGTATTATTAAAAATAGTAAAGTTAGACATCGTTGCGTTAGAACCGCCACTGTTAAGGCCTATACCATCATTATTGCCATTAATGGTATTGCCGGTAATAGTAAAGTCAGTCATTGTTCCATGGCCGCTTGTGACGCTGTTTAAAGATAGGTCTATGCCGCCTTCGGCATTGTTATTAATGGTATTATTAGAAATAGTAAAGCCGGTCATTGTGCCATGTCCGCTAATGGCGCCGTTATAATAAGCGGCTATGCCGTCATAGCCATTGCTGTTAATGGTATTACCAGAAATATTAAAATCAGTCATTGTTCCCGTGCTGGTGTTGTAACCGTTGGTAGCTAGGTCTATGCCGTTTTCAGTATTATTGTTAATGATGTTGTTAGTGATGGTAAAGTCGGTCATGGTGCCGGTGCCGGCAAAATAACCGTTAGCGCTTAGGTCTATGCCGTCATTGCCATTGCTGGTCGTAGTATTATTTGAAATAGTGTTATTAGAAATGGTAAAGCCAGTCATTTGCCCGTTGTTATAGGACAGGTTTATACCGTCATTGCCATTACTATTTATTGTATTATCAGCAATAATTACATCGCTCATGTTTCCGGTATTATCAGAAAAATCAATACCGTTGTTGTCATTTGAGTCGATGATATTACCGATGATGCTGGCTTGATGAGTAGTGCCATTGGTAAATGTAATGCCGTCACCAGTGAAATTTTCAATCTTCAGCCCCATGACCGTGTTGTTGTTGTCTAAGGTAATACCAGTACCGGTTATATTATTGCCATTGATGGCAGGGTACACCCCGCTAACAGGCAGGCCGTTAAAGCCGTCGTTATAACCGCTTCCCCAAAGCACTTGCGAGCTTGAGAGCGTAATATTGCCGGCATAGTCCGAAGCGTTTTGGCCTTCTACATAGACCCATTTGCTGCTTCCGGCAGCAATAAGCCCTTGGGCGATGGTCGTATAAGGATATTGCAGGCTGCCGTTTTGAGTGCCGGAAGTATTGCTGTTATTAACATAGACCAGAGATTGTCCATTGGATTGGCTTGTTGAAGTTGTGTGTTGAATGTCAATATCTCTGACAACTCTGTCAAAAATCCTATCTTCAAGATAGGTGTTATTGGATCGAGGCTCAGATGGAGTTGAGAAAAAGGTCTTGCCATGTTTTCCGAAGAGATTGGCCAAATCAAAGGCCAAGGAGACTCTTAAGCCACCATAAAACTCAACTCTGTTATCAATATTCGAGTTAATGGTTGTATCCATATACAGCCATTTTGTCAAATGGGTCTCGGTGCGGGCCCTGAAACCATTAACATCTTTAGAAAGTCTTGATTGATAAAAATAGCCGCCCAGATAAAGGCGGGTCTTAGTGTATTTGTCAAGTACAGGGACTCCTACTTCAAAATCCTGGCCCTGCAAAGGCTCAGCTCTTTGGTTATAGACAATTAGCCCAGTTTGGCCAAACCCGTAGGTGGTATCGACATTCTTTGCTCCTGTGGTGGGCTTGTACCAGTTAAGACGCATATCCAATGGATAAGAAAGATATTCCAAACCGATACCTGTCTGGGAACTCCATACATTGGTGCCGTCAATGGAATCTTCTCGGCGGTCAAAGAAGGAGTTAATGCCTAAAATGTATGAGTCATCGAAGATATGGCGCAGGCCCAATCCCTGGTGAATTTCATTGGCAAAAGGATCAGTAATGGTGTCCTTAGGGTTGAAGAAAAGAAGCGTATCTTTGTCTGAAGGATACCAAAGGGGAACAAGGAAATCCGCCGTGAACAACCCACTTTCATTTTTATTGGTGGATGCATAGCCGGAGAATTGAACTTGTCCTAAGGCATTATTGGGAACAGTAGTGTTGTCTGCGAAAAGAATGGAACAAAAAGAAAGAGTGATTGCCGCCAAACAGGTTGATATTTTGATGAGGGACACGATGAAGTTTTTAACATTAATTTAAGTTTGGGTCAAATGAAAAATGAGAAAAATGGAGTACGCGATAGCGCACAACCGAAGGGCACGAGCCCTCGCGGGGGAGTTATTTAATAAAAAGGCCATCAATTTCTGATGGCCTTTTTTGTTAAATACGAACATCTTGTTTTAACCGATGGCGTTTGTTCCGCGATCTCCGGTACGGATACGGACGCACTCCTGGAGGTCCATGATAAAGATCTTTCCATCGCCGGTCTTACCGGTTTTAGCACCTTTCATGATGGCGTTGATGGTCGGTTCAACGAAGTTCTCGTTGACCGCGATCTCCAGACGGATCTTGCGCAAGAGATTCCCGGTTTCTTTAACCCCTCGGTAATATTCGGTCACGCCTTTTTGACGGCCATGGCCGAGCACTTCGCTGACGGTGATTAAGTTCACATCAGCCGCGTATAAGGCTTGCTTGACTTGCTCCAGGCAATAAGGCTGGATAATAGCAACAATGAGTTTCATGCGTCCTCCGGTTTATAATGGATCCCCGATGAAAACATTCGGGGATGACAAACTTAGAAAGTTATTCAAGTATGGTATAGGCATGTTCACGGTGTTGAGCCAGGTCAAGACCAATGCTTTCTTCCTGTTCTCCGATCCGGACACCTAAGAATATATTGATAAATTTGTAGATCAAAAATGTTACTACTATGGTATAGAGCGCGGCAACCAGCACTCCGGTGATCTGTATCAATAAAAATTGCGGGTTTCCTTGCAATAATCCGTTGGCTCCTTGAGGATTGACGGCCTTTGATGCAAAGATCCCGACACAGATGGTCCCTAACATTCCGCCTACGCCATGGACGCCAAAAACGTCCAATGAATCATCGTATTTGTATTTAGTTTTAACAATGGCCACGGCGATAAAGCAAAAAATACTGGCAAGGGCTCCTATTAATATGGATGATCCTATGCTGACATAGCCAGCGCCAGGGGTAATAGTGGCCAGTCCTGCCACACAGCCGGTGACGATCCCAAAAACTGTCGGTCTGCCGTTACGGATCCATTCTAATAGTGACCAGGTCATCCCTGCGGCGGCGGCAGCGGTATTGGTGGTGATAAATGCATTAACAGCGATCTCATTGACGCCCAGAGCGCTTCCAGCATTAAAACCGAACCACCCAAACCATAATAATCCTGTACCTAATACAACGATGGGCAGATTATGCGGGGCAGGGGAATGAAAAAGATTTTTTCGTCTTCCTATAATGACCGTTGCCACTAAGGCGCCAACGCCCGCAGTGGTATGGACAACGATCCCTCCGGCAAAATCTAATACGCCCATTTGTTTAAGCCATCCGCCGCTTCCCCAAACCCAATGGCAGACAGGGGCATAAACAAAGGTAGCCCAAAGTAGTGTGAAAACAAGATAAGCGGAGAATTTCATTCGTTCCGCAAAAGCGCCGATGATCAGGGCAGGAGTGATAACGGCAAACATGGATTGAAAGATCATAAAAACTCTATTAGGTATAGTTGAGGAATAATCAGGCATGGGAGCATATCCGACGCCATTTAATCCTAACCAGCCAAGCCCGCCCCAAAATCCATTACTTGGAAAAAAGCAAAGGCTATAACCTATGATGATCCACCATACATTTAAAATACACATAGCGGCAAAGCATTGCATCAGGATGCTCAAGATATTCTTTTTGCGGACCATGCCTCCATAGAATAAGGCCAATCCAGGTGTCATTAACATGACCAAGGCTGCGGAAAGAAGGACAAACAATGTATCAACGGTATTAACAGGATGGACGTTCATTTATTTCTCCTTACAAAAATGGGAATAAAATAATATAACAGTTTCTTTAGGGAAACTATTCTCACCTGAGGTACGCCTCAATGCGTTCCTTATAGATAATCAGATACGTCAATGCACCTGAAAAGGCATCTATCTTAAGCACGTCAATGCGCTTAATAGTTTAAAATCATAGCGTTTAAGAGGGTAGATTCCAATGCGTATAATTACGTATTGTTTTTTTGCCCCCTCCCTAACCCTCCCCACAAGGGGGAGGGAATGATTTATTAGCCCTTCCTAACAACGGGGATGGGGATGATTCATTTATAACCTCTTAGAGACTTTAGTTAAGCACTTAATAGTTAAGTACTTGACAAATATAATCCCATGCGGTAAACTTGTCCTTAGAAAGGTAAAAATGATGACAAAACCTAAAAAAATCGATCAACGAGGGGAATATTACTTAAGTCAGGTTAAGAGAAGCGGCGCTCAGTACCCGACATTTAATTGGCCTTCAGTGGAGATGCTGCTGAACCTGGCGTATAGCTATGATGTTCTTTCCGGTAATTTGTCAGCCAAGATAACTCCTTATGGGATCACTCGGGCTGGTTTTAATGTCTTGAGGATCCTAAGCCGCAGTGAATCCAAGGCCTGCAAACAAAATGAGATCAGCGAATTAATGCTGGTCAGCCGTGCGAATATTACCGGTTTGGTGGACAGTCTTTTTCGAAAGGGCCTGGTGGAACGTATTAATGATCCTAAGGACCGCAGGGTCAATATGATCAAGATATTGCCTAAAGGAGAAAAGTTATTAGATGATCTATTGCCAGGCTATTACAAGCATATGGATGATATTTGCTCGGTTTTTACAGATAAAGAGAAGACCATATTTAATGATCTGCTAACGCGATTAAGGAATAGGACAAATGAAATTAAAAGTTAAGCTCATTTTGGGAATATTTTTAATGACAGCCACTAATCAGGGGCAGGCATGGGCAGCTGGTCTACAAGAGATCAATGATCAGGGGATGACATTGAACCTAAGTTTGGGGCAAGCCATTGACTACGCAAAGCATAATAACGTTATGCTTAAAATCGCTAAAGAACGGATCGATGAAGCCAAAGGACGCAGGTGGCAGAGCGATTCTGATCTACTGCCGCATCTTTCGTTTGGAGCCACGCAAGGCAGAACTTTTTGGGAAAATTTTTCTGCTCAAGGGATACCTGCTTTTGGGGTCATTGGACCTTTTAATTCTTTTGATGCACGTTTTCAAGTGACCCAGCGGATCTTTGATCTGAGCGCTATTTCTAAATTGCAGGCGGCCAATGTGGATGTGGACATTGCTAATTTTGAAGAAGAGCTTGCTCAACAGCAGGTGGTCACGGCGGCGGTTATTGCCTATCTGGATGTTTTGCAAGCCCAGGAACAATTACGGGCTGTTAAAGAAGACGTACGTTTGGCTCAACAGTTAACGAGTTTAGCTCAGCATCAATTAGAAGTAGGAGTTGTCACTAATTTAGACGTGATCAGAGCCCAAACCCGACTGGCTCAGCATGAGGCCAGAGAACAGCAGGGCATTCAAGGGGTAAACACGGCGTTGCTTAGTTTAAAACGCGTCACAGGTTTGCCGTTGGGCAGTGAGCTTCATTTGAGTGACTCTTTACAGTTTTTTAATGAAAAAACTTTTCAAATCCCTGATGCCATCAGCACGGCTATCAAGGATAGATTTGAAATGTCCATTGCTGATTCAAAGTTCAAGTATGCCCAATACCAGTTATCACAGGCTAATAGGGAAAGATTGCCTAAGGTAGGAGTTTATGGGGATTTTGGGCAGTCTGCGGTAGAGCCTAATAAATATGCCCATAAAGCCGCGCAAATTTCTGTGAACATGAGCGTGCCCATTTTTGAAGGGGGAGAAATCGAAGGAGAGATCCGACAGCAGCGCAGTCTGAAAGCCCAGGCCCAGACCTTGCGCGATGATATGCAAACACAGGTTGAGGAAGATGTTCGTTTAGCCTTGCAAACCTTAAGCACCTCGACTGAGCAAGTCAAGGCTGCCGGCGAAGCGCTTAGGCTGGCCACGCAAGAACTGGGGCTCTCTAAGGACCAATACACCAACGGGACCGGCAATAACATCGCCGTGGTTGACGCTCAAACATCGCTGGAGGATTCACGACAATCTTATGTGACAGCCTTGGTCGAATATCATATGGCCCGTGTTAATTATTATTCGGCCTTGGGAAAAACGGAATCATTTCATTTAAGTGACACCGGCGTAATGCCGGTGTCATCCTGAGCCAACTGGCGAAGGATCTTAAGATGTCTTAAGATTCTTCGGCTTTGCCTCAGAATGACAGGGAGCTACTATGGTCAACAAAATTGTAACGAAATTTCATGAACTCAACCACAAGTATTGGAAAATCGCGGCTGTTGTAACATTTGTTACAGTCCTGCTCTTGGGCTTTGGGCTTTGGTATTTATTCACGCATGAGACAACCGATGATGCTTTCATTGAAGGTGATGTCACCATCATCAGTCCTCAGGTCTCCGGGCATATTGAAAATGTTTATATCAATGACAATCAGACCGTCAAAGCCAAAGACCCGCTTTGTGATATAGATGACAGGGATTACCAAAACAGTTTTAGTTTGGCTAAAGCCGATCTTGAGGCTAAGCAGGTTGAGGCCCAACAAGCAGGGGAAGATATCCAGCGTTATCAGAAATTATTAGCCAGTAAAGATATCTCGCAGCAACAGTATGATAAGGCCCTTTTGCGTTGGAATACGGACAAGGCCCAGGTGGCTGCGGCTGGGGCCCGAGAAGCGCAAGCGAGTTTGAATTTATCTTACGCCAAAATTATGGCACCGGCTGATGGAGTGGTGACTCGAAAGGACGTTGAGCCAGGGATGTTTGTAGAGCCAGGGCAGGCCTTGCTGGCGATCGTTTTTCCGCAGCGTTGGGTGATCGCTAATTTAAAAGAAACGCAGATGACCCATATCCGTCCAGGATTGAAGGTGACCATCAGTGTTGATGCCTATCCGGGGGTGGTTTTTCATGGACATGTTGACAGCATTCAGCAAGGGACCGGAGCAAGGTTTAGTTTATTGCCTGCTGAAAATGCAACGGGGAATTATATCAAGGTCATTCAGCGAGTTCCGGTGAAGATTGTTTTTGACGGTACCCTTGATCCCAAAAAGCCTCTTGAGTTAGGGATGTCCGTCGTTCCTGATATTGATCTGTCATCCAGGTAAAAAAAGATGAATGCCCTTTCAAAAGCAGCCGGTAAAAGTGACCTTAAACCCAATAAATGGATGGTGGGATTATCGGTCATGATCGGCGCGTTCATGGGTGTCATGGACGTCAGTGTGGTCAATGTGGCCCTTCCTCACATGATGGGAAATTTTGGGCAGAATTTGTCTGCGATCACCTGGGTGGCCACAGCCTATAGCATTGCCGCTGTTATCATGATGACCATGTCCAGTTGGTGGTCTACGCTGATGGGAAGAAAGAATTTTTATTTGCTTTGTTTTGTTATTTTTACAGTGGGGTCGATATTGGCGGGAATGTCGCACACTTTTCCCCAGATGATCGTATGCCGCATTTTACAGGGAATGGGTGGTGGTTCCCTGGTGCCTTTGGCCCAGGCGATCCTTCGTGAGAGTTTTCCGAAAAAAGAACAAGGTATGGCCATGGCCATTTTTTCTATAGGAGTGGTGGCGGCGCCGGCCATTGGCCCTGTATTAGGGGGTTGGCTGACCGACAATTACGGTTGGGCCTGGATCTTTTATATCAATATACCTGTTAGTTTGCTCGGCATGCTGATGGTCAATACCTTTGTGCAAGACCCTCCGTATCTTCGTCGGGGAGTTAAGAAAATAGATATCGTCGGCATCCTTTTGTTGACGGTTGGCTTGACGGGATTACAGATCTTTTTGGAAAGAGGACAACAGGAAAATTGGTTTGAATCTTCCTTCATTTTGTGGGCAGCGATCATTACGGGTCTAAGCCTTATTTCGTTGGTGATCTGGGAGTTGTCGGTCGCAGAACCGGTGGTTAATTTCAGGGTCTATAAAAATATGCAGTTTCGCATGGGGGTCCAGGTCGTTCTTTTATTTGGAGTGGCGCTTTATGGGACCACGTTTATTTTGCCTCAGTTTACCCAACAGCTTTTGAATTATCCGGCGTATCAGGCGGGTCTGGTCTTGATGCCAAGGGCTGTTGCCTTAATGTGTGTTTTGCCCCTAGTAGGTAATCTCTATAACTATTTTGATCCGCGTCACTTAATAATTTTTGGCATTACGGTGGTGTCTGTTTCATACTTTTTACTGGCTCATTTAGCTACAACGGCAGGACAGGGGAATATTGTGCCTATCCTTCTTTTGATGGGATCAGGAATGCCGTTTATTTTTGTTCCATTATCGACGGTATCTCTAAGTACGGTGGAAAAGGAAAATATGACCTCTGCATCAGGCTTGTTTAATCTTTCCCAGCAAGTCGGAGGGAATGTCGGTTATGCCGTTATGGCGACCATACTGGATCGCAACACCCAGATCCATCACGCTTATTTGGTAGAACATATCAGTCAATTTAATCTTAATTTTGTTAATTTCTATCATCAAACGGCAGAGTTCTTTTTTCGCCAGGGGATGGCGATGGGAGCGGCCAAGGATGCGACGATGGCCTTGGTCAATAATTTAGTGACCCAGCAGGCCGCCATGATGGCCTATAATGATGTTTCCATATTTTTAATGTTCATGTTCATGCTTTGCGTTCCGTTCGTATTGATGATCCCTGTCCAAAAAGCACGGTTTGATTCAACAGTGGCTATAGAAATGTAATTATCCTTCTATATACCTATTGATCTTATTTATTATGGATTTTATCTGGATCTATAGTAAATTTGTTTATTTACGACGGAAAATCCGCAAGAAAGCGTTTTCTCGCCTAGCCGTAAACTCGCCCTAAACCAAGATTCTATCGTATATACTTTAAAGTAAGGAGAGATGAGACTTAAAAAGTATATGAAAACCCCAAGATGGATAACCCATAGTATTCTTTTAGCTTTTTTATTTAATACTTTAGGCCCTATCCCAACCGTTCAAGCCCAAGAGTTTAAGTTACCGGCGCCCGGTGTCATTGTCCATTTAAGCCCTTCGCTTGAGCCGCCATTATTAAAAGGCATAAAGGTCCATGCGAATAATCCTTTTCGTTTTGATTTTATTCTTGATAAAGGTGATTCCGGATTATCCGTAGAGACGCCATTAATGGCGTCTCTACTTAAACAAGAAGCCGCCAAACTAATCAAATATTTCCTAGCAAGCCTGACCATCCCAGAAAAGGATCTATGGGTCAATCTTTCTCCTTACGAAAAAAATCGTATTATCCCTCAAAGTTTTGGCCTTACCGAAATGGGGCGAGACCTCTTGGGTGAAGATTATATGCTTAAGCAGATAACCGCCAGTTTGATCTATCCTGAGGAGAAAATAGGAAAGAAATTTTGGAAGAGGATCTATGAAGAAGCAGCCAAACGTTACGGGACAACAAACATCCCGGTCAATACTTTTAATAAGGTTTGGATAATTCCACAAAAGGCTGTGGTGTACGAGAATACCAAGGCACAGACGGCGTATATCGTTGAAAGCAAATTAAAGGTGATGCTGGAACAAGATTATTTGTCATTGCAAAAACATTCGAAGGGGGTTATTAGCGACGATTCACCCCCACCTATCCTCCCCCCTCAAGGGGGAGGAATAAACGCATTAGGCTCTCAAGTCGTCCGCGAGGTAGTTATCCCTGAACTTACCAAGGAAGTCAATGAAGGTAAGAATTTCGCCAGGCTTCGTCAAGTTTACGACAGCCTCATCCTGGCCACCTGGTACAAGATGAAGATAAGAAATAGTATTCTTTCACAGGTGTATGCGGACAGAAATAAAGTGGCGGGCGTTAATATTGATGACCCACAAGAGAAGGAAAAGATCTATCAGCGCTATCTACAGGCCTTTAAAAAAGGCGTTTACAATTACATCAAAGAAGACCTTGATCCTGCCACCCAAGAAATGATCCCCCGGAAATATTTTTCAGGGGGAACAGATCTGGATCTTACAAAAGGCGCATTTGGGATTTTAAAGGATGGCCCTGTTCCTGTTCAATCAAGGGCTGATCAAGATCGATCGGATGAGGTAACGATTGACATGGCCATGTTTTCAGGAATTAAACAAGGATCCTCAGGTCAGGCCCAATCGGCGGCAACGAAGTTGCTTTTATCAACGGTGGACATGTTCAGATCTCAAGAGCGTGGTTTTCAGTTTTTTGGAGTGCGTGAGAATCCAAGAATATTGGCCAAGAAAGTGGAATATAAAGATGATGTTGCAACTATAGAAGTTAGAAGAATTTTAAAGTCAGTCATCAGTAAAATTAAAACATTATCCGCAGCCAATCCTGAACTTGCTTTATCTGGCATTCAAAAAGAAGAGTTGGACAATTTTGATATTATAGCATCAAGAAAATTACGTACGTCGTCTATTATGACTCTGGACCTTTTGAATGAAGATCCTCCGTTGATTTTAATAAATGCTGATCTTGTTGAAGTGTTGAATGAAGCAGAATTAAGATATGTTTTAGCGCATGAAGTGGCCCATGAATTGTTAAAAGATGTAATAAGTAAACTGATTAAGGGGAATTATACTGAAAAAGAAAATATAAAAATACGGGCCCTTCTTGAGGATCGCTGTGATGCTTTGGGGGTTTTAATAGAACAAGAAATGTCAGAGAATAGAGATATTCATGACAGTGTAACAGCTATGGAGAAGGTGAATCAATGGGTCGCATCTAAGAATGACCACATTGATCGTATTATTGAGACAATTTATAATTTATTTGGCCGGCAGACGGGAGATGAAAAACAGTATCGTACTCCAGCTAACCGTCTTGAATTCCTGGAAGAACTCTCTCGAGAAAACAAAGATCAATTGATACTACGATTTAATAATCAAAATTGTCCGGGTGTATATTTCGGTTCTCCTACTAGGGAAATGCTTAAATTAAACGACCAGCAGTTCAAGGAAAAGATTAATGAGGTGTTTCGAGACTCAAGGTTTCCGGATGCCCGGATCAAGAGTATCGTTTCAGAAAATAGGAATGGACTGAATGTTCATAATTTAATTTTTGAAAATGGAGCAGAGTTGGGGATAGTCGGATTACCGCCCAAGACAGTTAAGCTAGAGGATGGAAGCACACAGGTTGTGCAGTCTGTACAGGTTATATTTTCAGTTGGACAGATATTGATTACCGGCAAATCAAAGTCAGCATGGGAAATTTTAAGACGTCCGGATAATTCAATTGGTTATGTTACTTATTCTGGTTTGCCTAATGTTAAGAAAATACATGAGGGCGGATATTTAAACGACGAATTTAGAAGATTTCTTCCGCAGCTAAGTCCGCAGATGGAGTGGCAGGGGCGTGATCATGCCATGTTATTACCAGTAAGCATAAGATCGACTTCAGCAAAGATGCAAACGTGGGCCAATCGGCTCAAACGCGTCATTGATCAAGTGGCCCATAGAGTTAGAAATGGGGAGACCATATTGGTGCCTGGCACAGGATACCCTGCTTTGATGCCAGTGGAATTAACCGATCGCATTCATCAGGAAGGCAAAGATGCTAATGTGATCGGCATGGATATCAATATTCCCGCGTATGTGGTCGAGTTCGGTTATATGCCGGGAGGTTTCAATAGTTATCCAACCGCTATTTTTAATAAACAAGGTGAGTTGGTTGCTCTCAATGGCGTCCCACATTCTTTTACGGGGGATCAGATGCGCAATGCAAAAGCAGGGTCTTTAGGCCAGAAGCTATATCAAGAGATCATGCCTTTGAGAGATCAATTATTAAACACACCGGGTGTTCCTGACACACAAGGCAATCGATTAGTAATGGCGCCTTTAAGCCAAGGTGAATATCAACGCCCGGGCCTGACATATCTTCA
>Ga0302319_10017012_pt1 | contig 13352 bp, 5 predicted proteins | sample Bog_T0_2_FD_203319 | JGI IMG/M metagenome (GOLD analysis project Ga0302319, IMG submission 203319) | Peat permafrost microbial communities from Stordalen Mire near Abisko, Sweden - Bog_T0_2 | ecosystem: Environmental > Terrestrial > Soil > Wetlands > Peat | place: Sweden: Abisko, Stordalen Mire...
CGCCACGACCTACTTCACGTTCACCTACAGCTTCAGCGCGGCCGGCACCTACGGGTTCACGGGCAACGCCAGCGCCAACCTTGATGTGGCCGCGCCGGCCGTCTCCGCGGTGACCGTCACGGTCCAGCCCCTGCCGGTTCTGGCCCTCAGTTCGGCCGTCCTCAGCCCGGCCGGCGGCGTGTCCCTGGGACAGGCCTTCACCCTGGTGGTCACAGTTTCCAACACCGGGACCGCGACCGCGGTCAACGTGGCTCCCGCCGGGCTGAACAAGCTGGGATCGGCCAACGTGGCGACCTTCATCGGGCCCCTGCCCGCGTCCGCCACCCTCGTGGGCGGGGCCAGCGCCGCCTACACCTACACCGGCGTCGACAACGCCGCCGGCGCCGGGCCTTCGCCCTGGAACCTGGCCTACCAGACCTTTGCCCAGGGCCAGGACCTGAATTCCGGGGCCACCGTCAACTCGATCCCGGCGGCGGGCCTGGGCTCCAACGCCATCGGCGTCAGCCAGCCGGCCAGCCTCATCGCCAGCGCAAGCGTGTCCGCGACCCAGGTGGACCTGGGCCAGATCGTCACCCTGGTGCTCTCGGTCACCAACGCCGGCGACGCCACCGCGCTGGCCATGACCCCATCCGCCATCGCCGAGACGGGAAGCGGCGGCTTCGTGCTCGGCGGACCCGCGCTGCAGGCGCCGGTGTCGCTCATCAAGGGCGCCTCAACCCAGCTGACCTGGACCTACACGGCCGAAGGCACCGGGACGGTGTCCTTCGTCGTGCATGCCAACGCCACGGACGGCAACAGCGGCGCCCTGGTCAGCTCACCCGCCGCTGACAGCCCATCGATCCTTGTGCAGGCGCCCCCGGCCCTGGTCCTGACCGGCCTGACGGCCAGCCCGGGCCTCCAGGGCACCGGCGGGCCCATCACCGTGGTCCTGGGCGTGCAGAACGTCGGCCAGACCGCGGCCCTGGATCTTTCGCCGACCGCGGTCCTGGGCGCCAACGCGGGCTCAGCCCCGACGCTGCTCTCAGCGCTCGCGCCGGCCTCCGTGGCCAGCCTGGCGGGCGGAACGGGTGCCCTGTTCACCTGGGTCTACGCCGCCACGGCGACGCCTTCCATCTCCTTCAGCACCGTGGTCACCAGCGTCGATGCCAACACCGGCGTGACGTCGACCACATCCGCGATCACCAGCGGCACGATCACGGTCGACGCCGCCGCGGCGCTGGCGGTCCAGAGCCTGCAGGTGCAGCCCGCGCAGCTGGACACCGGGGCCCTGATGACCGTGATCCTGACGGTCACCAACACGGGCCAGGGCACGGCCAACAACCTTTCGCCCACGGGCATGCAGGCCATCACCAGCGGCGGCGCGGTGTCCCTGCAGAGCCAGCCCGCCGGCCTGCCGGTGTCGCTGCCGGGCTATTCGGCGGCCAGCTTCACCTGGACCTACTCGGCGACCTCGGCGGGCAGCGTCTACTTCTCGGTCGCCGCGACGGGCACGGACAGCGTGGCCACCCGCTTCACCCCGGTGTCCAACACCGTGGCCGTGGCCATGCAGAATCCGGCTACGCTGGCCGGGGCTCTGAGCCTGCCCCTGACCGTGGACACGAGCCAGGCCTTCTCGGTCACCTATACCCTGACGAACACGGCGGCCCTGCCCGGCGAGGCAGCGACCGCCCTGACCCCGGCGGCGGCGGCCCTCAGCATCGCCGGCGGCGCCCATTCCGGGCCCCTGCCCGCCAACCTGGCCCTGCTGGGCGCAGGCGCCGGCCAGACCTTCTTCTACCAGGTCACGGCTCCGGCCGGAGTGCAGAACATCACCATCACCGCCGCCGCCGCGGGCACGGGCCAGAACAGCGGCGCGGCCGTCGCCAACGCCCAGCCCGCGACCTATGTGACGGTCCAGACGCCGGCGAACCTGGCTGCCAGCGCCACGGTCTATCCGGCGCAGGTCAACCAGGCCCAGTCCTTCACCCTGACCCTGAGCGTGACCAACACGGGCGAGGCCAAGGCCTTGGCGGTGACGCCCTCCCTGATCCTGGGCGGCAGCGGCGCCGTGACCCTCATCAATGCGCCCACGCCTGTGGCCAGCCTGGCATCGGGTGCCGCCGCGGTGTTCCAGTGGACCTACAGCGCCGCTGCCGCCGGGACCATGAACTTCACCCTCAACGCTTCGGCAACCGACGCCAATGACGGAGCCGCCGTCGCGGCCGGCTCGCCGGTCTCGATCCCCATCACGGTCCAGAAGGCCGTGCTCAACACTGCCGGCGCCGAGCTGGTCTCGCCAGGGGTGCCCGGGACCGTGGCGGTGGGCGGGAACGTCACCATCACCGTGCAGGTCACCAACAGCGGCCTGCTGGCGGCCAGCAATGTCAGCGTCGTGGTCAGCCCCACGGCGGGCCTGACCCTGGCTTCGGGTGCCGGCACGCTGCCGACCCTCGCTGCAAACGGCGGCAGCGCCCAGTTCACCTTCGTCTACACGGCCAACAGCGCGGGCTACAACAGCTTCAGCGTCCAGGCCTGGGGCACTGACACGGGCCCGGGCCTTGAGTCCGGAACCGTGGACTTCCTGGGCAACACCGTGCTTGCGCAGAACCAGGCCACGCTCTCCTCCTACCTGAGCATGCTGGGCACCTCGCCGTACAGCGTGGGCCAGACCATCACCCTGGTCATGACCGTGACGAACACGGGCTCGGTGCCCGACGGAGCCTCCGTCACCGGCCTGTCCGCCGGTTCCCTGGTGAAGGCCGGCATCGCCGGCGCCAGCGTTTCGGCCTCCGTCCCCGCAACCGCGACCCTGGCCGCCGGGGCCACCCAGCAGTTCACCTATTCGGTGGTGCCCAGCAGCGCCGGCAGCCTCGGCTTCTTCGGCCAGGCCTCGGGCAAGGACGCCAACACCGGGGCCACTGTGCCCTCGGCCGAGACCGGCAGCGCCCAGGTCACGGTTGAGACGCCGGGCCAGCTCAGCACCAGCGGGCCGGTGATGCAGGCATCCGTTGAGGACGGTCAGGTCTTCACCGTGACGCTTACCGTCACCAACACGGGCCAGGGCGTCCTGGATAACGTCAACGCGAGCCTGCTGCCCGTGGTCACCATCCCGAGCGGCTCCTTCCTTCCTCCGGCGCAGCCCGCGCCTCTGGCGACGCTGGCATCGGGAGCCTCGGTCACCTTCACCTGGGCCGTGTCGGCCGTGGGGACGAACCCGAGCAAGCTGACCGCGTCGCTGTCGGCGACGGACCAGAACAGTGGCCAGCCCGTGACCAGCGCGACCTTCGTCACGAACCCGGTCACGCCGGTCAGCCCGGCCACCATCGCCGACGCGCTGTACCTATACAGCGGCGCCGGATCCAGCACGGGCTGCGAGTTCACGCCCATCAACGTCGTCCTGGCCGTCAGCAACACGGCCGGAGCCCAGGGGGCGGCCGCGATCGTGACGGTGCCCAACCCGCCGACGGCCTTCGGGGCCCCGACGCTCTATGCGGGCATCAGCCTACTGAGCAGCAGCGCGGCGAGCGGGACCACAGTGACGGTGGCCGGGGGAGGGGTGACCAGCTTCACCTGGACCTACACCGCCACGGTCGCGGCCGGCGGGTCGGTGTTCAACTTCAGCGACGTGGCCACGGCCGTGGACGCGGACACCAGCCTGGCCATCGCCGAACCGGCAACCGCCACGGCCGCCACCGCCTACACGCTGGTCGGATCCGTGCAGATGGCCTCGGCCCTGGCCGTCCTGCCGGCCAAGACCTTCACCACCGGACAGGCCGGAACCGTCATCCTCACCGTGACCAACACCGGCTCGGCGACGGCCGTCTCCATCACCCCCGGCGCCCTGGGGACAGCCATCACGGGCGGCGCCTACCTGTCCGCGCCGGTGTCCGGCCCCGTGCCGGCGACGGTGGCCAACGTGGCGCCAGGCGCCGCCGTGGCCTTTACCTGGACCTTCTCGCCCAACGGCGGCACCAGCGGCGGCAACATGAACTTCTCGGAGACGGTGTCCGGCACCGGGCCGGCCGGCCCCTGCCAGGCGGTGGCGCCAAACACCGCCACCCCGGTGTATGTGACGGTGACCCCGGAGCTGAACCTGACGCTGACCTTCAGCTCGCCCGCCAACCCGACGCTGACGGTCGGCCAGAGCGAGACGATTACGGCCGTCGCCACGAACTTCGTGACGACCGTGGCCCAGCACCTGAGCATCACGGCGCTCGGCTACACAGGCAACGCTGCGGGGACGCTGAGCGCCGTCCAGCCGGCGAATGTCAACCTGGGCAACGGCAACCAGACCTTCTCATTCGTCTTCACGGCGACGTCCGCGGGCACCCTGCAGTTCACTGGATCGGTGTCCGCATTCGACGCCAACGACGGGGTGACGGTCACTTCGGGAACGTCCATCTCCCAAAACTTGACCATCGCCAACCAGGCGGCGTTCGGGGTCGCGCTCGGCGGGCCGCTGCAGAACCAGGTGAACCAGAACTCGGTGGTGACCTTCGTCGTGAATGTCACCAACACCGCCCAGAATCCGGGCAGCAGCGCCGAGAATGTCACCGTCGCCGTCCAGGCCGACCCCAGCCTGAAGCCGCTGACCTGGCCCCTGTCCAACCCAACCCTGCAGCCGGGGGTGAACCAGACCTTCATCTACACCTACTCGGCCACCGGCCAGGGCACGTACGGATTCACGGCCACCGTCAACGGCCAGGACAGCGTCACGCTGGCGCCCGTCCCCACGGGAACCCTGGTCACGGGCACCTTCCAGGTGGTGAGCCCGCAGGCCCAGCTGGTCCTCGATTCCGCAGGCCTCATCAACGTGGCGACCGGCCAGCCGGCTGCCTCGCCCCTGGCGCTGGGGACCCAGTACGCCCTGGTGGCCACCTTCGACAACAACGGCGGAGCCACGGCCGCTTCGGCGATCACCCCCAGCGCGCTGACCGCGGTCAACGCGGCCGTGGGCGTCTCCACGTCGGCCCAGAACGCCACGATCAACCCCACGGCCCCGCTGAACATCCCGGTGGTCAACGTCGGGCAGGCGGCCAGCTTCACGTGGCCCTTCGTGCCCTACACCGTGACCAGCGCCGGCAACCTTCTGACGGTCACCGCCACGATCGTGGGCAGTAGCCAGGGAAGCACCATCACGGTTCAGACCAATCCGGTCGTCCTGGCCGGCTACACGGTGGTCGGGCCGGCGCTCACGGCGGGCCCCGCCAGCCTGGCCTTCACCCCGATCCCGCTGACCACGGTCTCGATGGTGGCCACGGGCCAGCCGCTGACCCTGCGCTACACCGTGACCAACACCGGGCTGGCCTCCGCCTACAACGTCCTGCCCAACCCCTCCGTCCCGGTCGCGCTGCCCTACTTTGTGACGACCACGGCCCTTCTCAACGATGCGAGCGGGCTGCCGGTGGGGACCGGGGTCACCCTGGCCGCAGGCGCGTCGGTGACCTTCCGGTTGATCTTCCAGGCGCTGTCCGGCAACGCCAGCCCCTGGACTTTCACCCTCAACGCCCAGGGCCAGGACGGGGTGGGCGGCAGCGTCAGCAGCGCGGCCAGCACCAGCGCCCAGGTGTGGGTCCAGCCCGGCGGGGCCCAGGTCGCGATCCTAGGCTCAAGCCTGCAGCGCCCCGGCGGCGCCCTGTCGGGTCCCTACGCCATCGGCCAGGTGTTCACGGTGCAGATGACCGTCAGCAACACGGCAAGCGCTGGCAGTTCGTCGTTCACCTACCTGACGCCGTCGGTGACCTCCACGGGCAACTGGTCGGCCGTGACCCTGCTGTCCTGGTCCCTGGTGTCTGTCAACGGCGGCACGGTCGCCCCGCTCAACGTGTCGCCGGGGGGCTCCGCCGTCTACGCTGTGGTGCTCAGGCTCACCCAGACCGCCAACGCCACGGGCCTGGACACGGTGGCCGTCACCCTGCACGGGGTCTTCGGGGACAGCGTCTTCACCGCCACCCCGGGGACGGCCTCGACCGCCAGCTTCAATGTGACAGCCCAGCCCGCCATCGTCGCGACGAACCACGCCATCACCAACGAGGCCTTCCTCTCGCTGAACACCTTCCACCCGGCCTCGCAGACCCTGAACCTCAACTTCACGGTCGCCCAGGCGGGCGTAGCCACGGTGAAGATCTACAGCATCAACGGCAGCTTGGTGCGCACCCTGCTCACGATGCAGGTGCAGCCCTCGTCGGTGGCCGGCCAGGCCGTGCTGTACAGCGGCCAGACCGACTCGAACCTGCGCTGGGACGGCACGGCCGATGACGGGCGGGTGGTCAGCTCCGGCACCTACCTCATCTTCTTCCAGCTGCCGGGCTGGAACACCATCAAGAAAGTGAACCTGCTGCGGTGACCACCCACACACGGATTCGGCGGAAGGCGGCGGCAGCGGCGGCCCTGGGGGCCGCGCTGATAGCGCTGTGCCCCGGCATCGCCGGCGCCCTTGGCGCCGGGACCTCAGGCGCCGATTTCATGGACATCAACATTGGCTCAAGGCCGGCGGCCATGGGCGGCGCCTTCGTGGCGGCGGCGGATGACGTCAATTCGCCGGAGTGGAATCCGGCCGGCCTGGCCCTCATCCCCCGCGATGAAGCCAGCTTTACCCACCTGCTCTACATCGCCGACATCAGCTACGAAGGCCTGGCCGCGGCCGGGCCGATCGACCGCTATTCCGGCTGGGGCCTGAGCGTCAACTACCTGTGGCAGCCGCCCTTCGACTCCACACAGAACGATTTCGGGGCGCCGACACAGGCCGCAGCCACGGGCTATGACCTTGCCGTCGGCGCCAGCTACGCCATGAACCTGGGCAGCTACGAGACCCTGGACTTCAACATTTCGAACATCTCGCTGGGAGCCAGCCTGAAGCTCATCGACGAAAGCCTGTCGGGTTCATCCGGCGACGCCCTCTACGCCGACTTGGGCCTGCTGGGGGAGCTGTATCCCGGCGTCCGCGTCGGCTTCCTGATCCAGAACTTCGGGACGACCATCTCCTACGGCGGGGCGTCGGACCCGGCGCCGGCCAACACCAAGCTGGGCCTGGCCTGGGCCAAGACCATCAACGACGCCAACCGTTTTGAAGTGACGGCGGACCTGAACCACCCGGTGGACGCGAGCAATCTGGACTATGTCCGCTGGCGCGAGAATTTCGGCCTGGAGTACTGGCTCTTCAACACCCTGGCCCTGCGCGGCGGCTATCAGGTGGGCTACGACCTGACCGGCCTGACGGCCGGCCTCGGCTTCCGCTGGAAGTCCCTCGAGCTGGACTACGCCTTTGTGCCCTACGGCGACCTGGGCTACACCAACCGGGTGAGCCTGGTCTACGACTTCGGCGGACGGGTCACGCGCCCCGACGTGGCGGCGCCCTCCGCTCCCCGCAACCTGCGCGGCATCGCCGGTGACCACCTCGTGTCGCTGTCCTGGGACAAGGCCCCCTCGCGCACCGGCGCCAAGGGCGTCGTCGGCTACTGCGTCTACTACAGCCGCACCAGCGGCAAGGACTTTGTCCGCATCAATGACAAGCCTGAAGCCGACAAGACCGGGCTCGACGTGCGCCTGCAGAATGACGACGATTACTACTTCGTGGTCACCGCCGTCAATGCCGATGGCCGGGAGAGCGACTATTCCAAGCAGATCACCCTGAGGCCGCACGCCCCGCTCAAGCCCGACGCGCCCAAGGGGCTCAAGGCCAGCGTCGAGGGCCGGACCGTGACCCTGACTTGGGGGACGGTGGAGGGCAAGGACGTGGCCGGCTACAACGTCTACTACAGCAAGACCTCGGGCAAGGATTACGTCAAGCTGACGAAGGCCGCGCCCCTGACCGACCCCGAGTGCCGCCTGCGCGGGTTGACCTCCGGAGCGCCCTACTACTTCGTGGTGAGCTCCGTGACCCGGGACGGGCTCGAGTCCGACCGTTCGGCTGAGGTCTTTGCCCGGCCGGACGAGGACACGGTCAATATCCCGGTGCCGGAGGCGCCGCTGAAGCAGCCGAAGAAGCCCCAGCAGGCCCCCGCCTCGGACGAGCCGATTTAGGGACTGGAACCCGCCCCAAGGACCGAGCGGCCCGGACGCGACGGCGTCCGGGCCGTTTTTTTGTCCCCGACCGGTCCCTCGGGGGCGCCTTTGGCATTTGCCGCCGTGGCCAAGAATGGTATCCTGAGGCCTTTGTTGCCCGAAAAGAGGTGCCCCGGCGTGATCGACTTCAACGACCCCTATTTTCTTGAACGCAAGCACAAGGCCGATGAACTGCAGGCCCTGGGCATCGAACCCTTCGGCGGGGCCTTTCCCCGCACCCACGCCCTGGGAGCCGTTGCCGAGGCCTTCAAGGACGCCGCCTCCGAGCCAGGCAGCGAGACCGTGCGCGTGGCCGGGCGCCTGGCCTCCCTGCGCCTTCAGGGCAAGGCCGGCTTCGCCAACCTGGCCGGTTCAGACGGGCGCGTGCAGGCCTACTTCAAGCAGGACCGCCTCGGCGAAGAGGCCTTCCAGGGCCTGGTCAAGCGCCTGGACCTGGGCGACCTCGTGGGCGTCGAGGGCCCGGTGTTCCGGACGCGCACGGGCGAGGTCACCGTGGAGGCTCGCAGCGTCACCCTGCTGGCCAAGGCCCTGCTGCCGCCCCCGGACAAGTGGTCCGGGCTGAAGGAGACCGAGCTCAAGTACCGCCAGCGCTACCTGGACCTCATGGCCAATGAGGAGACCCGCGCCGTCTTCAGCAAGCGCAGCGCCGCGGTGTCGGCCCTGCGCGGGGAACTGGGAAAGCGGGGCTTCATGGAGGTCGAGACCCCCATGCTGCAGGCCCTGCCCGGCGGAGCCGCAGCCAGGCCCTTCACCACCCACCACAACGCCCTCGACATGCAGCTCTACCTGCGCATCGCGCCGGAGCTCTACCTCAAGCGGCTTCTGGTCGGCGGCTACGACCGGGTCTTCGAGGTCAACCGAAACTTCCGCAACGAGGGGCTGAGCCCCCGCCACAACCCCGAGTTCACCATGCTCGAGGTCTACGAGGCCTACGCCGACGGCGAGGCCATGATCCGGCTGACCGAGGAGCTGATCGGCACCATGGCCCGCGCCGCCTGCGGGAGCACGGTCCTGAGCTACCAGGGCAAGCCCCTGGACCTCAGCCCCCCCTTCCGCCGGATGACCATGCGGCAGGCCGTCGCCGAGCTGGGCGGGGTCCCCGATCCCGCGGCCCTGGACGAGGCCGCCCTCGGCCTCCTGCTGCCCGACCTGGGCCCCGTCGCGCGCCGGGCGCTGAACCCGGGCCAGCGCCTGGAGGCCCTCTTCGGGGCCCTGGTGGAGCACCAGCTCGAGCAGCCGGTCTTCATCACCGACTATCCCATCGAGATCTCGCCCCTGGCCAAGCGCAAGCCAGGCTCGCCGGACCTGGCGGACCGTTTTGAGCTGTTCATCGCCGGCCGCGAGCTGGCCAACGGGTTCTCCGAGCTCAACGACCCGCTCGACCAGCACCGGCGCTTCCTCGGCCAGCTGGAGGCCCGCGCGGGCGGCGACGAGGAGGCCCACGCCATGGACGAGGACTTCGTCACGGCGCTGATGCACGGCATGCCGCCGGCCGGAGGCATGGGCCTGGGCGTTGACCGCCTGGTCATGCTGCTGGCGGACACCGCCTCGATTCGGGACGTGATCCTGTTCCCACACATGCGGCCGCGCAATGCCGAGCCCGCCGCCGAGGAGCGGCCTTGAGCCTGGCGCTGGAGGCGGGCCTGGCCGCCCAGCACCTGCGCCCCAAGCGCCGCCGGGGCTTCATCAACCTGATCGGGGTCATCGCCATCCTGGGCGTGGCGATCAGCGTGGCCGGGGTCATCATCGTGGTGTCGGTGATGAACGGCTTCAGGCGGGACATCCGCGACCGCATCATCGGCACGAACGCCCATGTGCTGGTCAACGCCTACGGCAAGCAGGGCATCCCACACTGGGACGCCCTCTGCGCCAAGATCCGCGCCTTGGACGGGGTGGAGGCCGTGTCCCCCTACTTCCAGGGACAGCTCATGCTGAAATCCTCCGGAGGGGTGACGGGGGTGCTGGTGCAGGGCATCGACCCTGCCGCGCACGCCTCCATCGGCAAGCTGCGTGAGGACATGAAGAAGGGCAGCCTGGACGTCCTGGCGGCCCGCAGCCCGACGGCGAAGGCCGGGCTGCAGGACGACGACGCGGGCGCCTCCTTCCCCCTGCTGCTCGGCACCGAGCTGGCGGGCCAGCTGGACGTGGGCCCGGGCGACCAGCTGGACCTGTTCTCGCCCGTGTTCCGCTCCACGGCGGTGGGGCTCATGCCCCGCATGGAGAAGGGGACGGTGTCCGGGACCTTCACCACGGGCTACTACGAATACGACAGCGGGCTGGTCTACATGCGCCTGGCCGACGCCCAGCGCCTGTTCGACGCCGCCGGGGTCGTCAACCAGATCGCCGTCCGGACCCGCAGCCTCGAGGACGCCCAGTCCGTGCGCGACCGCATCCAGGCCATGGACGACGGGGTGAGCTTCTGGGTGGCGGACTGGCAGCGCATGAACCAGAACCTGTTCAAGGCCCTTGAGATGGAAAAGATGATCATGTTCATCATTTTGGGCTGCATGGTGCTGGTGTCGGCGGTGAACATCGTCTCCACCCTGGTGATGGTGGTGATGGAAAAGCAGAAGGAGATCGGCGTGCTGCGCAGCCTGGGCTTCAGCCAGGGCGGCGTCCTGCGCACCTTCCTGCTGCAGGGCATCTACATCGGCGGCGCGGGCGGACTGCTGGGCTTCACCCTGGGCCTGGGCGTGTGCTGGGTCATCGACACCTTTCCGATCAAGATTCCCGGGGGCGGCTCGGTGTACTACATCGAGAACCTGCCGGTGCAGGTGCTGGGCGGCGACCTGGCCCTGGTGGCGGCGGTGACCTTCGTGACCTGCCTGGCGGCGGCGGCCTACCCGGCGCACCAGGCGGCCCGGCTCGACCCGGTCGAGGCCATCCGGTATGAGTAGCGAGATCCCGCTCAGGGCCACGGGCCTGGTCAAGGACTACCCGGGCGAGGGCTCCCTGGTCAACGTGCTCCGGGGCGTGGACTTCGCGGTGGAGCGCGGCGAGCTTTGCGCGGTGGTGGGGCCCAGCGGGGCAGGCAAGACGACCCTGCTCTACCTGCTCGGTGGGCTGGCCCGGCCGAGCAAGGGCGAAGTGTGGGTAGGCGGGCAGCCGCTGTTCCAGCTGGACGACGACGCGCTTTCGTCCCTGCGCAACCGCCAGCTGGGCTTCGTATTCCAGTACCACCACCTGCTCACGGAATTCGACGCCCTCGACAACGTCGCACTGCCCCTGCGGGTGGGCGGAATGGCGCGGCGGGAGGCCCGGCGCAAGGCCCGCGAGCTGCTGAAGGAAATCGGCATGGACCGGCGGCGCCACCACCGTCCCGGCGAGCTGTCGGGCGGCGAGCAGCAGCGGGTGGCCATCGCCCGGGCCCTGGTGGCCGAGCCGGCCGTGGTGCTGGCCGACGAGCCCACGGGCAACCTGGACAAGGCCAATTCCGAGGCGGTCTTCGGGCTGCTCAAGGCGGCGGCGCACGACGGCGGCCGCGCCGTGGTGATGGTGACGCACAATGCCGACCTGGCCCGCAAGGCGGACCGGGTCGTGCGCATGGAAGACGGCGCGATCCTTTGACCGGCGCCGCTGGGATGACGCTCCGCTCCACGGCGCGTGGCGGCGGCGAAACGCAATGAAACGGAGAGTTCCATGCTGGTGAACGTCAACGGCAAGCTGGTGCCCAAAGAAAAAGCCGTCATCTCGGTCTTCGACCACGGGGTGCTCTACGGTGACGGTGTTTTCGAGGGCATCCGCGCCTATGACGGCAGGGTCTTCAGGCTGGCCCAGCACCTCGGGCGCCTCTACGACTCGGCCAAGGCGATCCTGCTTGAGCCCCCGCTGGACAAGGCGGCCATGCGCGCCGAGATCCTGCGGACCCTGGCGGCCAACGGCCTGAGGGACGCCTACGTGCGTCCGGTGTTCACCCGCGGCGAGGGCGACCTGGGGCTGAGCCCTTTCGTGTGCAAAAAGCCGGGTTACTTCATCATCGCCGACCACATCCGGCTGTATCCGGACGCCACCTACCGCGACGGGCTGGCCCTGATCACGGTGCCGACCCGGCGCAACGTGGCTGAGGCCCTCAGCCCCAAGATCAAGAGCCTCAACTACCTCAACAACATTCTGGCGAAGATCGAAGCCGGCCAGCGCGGCGCGCTGGAGGCGATCCTGATGACCCAGGACGGCTATGTGGCCGAGTGCACGGCCGACAACCTGTTCATCCTGCGCAAGGGGCGCCTGCTCACCCCGCCCACCTGGCAGGGGGCCCTCGAGGGCGTCACGCGCGAGGCCGTCCTTGAACTGGCCCGCAAGGCCCGCCTGGCGGCCGTCGAGGAGCCCATCACCCGCTATGACGTCTACACGGCCCAGGAGGCCTTCATGACGGGAACGGCCGCCGAGATCGTGCCGGTGACCTCCCTGGACGGGCGGCCCATCGGCAGCGGCGCGCCCGGGCCGGTCACGAAGCGCCTGATGGCGGGCTTCCGGGCGCTCACCCGGTTCGGCAAGGACCGCATTCCCCTCAAACCCAAAGGAGCGCGTCCATGAACGCACAGGCGACGGCAGTGAGCCCCGAGGCGGGCAAGGGAGGGGGCAGCAGCAGCGCCCACCGGCAGCGGCGGCGCACCCTGTGGTGGGGCCTGGCCATGGCCTTCCTGCTGCTGTGCCTGGACTGGACCGGGACTTTCACCCTGCTCGAGTTCAAGAGCGTCGACATGCGCTTCAGGGCCAGGGGGCCCCGCCCCCTGACCGTGCAGGCAGCCATCGTGGCCATCGACGACGAGTCGCTCAACGGCTGGGTGGACGCCAACAACAAGAACGCCTACATGCCCGACCGCTGGGTGTGGCCCCGCGATTTCTGGGCCACGGCCATCACCAACCTCAAGGCCGCCGGCGCCCGCCTGATCGTCATGGACGTGGTGTTCTCGGAGAGCTCCAAGCGCAACCCCAAGGAGGACAGCGATTTCGCCGCCGCGGCCGCGGCCGCCGGGAACGTCATCTTCGGCGAGCGACTCGACGTGACCAAGGGGGGCGCCCTCAAGGTGGAGACGCTGATCCCCCTGCTGGACGCGGCCAAGCTCGACAAGGGCTTCGTCAACGTGAACCCCTCCGGCGACGGCTTCCTGCGCTCGATCCAGCCGCTGCTGCAGAACTCAAGCGGCCAGCCCGACCCCGAGCTGCCCAACGCCGAGCTGGCGGTGGAGCGCCAGCTGCTGGGCATCAAGCAGAAGCCCTTCTACAGCGCCGCGGACGAATCCATACACCTGGGCGACCGGGTGATCCCGCTCAACGGACGCTCAGTGGACATCAACTATGCCGGCCCG
>Ga0302319_10017013_pt1 | contig 13352 bp, 12 predicted proteins | sample Bog_T0_2_FD_203319 | JGI IMG/M metagenome (GOLD analysis project Ga0302319, IMG submission 203319) | Peat permafrost microbial communities from Stordalen Mire near Abisko, Sweden - Bog_T0_2 | ecosystem: Environmental > Terrestrial > Soil > Wetlands > Peat | place: Sweden: Abisko, Stordalen Mire...
CGTTCTGGGCCAGCTCTTCAGCCGAGGGATACCCTCGACCACGCACCAATGCCCGCCAAGAAGAAGGCCCGCAAGGCAGCCGCAGATCGCGTGCGGGAGGCTACAGAAGGCCAAGACGCCCTATTCGAGGCAATCGGTCTCGACATCCGTCAGTTCGTGGAACCGATCCGCGACCTCGTCCGCCGCTTCGGCGGGTCCGACAAGGATGCGGTGGCAGCGCAGTGTGTAGACGTCCTCTACGCAGTCTGCCTCACCGTGATCATGGACGACGAAGCCGCGCGCAATGGGTTGCACAAGATTGCTTCCCCCATCACGGAGGAGTGGGAGCAGACGTTTGCCGGTCCTACTCCCATCCCACAGGAGCCGAAGCTACGAAAAGAACGTCTGGCTCACCTCGTGAGGCGAATGGTCGAAGCCGCATCAGTCCGACCGATCAAGTATCCGCGATCGGCTGCGCGGACGTTCGACCTCGCGCGGCGGTGGACCGACATGATCCGTTCCAGGATCAGCGGGTACCTCTCGGAGCGCCAGTCGCTACCAGAGCAAACGCTGATCGTTTTCGACGCCCTCCAGCGGACCAAGATCAAGAACATCGGCAAGCTCGCCGCCGTAGCGGCCGGCGCGCTACTCGGGATCACGGTGCGGTTCTCGAACAGGGAGGACGTAGCCAAGAGCCGCCGCAAGAAAGCCCGGGAGAGCCCAACCGACCTTCAACGTCGCGTCAAACAGACGGTGTCTTTGCTGCGTAAGCGGTTGACCCCGTTGATCGGTCGCGGAGCGACCGACATAGAGATCGCGCACGAGTCCGCGACCTTCATTTTGAAGCGCCTTCCAGACTACGTGCCACGCACCTCGCCAGAGGAGACCGAACGTGCCGTCCTCGGGGCGCAGAAGAAGGCGAAGCGCAGCCCCGGCGCGCAGGCCGGAGCGGCGGTTCGCGCCGCGCTCAATGCGGCGTGATTTCGATGAACCGCTGCTGATTACGCATGTAATCACTGCCCGGGGTGCTCGTACTTCTGGCTCTTCGCTCGTGGCTCATTCAGGGTTCCACTCGTGACCGCGACGGACTGACGAGCGACGCCGAGTAGGGCTGCGCCTCGCCCGACCCCGATGCGGATCGGCAACGAAGAAGGAATCGCCGCCGCGATGAGCGCGACGGCACGGCAAAACAATGCCTACGCAGCTCGCAGCTTCCGCGCGCTGCGAACGCACACGTGCGCGCAGCGTAGGCAGATGAAAGCGAGATGAAGATGAATGACGCGAACCACGACGACGACGGGCATTCGAAGATCGAATGGACGCACCATACCTACAACCGCTGGTGGGGCTGCACGCCGGTGGCTCCGTCCCGCTCGGACACTCAGCTCGCATGGCTCTTTTCGTCGCCCTGGACTGTCGCGCGAGCACGGATTGTTCGGCGGCAGACCGCCGCACGTGTGACAGCACACTCGGGTAGCCCGACTCGCCTACGTAGAAGCGGGAGGAAGTGATGGGTGAGCATTCTTCCATCGAGTGGACACACCATACGCACAACCGCTGGTGGGGCTGCGTGCACGTCTCGCCGGCCTGCGACAACTGCTACGCGGACGCCTGGGCGCACTACAGTTTGCCGCCCGGATGGATCATCGTCGGTGAGGGACGCGAGGTCCCTCGCCGCACGAAGCCGCGCGACCCGGACCGCCCCGAGATTTGGGGGGCAGACGCGCCGCGCATCTTTCCGCCGGATGAGAGCCCCGTTCTTACCGAGCCGCTCCGCTGGAATCGGAAGGCCCTCGCTGTCGGCGAACGCCACCGCGTCTTCACTTCGTCCATGTGCGACATCTTCGAACGGCATCGGCTGCCCGAGGTGAACATCAAGATGGACCGCAACCGCGAACAGCTCTTCAACGATCTCGTTCCCGCGTGCGCGTCGCTCGATTTCCTTCTCCTCACGAAGCGCCCGCACGACATCATGCGTCTCGTTCCCGAGTCGTGGCGCCGAAATTGGCCACACAACGTGTGGGTCGGCACCACCGTCGAGGACCAGCAGCGCGCGAGTCAGCGCTTGCCACACCTCGTGGAGATCCCGGCGCCCGTACGATTCATCAGTGCCGAACCGCTCCTCGGGCCGCTCGATCTTTCATCGTGGCTCTCCCGGCTCGACTGGGTGATCGTAGGCGGCGAGTCCGGGTCCAAGTCGCGCGCGATGCAGCCAGCGTGGAGCCGGAGCGTCCGCGATCAATGCGTACAGACGGGCGTAGCGTTTCACTTCAAACAGTGGGGTGAGTTCGGTGACGGCCTGGTAAGGCTCGGCAAGAAGAACGCCGGTCGCACCCTCGACGGGCGCACCTGGGACGAATTGCCAACGCCGCGCCGCGCCGGGTAGGCAACCAGGACTCTTTCAGCGGCCGGCGGCGTGCGCAGCCGGCGATAGGCCAGAGCCGCCGACGCGCTCGAAGGCGAACGTGTGCCCTGCGCACGAGGGCGACATCCGCTGGTCTCAGCGGATGTCGCGTTCTCGTCAACGACCACAACAAGAGAGGATGCAGATGAATACGAGCGACGACGACAGCGGCGAGCCTTCAGTAGAGACGGTACTAGATCGACTTCTTCGCGCTGTCTTCATGGCGATCCGCGCGCGATTCGCCAGCGAGGTCTCCAAAGAGGTCATCGATCGAATGGCCCGGCAGATCCTGAACGAGTTTCAGGAGTCGACGGAGGTAGCGTGGGAGTCCGCCGAGCCAGTAACGGTGGCGAAGGCGAAGCGTGTCGCAATGCTGATGCGCCCCGTTCGACTCGCGGGCCACGTTGCGGACTTGCGCGACCCCCAGGTCGTGCTCGCGCCGGACGGGCGTGGCGGCTTCACCCAGGTCGAGACGACCTGCGCGCGAATGGAAGACCGGGAGGGGATGTCGATGTGGTCGCTCGATGTGGCCGGTGAATCCATCATCGACAAGCTGCGCGCGACGCGGGGTCGGTTCTCGGAGTTCCTCGGCATCGTGATCGCGCTGCCCACCACCCTGGACGCCAAGCGTCCCGACGCGGGCGTCGGCGCAATGGACTTCCTCCTTCACGTTGTGGATGTTCGGCAGACGACCAGCGCGTTCGACCTGCTCGCCGCACCAGCCGACGAGCGCACGCGCGGGCGAGAGCTTCTTCTCGACCTACGGCGCCAGAACCTCTCTCCCCTCAAGTCCATTGCCGCGACGCTTACAGAGCGGCTCCACGTGGTTGGCCTGGATAAGGTCCCCATCCTCGGCGACCTGATCGAGTTCGCCGTGCTCCAGGCAGTCTCCGATGGGTGGATCAGCCACGCGCCCGCGAAGCTCCACCTCCTTCTCATCGGCCCGCCGGCACGCGGGAAAAAGCTCCTCCAGCTCGTCGCTCAGATCCTCAACCCGGTGGCCGGCACGCTGTCGTCCGCGCGGGCAAGCCCCGCCGGCTGGGTGGGTGCGTCGAGCCACCACGACGGACGATGGACCTCCGCTCCTGGAGTCCTGCCGCGCGCCTCCGGCGGTGTCGCCCTACTCCAGGACGCTCACACGATCAGCGCCGCAGAGCTTCGCAAGCTGGTCCACATCCTCGCCGAAGTCATCGAGGACGGGCGCGTCCGCAGCAGCGTTGCGGGAGGCAGCGAGTGGGATGCTTCCGCCGGGCTGATGATTGACATGAACACGGACGAGCAGGCCTGGGGACATGTTGCGACGACAAGGCCCTCGCTCCTTCACTCGCGGCCACTACTGTCGCGGCTCGACGTCATCATCTCGCTTCCGCGCAACGATGCGTTGGCGTGGGAGGTCGCCGAGGAGATGTACACTACCGGAACTCGCTCTACGCATCTGGAGGACGAGCCGTGGGTTCGCGATCAAAAGCTGCTCATCGCAGCTCTTCGCGACGAGCATCCTCACGTAGACCTCGCTCCCGTTCAACAGGTGGCACGCGATGTTCATCGCTCGCTCGCGAAAGACGATCACTTCGGCGGGCTCCCCAATGCCGGCGACTTCGCGACGCGGCTGAGCATCTCGTTCCAGCGACTACTGGCCGCGTCCGCGCGTGCCAACGACCGCAGCGCGGCAGTATTTGAGGACGTTCGCCGAGCGGCAGCGTTCCTCCTCAAGAAGCTGGATTTCCTAAAGGGACTGGCCGCGCAGGCGCCCCGCAGCGCTGTCGACTTCGACTCGTGGCTGGAGCAGTTCGCTGGACAGGAAGTGAATCCGACGACCCTCGCAGACGACTACGAGGCCGCTACCGGCGTAGCCGTATCTCAACGCACCGTCCGGCGTCACCTTCAGACGCTCGCCACCGCGACGGGACACGGTCGGTACCGCTTGCCACCGAAGCGCAAGACGTAACCGCACGTGTCCGATTGTCCGATTGTCCGCGCGACCCCCAAGAGCGGACAAGCGGACACTCGGACAGGGCCTCGTTTTGAATTTCCAACCACAGCTCCTATCGGGAGCCGCACCGGAGGCTTGTCATGGGAAGCACGAAGAAGACCCCATCCGCGTTTAGCGACCAGATCGATCCCCGTGAACTCGTCGAGCACCGGTTCTCGACGGAGCACTTCGGCTTGGGGGACGAGGCTGATCAAGACGAACTCGCCGCGTCGATCGCGGCCGAGGGCGTGCGCAGACCTCTCACGATTACGGGGGAGCGCTGCGCCAGCCCGCCGAACTACGTCCTTGGGGGATGCCGGCGCCGGGCCGCCGCGATCCGCGCCGGGCTCGCGTCCGTTCCCGTTCGCCGGCTCGACGACCTGAGCGCTGAGGACGAAGAGAGCATCGTCATCGGCGAGAACCTTGCCGACCAGCTCGGGCGCCGGCTACTCGAATCCCGGCGCGCTGCGCTTGAACGTGTGCTCCTCGAACGACGCCGGAAGGGGCAAGGCCACCGGAGCGACCTCCAGACCTCCGCTGATGCCAGCGGAGGTTCGCGAGGAGACGCGCGCGACATCGTCGCGAAGGAACTCGGCGTCGCGCGCAACGCCGTCGCGGATAGGCAGACGATCTTCTACTCGCCGGTCGCGCCGGACACAGTGAAAGGGGCCGTCGACGCTGGGGAGATCAGTCGGAGCGAGGCTGCGCGAATGGTCCGGCAGGTCGAGCGCCAGCCGGACGTCGCCGCCGTGCTCGCGGAGCCCGAGCACGCGACCATCAACGCCGCTCGTACAGTCGTCGAGGAGGCAGTTCGCGACCGGCTCCGCGCCGGCAAGAAGAGCACGAAGACCGGCAAGGCCCCGCCGAAGCAGAGGGTTGACACAGTAGTACAGCCTCTGCGCCCGACCGGGAGCGACCTGGCGGCGGAGATCGCGTTGGATGACATGCGGTGGGAGGCCACGGTTCGCGGCGATACGCTCGCTCTCCGGCGAGTCGGAAGGGTGCCGACCGTTGCGACCCCCATCGAGGAAACAGAGACGCGATGGGATCCGCTCACCATTCCCGTATCGGTATCGATCGCAAGGGAGGTCGTCGACGAACTACCTCTCGACATCGCCTCGGACATCACGGTGGGTCCCGTAATCCTGGAGCACTGGTGCGCGTGCAGGAAGTGCGGCGGCACGCGCTTCTGGCGCAACCGCAGGCTCCAGTACCGATGCACCGGTTGCCACGAGCCGGGGAGTCTCGACGTGCCAGCCAACAAGCTGGGCCTGTCTCTCGACGACATGGCGCGCGCGCGCGTGCGAGGGCTGACGGCGAAGGCCCGGCGGTTCCGGGACGATTTCCGGCACTCATGGTTCACCTCGGAGCGGAGGTTCACGCCGGAGTGGGACCTCACCTCAGAACTCGGCGTCACTTCGGACGGGTACCGGACCTGGAAGCGGGTCGCGAACCGCACTTGGGAGGGATTCCTCGCGAACGAGCCGCTCAAGCCGCGCCAGCGCTTCAACGCTAACGACGTCGTCGACTTGCGCTGCCCTAGGTTCGCCCAGGACATCACGATCGCCGGGCGCGTGTGGCCCCAGCGCGGGAACGAGCGCGTCTACATCCGCTGGTGGCATGCTGCCGATCGGGACCGTTCCCAGCCGAACGATGCCGTTCTTGTGGAGATACGAGGCGTGAAGGGTGGTGGGTGGTGCGTGATTGCGGGTCGTGAACACCCGGGAGGCGTGGAGGGGATGCGCGACGTGCTTCGCGGTGCGCTGCTCCAGACGCTCGTGTACTCGCACGGCACTAGGAAGTCGGAGGGTCGCTTCTACCGGCGCGACTGGACCCCGTTGGTCCTCATCCCGCGCGTCACGTGACGGAGGATGCCGGGGAACGCGCGCCCCCGGGCGGCGCCGTGCTGCAAGATGAAGGAACGGTTCTGCGGCGCGGGCGAAACCAACTGCTTCCACCGGGGCCACTGTAAAGAGATCACGTCGCTCTCGCCGGGGGACGAGTCGCCAGCGCGCCGGAGAACGCTGGGCGGCGGGCGGCGGTCGCGTCCGTGAACGAGAGCGAGCACCTCAGCGACCCCCAGGAGTAGGTCGGCCGCCTCGCTCCCTTCCCGCGCCGAACGGCGAGTCGAGCGCGAACGAGGACCGCGATGTGGAAGGCGGCGGTTGACGGCGCGATTCCCATCTCTCTCGCGACGTCGGTGACGCCCCGCCCGTGCGGTCCGAGAAGGCGAAGCAGCTCAAGCCGAACGGGACATGAGACGGCACGGGCGATATTGATCAGCGGGTCCACCTTCATTCGAGCTGTATCGAAAGAAGTGCGACGAAGCCGTGTCGTTTCAGGAACGTGGTCCCTATGCGGGTCGGATCCTTCGTTTCCGAGAACGGAGCAGCCCGCGCGCGAGGGCCGAGATTTCTCACCCGCGAGCGACCGTAGCTACACCGCTTGGAGGCCGCGCGTAAGCGCGCGCCGGGTCCGGGGTGACAGGCGCCGGTGGTCGCCGCCTTCGAGCGGGAGGACGCGCTCGACTACCTCCAGACCGACATCCAGGAGCCGGACATCACCGGCTCCGACGCCGGGATGGCGGCGAGGAGACGACGGGGACGGGGCGCTGTCGGGAGGGACGCCCGAAGGGGACGGGGAGGACATCAAGACCGAGGTCTTCGGGGACGAACGCCTCGCATAGACGGCGAGCTGGCGTCCGGACTGACGGCTTCGTGACGGCCCCTGGCGAGTACCCGTCATCCGTAAGGCGCGGAGTTCATGGCCGAAGTCGAGCGACTGACGACATGACGACTTCGTGGAGCTTCCTTGCTCGTTAAGGGATGAAGCACTCTTGGGGCCGTGGCTTCGTCCAGCCGCTTGCCTTCTTCTCCATCCTCTATACGCACTAACCCCATTCAAGTCGTCATGTCGTCATGTGGCTCATGGATGGCCTTGTTCTCTGCGCGAGCGACGCTGACGGGTAGTCGCCAGAACCCGTCATCACCCGACAGCCTCCGGGTCCGGCGCGGCTACCCCGCTGACGCGCAGCGCGGCGTGCTCGTGCACAAAGTTTTTATGTGACCGCTCTCCGTAGGCGGTGAGCAGATGCCCGGAGCTATCGTGTGGATCCCCGTTCGGCAGCCGTGCGTTGGCTGCGGACGGCTCGACTGGTGCCAGGTCGCCGAAGACGGCTCGTTCGCGATCTGCCGGCGAGGAGAGAACCCGGGCGGGAGAGCGAAGATCGACGGAACGGGTCAGCCGTACTGGGTCTACCGCGCGGCGATCAGCGTCGGGAGCGGCACCGAAGAGTCGCAGGCTCACGAACTGCCCGCCGACCTACCCGAGCCATCGCCGGTCCAGCACACGAAGGCTCGCGCTGAGGTCGGCGTGCTCGACGCGGTGTACGGGTCGTTGCTCGGCATGCTCGCAGTGAAGAGGCACCACGAACAGGCGCTCATGGCCCGAGGCTTCACCGGCTCCGAGATCGAGAAGCTCGGCTACAGGTCGAAGCCGACGCGGGACGAATGGACCACGACCATCAAGAAGCAGATCAGGGAGCGGTACGCCACCGAGACCCTCGTCACCGTGCCGGGGTTCTCCCTCTACGAGCACACCAACGAGGAGGGGAAGACCGGGTACAAGCTCGCCCTCGACGGCGGCGACTCCACCCTGCTCCCGCAGCGCGACAGATACGGTCGCATCCACATGATCCAGCTCGACATGGATCAAGGGGACAAGAAGTACCTACCGCTCACGAGCTACGGGGCGCTCGGGTCCAAAGCGCGGATGGCGTCGCACGTCCCGCGCCACGACCCCAGGGAGGTGATGACCTACGCCATCCGCCTCGTCGGCGGCGTCTACAAGGCCGACCTCGCAACACTGCGGAGCGGCGTGCTCTCCATCTCGACCCCGAGCGAGAACTCGTACGCGCCTTGCCTGCCGGACGTGACGGCGCTCGACCCCGCCATCGTCTGCATCGCGCCCGACGCCGACGCGCGCGCCAACCCCCTCGTCGCGGCGGGGCTCGCGGCGGGCGCCATCCTCTACGCGAGCCACGGGTTCACGGTCTGGATCGAGACGTGGCCGCCCGAGGCCGGCAAGGGCATCGACGACGTGATCGCGGCCCAGCAGGGCGATAAAATCGAAGTGCTCACGGAAGCGCGTGTCTGGGAGCACATCCGAGAGGTGCTCCGGTCGGCCAAAGCCGCACCCTCTCCCGGTGTGGAAGCGCGTCTCGTTCTCGCGGGCCTGGGTGAGCAGCCCGAGGAGACCGCGCTGTTTCGCGCCGCCGTCATCGAGGCCGTGGCGACGCTCGACACGAGCACGAGCGAGTACCGGGCGCTCCGAGGCCGAGTTGAGGCCGCGATCCCCAGGGGCGCTCTCAAGACATTCGACGCCGCCGTCGCCAAGGAGAAGGAGAAGAGGACGGACGCCGACAATGCCAAGAGGGTCGAGGAGCTGAAGGCACAGGGAAAGCGCGTCTTCCGAATGGCGGACCACAAGGAGCTGCGCGACGCCGTCCTCGACGACCTCACGCTGGTCGGTGCCGGTTGGGAGTCGAACCACGACAAGCTCGTGTACGCGGAGGGCGTGCTCTGGCTCTACGATCACGACTTCGGGATCTTCAAAGAGCTGCCCGACAGCAAGGTCAAGAACATCGTCGCCGGCTACAGCGCCTCCCCCGTTGGCGACATCGACGGCAGCCCCCTCCGCGTCACGGCCCAAATGGCGCGCGGCGTCCTCGAACTCGTACAGGCCGATCGTGAGAAGAAAGACTTCTTCGACGGAGGGGTGAAGGGGATCGCGTTCACGAACGGGTTCGTCGTCATCGACCCCAAGACGGGCACGCGCGAGAGACATGCCCACTCCCGCGAGCATCGGGCTGGTTTCGCCTTTTCGTTCCCGTACGAAGAGGGACGCCTGCCGGAGAAGTACCTCGCCCTTCTCGAACGCCTCTGCAAGGGCAAGACGGACTCGGAGAAGGCAGCGACCATCGCGTGCCTCACCGAACATCTGGGCGCGTGTATCGCGGGGCTCGCGACGCGGTTCCAGAAAGTGCCCATCCTGCTGGGGAAGGGCGGCACCGGGAACTCGACCATCGTCGAGGTCCACATGGCGGCGATGCCGACTGGGGCCGTGTCATCGATCATGCCTCAGATGATGGAGAACTCGTTTCACCTCGCGCAGCTCGCCGGGAAACTGCTGAACGCGATCGACGACCTGCCGAAGGACGAGTTGCGGAACTCCGGCAGGTGGAAGAGCACCATCACCGGCGGCACCGTCGAGGCCGAGCACAAGCACAAGCCGCCGTTCCGCTTCAACCCGATCGCGGGGCATCTCTTGGGATGCAACGCGCTGCCGCCGACGAGCGACACCACGAGGGGCTTCCGGCGCCGGGTCGCGGTGCTCCAGTTCACGAGCGTCATCGAGGACAGCGAGATCAACCGGAACCTCAAGAACGACCTCATCGACGAGATGCCGGTGCTCGTGCCGTACTGCTTGGAGCAACTCTCAAAGGCCATCGTACGAAACGCCCTCACGATCCCCGCCTCCTCCGATGCGCTCGTGGACAATTGGTTGAAGATGAGCGCGCCCGTCGAGGAGTTCTACGACGAGCACCTCCGACCGCTGGACGACGCGGAGCGCCTGAACCCAAAGCTCTGGACGCAGGCGCGAACCATCTACGAGGCGTACACCCGATGGGCCACCGCGACGGGTCACAAGGGGTACAGCGAGACCACGTTCGGCGAGTGGCTGAAGGCGAAGCTGGGCATTCCGCTCGAAGAGTGCGGGCGTGCGCCGTACAAGCGCGCGGACGGGCGTTACTACCCGCTCACGTTCACGGACTCCGCGCGAGCCGAAGCGGCCCACCGCGAGGCAGCCAGGCCAGCCACGACGACGCCGGAAGAGGAAGCCGAACTGCAAAGAGTGATCGACGACGCGGCCCATCAAGCCACCGAAGCGCTCAAGATCGCCAATGGGCGCGCCAACTGACGAGGGACTACCAGATGCTGAGCCGTGCGCACGTCGCCATCCGCTCGATGTACGAAGAAGAAGCCTTCGGACTTCGCGCTCTCTCGCTGGCGCTGGGGGTCTATCCCCAAACGCTTCGCTACATCCTGACTGGGACGACCCCCAAGGTGACCCTCGCCCTCGCGATCCAGCGAGAGCTTGGCATCGACGTGAACGACTGGGCGATTCCTGCCCGAGTGGACGATCATCCTTGAGCGTCGTGAGCGCACGGCTGCTCGCCGCCTCCGGCGCGCACGGAGAGACCGGAGAGGTCGCTCCGCCCAATAATCTTTCGATAGATCCTCCTTGTGCAGAAACCGAAGCGGTTCGAGCCGCCGAAGGAGCTGCACATGAGTAGGGAAGAAGAGAAAGAACACGACGACGCGCAGGACGAGCGCGTCCTCACCGTCCGCGTCCCCGTCGCGGCGTATCGGGTCGTTCGCACGATCGCGGTCACCACGGACAAGAGCAACGCCGATGTGATCGCGTGGGCCATCGAGCTGCTGGAGAAGCACGTGGCGGCGGGAGGTGCGAGATGAACGCCGCACAGCGCATCCGGCAAAAACTCCTCCGTCGGGTCGCTCCCCCCAAACCGGGAATCTGGGTCCAGCAGATGCGGGACAGCACGGGCTTCACGAGGTCCGTGCTCTGCGTCGTCGCCACCGGCAAGGCGCGCTTCAAGCTCGACGGCAGAGCCGTCGCCGGCCTCGACCAGCGCCTGTTCCTTTACGACGGCCAGCGAATCGTCAGACACCGGATCGGCGGCGTCCTGATCGCGGCGATCGACGCGGTCGGCGGTATGCTCGTCCAGCTCGGCGCCGACCACTTCATGTTCGCCGGGGGCGGCCTGACCCGCATCGACCGGCGCGCCCACACGTTCATGCTGGGCCTTCGCGGAGCCCTCGGCATCGACGCGGCCAACGAGAGAACAGGGGTTCAACGCCCAACGAGCATCACGGTCCACCCGACGACGAACGCGCCGGGAGGTGCATCTTGAAACTCGTCCCCCAAAACAGGTGCCTGCGCGGACACGAGCACGACATCGACCTCGCTGCGGGCAGCCTGGAGTTCGACGACGGCGGCGACCACGCCTACCTCAGCGTTCCGTGCTTTCGATGCGGCGCGTGGGCGATGATCTCCGTCAAGATCGTCGAACTCGCGTGGGGCAAGGCCGACGACCGCGTCTGCACGGCCCCGCGCCCAAACACGTCATCCTCCGAACTGAAGTAGATCAGGGAAAACCGACTGCCGCCGCAGCGCCTCCCCCTCCATCCGGGGTCGAGGCGCACGGCGGCTGGACGGCTCGGACCTCCTTCGCGCTATCCCCAGTCGATCTCCGTCAACAGCTCGGCCGCCACCTCGAACCGCGTTTCACCCGCGATCGTCGCGACCCCCCACGGCCTGTCGGTGTCGATGGTCACGACCGCCGTCCCATCCGGTGCGCCGCGCGAGTCGAGGACTTCGCACGCGATGACGCCCGGCTGCGGGTAGGTGCTCCGGGCGTTGAGGTCGGCGGTGGTGACGATGGGGACCTTTTCCATGAAGTGCCACGCGCGCCCCGTGATGTCCGTGAGTTGGCACTCGACGACCCCGGGCTGGTCGTCGCTGACGTACCGGATGATCGAGATGCGGACGGCGTGCACTGGGAGATCCTCCCCCGCCAGCATGCCACATGCGGAGCACGGCTCCCTCTCCCTACTCGTCGACGATGCACCCCTCAGCCCGTCGCTCTTCGATCCCCAGCGCACGGCACACCTGTCTCCGGCGCTCGCGGGACAGGACCGGGACGATCGCATTGAGGGTCGCCCTCCGCGCGTTGAGGAGCGCTTCGATCAGAGCGCGTCTGTCACCCGGGTCGGGAACCCGAAGGTCGAGGCGGTCGGCGAGTACCCGCACCTCGTCGGGCTTTAGGAGACCGAGGAATTCGCGTTTTGTGGACATGCGGATCGAGTATATTTAGCCGATTAGTTTTGCGAGCTTAGTGAGTCGCCCGCTGGGATCTACGCAAATCGAACCGAGGAACGCGGAGAGCGAGTCAGGAAACGGCTGAACGTTCGCAGTTGCGAGCGCCTGACGACAATACGTCAGCACGCGCAGTGGGTACGCCAATATCGCGTGATCCGGGTCGAAGACGTAGATACCATCGTCGTCGGCCACGTACTCCGCGATGAGACGTCGTGGCCCGCTCTCGAACAATTTGCGCATGTAGTCAGGGGTCGTGGGCTCCGAGAATTGCGAGCGATAGTTCGCATCCTCTCTCTTGTCCATGAGCCACTGCAACGGATCCAGGCCGGCTATCTGCTGGCTCAGGAGCCAGTGGTTTTGATGATGCGCGCGGAACATCTTTAACACGGCCGCGTGAGTCGTGCCTGACAATCCACTGGGCACGGAACCAGGTGTGGCAGACAATTGGAACGGGGACGCCTTTTGGCCGAATTGCACGTAGAAGGTGGAATGACCCGCGATGGCAAGCAATGCGCGAAGCGCATAGAACACGCTGTAGTACCACTTGACAGTGGGCCAAGTTGATAGGCCCCGGTGGATGCTCAGGAGTCCGTCGAGGAGAGATGTGCAGCCGTTGAAGTAATACGATTTGGCGTCATCTCGAAGTGCAGCGGCGAGTGCGTTCGCCTGCCCACCGCTCAGCTGAAGCTGGACGACCTGAGGCTTTGTCAATTGTCCAGCGCCTCCGCCTAGGAAGCCGGAAACGATTGCCTGCGCCCGTTGCATGGTCTTCAGACCTGAATCTTGCTGTTCTTGGTACCCGGCTCAAAGGCTTCCTTCAGACGTTCAAGTACCTTCAACTGTGCCTTCGTGCCGCTCAGGCCTTTGACTTCGTCTTGTCGGATAAGTTCGGTGGAATTCAGGTTTAGGGACCGCTCCATCAAGTCCTGAGTGAAATTGCCCTTGTTGTTGCAGAACGGTATCATGTGAAGCTTGAGAAATTCCGCAGCACCCAGAAACCCTGACGCGTAGAGGAACGCATTGCTGGAGTCGAGC
>Ga0302319_10017016_pt1 | contig 13349 bp, 13 predicted proteins | sample Bog_T0_2_FD_203319 | JGI IMG/M metagenome (GOLD analysis project Ga0302319, IMG submission 203319) | Peat permafrost microbial communities from Stordalen Mire near Abisko, Sweden - Bog_T0_2 | ecosystem: Environmental > Terrestrial > Soil > Wetlands > Peat | place: Sweden: Abisko, Stordalen Mire...
CGCCCAGGACTCCGACGCGACCCGGCGAATTCGTCTGACGCTCGCCGACTACGAAACAATCGGCGCGCTCGGCGGCGCCCTGGACGCTCACGCCACCGAGATCGTAAAGGCGCTCGGCGAGGAGCGGCGCGCGGTCGTGGAAAAAGTCTTCCGCGCGCTGACCGAGGGCGCGACCGCGACGGACGCGGTGCGCCGGCCGACGCGGCTCGGCGAACTCGTGGAAATTTGTGGCGGCGACGAGGCCGCCGTGCGCGCCGTAGTCGACGCGTTTCGCTCGCCGGGCTGCAACTTCCTCATGCCGCCGCCGGACCCGGCCCATCCGGCGCCCCTGCCCAAGACCGCCGTTGTCGATATCAGCCACGAAAGCCTCATCCGGCAGTGGAAGCGTTTTCCGGCTTGGCTCGAAGCCGAGGCGCGTTCGGCGCGGACCTGGCGACGCCTCACGGAACGGTTCGACGACGGCGACGTTTTGCAGGCCAACGAACTGGCGAACCTGCGAACCTGGCGAAAAGAGGAAAAGCCCAACGCCGCTTGGGCGCGCCGCTATGGCGGCGATTTCGACGCCGCGATGGCGTTCATCGACAGCAGCGAGCGCGGGCGCAGCAAATACGCCCCGGCCGTCATGCCGCTGGTCGGAGTGGCCGCGCTGATCGTCAACGCCATCCTGTTGTTCCTCGGCTGGGTGACGCTCGTTTCCGAGAAAGACTTCCCGCCGTATTTGCTTGTCGTGTTCGGCTCCGTCCCCCCTGCGATAACCTGCGCCTTCGGACTGTCGAGATATCGCGGGGTCAGCGCTCGCGACGCGCTATCGACGGGCGCGACGATTCTGCTTGCGGAGGCGGCGTCGATCGGCCTCCTGATATACATCTACGGAGTGGCGGGATTTGCCCAGGGCGTCGCCCAGTCCTGGTGGTCGGCCGGCCTCGCTGCGCCGATCGCGGTCACCGCCATGGCGGTCTTCGATCCGTTTTTCCGCCGGCTGTCGAAGTGGCTGGCCCTCGTCGCGGCATGGTCGACCCTCACGATTTTCCTATCGGCGGCAATCAGCATCAACGCGCGAGGCGTGTTCGTAATCATTGGCGTATGGTGCTTCTGGTGCATGGTGTTCGGGTTTATGTTGCGACAACCCTACGAGAAGGGCGAAAGCGGGAAGCTTCGGCCGGCGCCGACGGCGCTGAAACTTGGGGCGATCCTCGCCTCGTTCTGCTTCCTCCTCATCATTTGGGAAGCCATGGCCCTGTCGCCGGTTTTCGGCGCGAATTCGGACGCTTGGCCGCAGTGGACGAAAGGCGTCCCGGGGGCGGCGGGACTGGCGCTGACTTTGGGCGTCGGTCTGAGAAAGTATCGAGGGTTCGACGCCCGGAGCGCCGCCTGGGCGGCGGCAGCGGAGTTCGCATCGGTGTTTGTCTCGGCCGCTGTCGCCTTTGTCGGCCTGACCTCCTGGGGGCTCGATACGCCGGCAGCGCAAGTAGGGGCCGGCTTCATCGACATCGCTCCGGCCACTTTGATTGTTCTGTCGATTTTCGATCGAAGTTTTCGACGGCCGCGGATTTGGCTGTCCCTGCTCGCGCTGTTTGAAATCCCCTATGGGCTCGTCGTCATGCTGGTCGAAGGCCCCGGCAAGACGATTTCGGAGGCCAATTCGGGATGGGCGGGTCTACTCGTATTGACCCTCTGGATTGCCGCGATCGGCTACGTTTTCGCACTTCTGCCGCCGAGCGAGAAACGCGGCGAGCCGCCGGTCGCTGCGCCGACGAACGGGGCTCTCGCCGGCGCGTAGATCGGCTGCCCGCGTCGCCCAAATCGCATTCGCGACGGATTTCACGATTCGCCGCTGCGCGCCATTGTCAAAAGCCGTTGCTTCCCGCAGGTTCGGGCAGGTATTCGCATTCTCTTTACTGGAGCGCCCCATGAGGCTGGTATTCGATATCGCCGTCGGCCTGCTCGGCCTGCTGCACGTCTACATCATGGTCCTGGAGATGGCGTTCTGGACCAAGCCGCTCGGGCGCAAGGCGTTCGGACTCACCCAGGAACTCGCGGAAAGCTCGAAAACGCTGGCGGCCAACCAGGGGCTCTACAACGGCTTCCTCGCCGCCGGCCTGTTCTGGGGCCTCTGGCAAGGCCCAGCGGGGGATCCGGTCAAGCTGTTCTTCGCGCTCTGCGTGCTCGTCGCCGGCGTCTTCGGCGGTGTCACGGCGAGCCGGAAAATCCTCTACGTGCAGGCGCTCCCCGCGCTGGTGACGCTCGCGCTCGGCGTTTTCGCGCGCTGACGCCGGCCCATTTCGCCTCACACATACAGCGGCGCCATTTCGCGCCAGGCGCGGGCGCGATGGGCGCGCCCTTCCCAGAAATGCAGCTGGTGGCGAACGCGCTTGTCCTCGAGCAGGCCGCTGAGGCGCCGGTTGTTGTCAAGAAACGGGTCCTCCTTGCCGACGGCGAGAACGATGTCGAGCCGGCGCAGATTTTCCAGACGCCAAGGGCAGTTCAGGCCGGGGAGGAAATGCGTCGGGGTGTGGAAATAGATGTCGTCGTCGTAATAGCCGTCGAACAGGTCGTCGAAACATTCCACCTTCATCGTCAGATCGAAGCGGCCGGAAAAGGCGACGAGCTTGCTGAACAGGTGGGGATGGCGCAGCGCGAGGCTGGCGGCCTGGAAGGCGCCGAGGCTGCAACCCATCGCCATCGTGCAGTCGTGGGGATTGGTCCAGGCCATCAGCGGCAGCACCTCGTTGAGGATGTAGTCCTCGAAGGCGGCGTGCCGACGGATGCGCTCGGCCGGATGCCGGCTCAAGTCGTAGAAGGTCTCCTGAGCCAGCCCCTCGATACAGTAGAGCTGCAACTGCCCGGCGTCGACCTTATCGGCGAGGCTGGCGACGACCGCGAGCCTCTCGTATTCCCAGAACCGCCCGTCCCGCGTCGGAAACATCAACACTTTGGCTCCGGAATGACCGAAGATCAGCAATTCCATTTCTCGGTGGAGCGCCGGACTGTGCCAACGCCGATAATCTCGCTTCATGTCGCCCCGAAGAACCGTCTGAGCTTTTCTGTGAGGAGCGAATGCTGCTCCTCGCCCCCAGGATAGTCGAAATGTCCTGCATCCAGGATGACGGTTTCATGACGATTTGACGTCGCCGGCGCATTGGCGACCGAGAACTGGCAGGGCGGCGCCACCGTCGGGTCGAAGCGCGCGACGGCGACGAGCATGGGGATTTCGATGCGCGTCGCCGCCGTCGCCGCATCGAACAGGCCGAGGGTTTTGAGCACGTCCCCGTGCGTCTTCTGATAGGCTTGCACGGAATGACCGCTGCCGACGGTGGGCAGGGTCAACCAGAGCGGCATGTTGGCGAACGTCGGAAGCGCGAGATGGGCGCGATCGATGCGTTTTTCGCAACCGAGCGCCAGTGCGCCCAGGCCGCCGCCGAAGCTGACGCCGGCATAGCCGATCCGTCCGTCGAGTTCGGGATAGAGCTGCGTCAGCACCGAGACCGCCAGCCAGAGATCCTCGACGCAACCGCCCAGGATATAGCGTTCGGGGTTGTCGATATCGGTGAGCACGTGCTGATAGGGGTCGCTGGAAATCGGCGCGCGGCGACTGCGCGAGAGGCCGCGGAAACAGGGAAACAGCACGGCCGTCTCGGTGACCGGAAAGTCGAAATCCGGCCCCTCGCGTCCGCCGTAGCCGTGGCCGACCACGAGGCCGCGCCTGATCGTTCCCTGTCGCGGCAGCAGCAGCCAGCCGCCGATCGAAAACGCGTCGGTGGACGTATAGACGATGTCGTGGACGCGCCAGTTGGGATGGCGAGACGCGCTTGCGCTGAGCTGCGGCTGCGGTTTCACGCCCAGCGCGCCCTCGTAGCGCGCGCGCCAGAATTCGTCGAAGCCGGGCGGCGCCGGGGGCGGCAGGATCGCCAAGAGTTCGTCGACCCCGAGTCCGTAGGTGGGATCGAAATCATAGGGGTGGGCTGCCGGGATGCTCATGAGAGGCTTGTTCCGTGAAACAAGCGCACAGACAAGCCCGGGAGCGCCGGGGACGGGTGAAAACTGACGACGATTCGCCGCCCGCTCGGGCGGCTCCAAATCAGGATCGAACTCGCCGGGCACTGATTCCGTTCACGCCTCGAGGATCGCCACCGCGCGGGTCCAACCCGCCGAGGCGCCGGCGATTTTTACCGGGAAGCAGGAGACGGTGAACCCGGTCGAAGGCAGCGCTTCGAGGTTGTGCAGCTTTTCCAGATGGCAATAGCCAATGTGGCGGCCGGCCTTGTGGCCCTCCCAAATCAGGCTGTTGTCGTGGGTCTCGGCCCATTTTTTCGCGGTGTAGACGAAGGGGGCGTCCCAGCTCCAGGCGTCGGTTCCGGTCAGCCGCACGCCGCGCTCGAGCAGATACGTCGTCGCTTGCGCCCCCATGCCGCAGCCCGAAGGGACGTAGTCGCGGGTTCCGTATTTGGCGGCGGCGGCGGTGTTGACGACGACGATGTCGAGCGGTTTCAACTCGTGGCCGATGCGCTTCAACTCGGCTTCGACGTCCGCGGCGGTGGCGACATAGCCGTCGGCGAAATGCCGGAAGTCGAGCTTCACGCCGGGCTGAAAGCACCATTCCAGCGGCACTTCGTCGATGCCCCAGGCGCGCTCGCCGTCGTTCATCGTGGGGTGGTAATGCCAGGGCGCGTCGAGATGGGTGCCGTTGTGGGTCGACAGCGTCACCGTCTCGACCGCCCAGCCCTGGCCGTCGGGTAGGTCCTCGGGTTTCAGGCCGGGAAACAATGACGCCACCATCCCAGCGCTCTGCTGATGATTGGTGTAGGCGATCTTCGGTCCCGGCCCGAGATCGGCGGGGACGTCGTTGGCGAGCGCGACCGAGAGGTCGACGATGCGGCGGGCCATGGGCTTTTCCTCCTGGTATTATTAGCGCGGCGTCCATTCAATGCGAGTTGACGCTGGGTATTCCCTCCCCCTTGCGGGGGAGGGAGAGCACGGCGCCGATGCGGCTCCATCGGATACTGCTCTAGTCCTGACGTACGACGCGATTGCGCAGCACGCCGATCTTTTCGACTTCGAGCTCGATCACGTCGCCATGTTCGAGCAGACGTCCGGCCTCCAGGCCGCAGCAGCCGCCGACGGTGCCCGAGCCGAATACTTCGCCGGCGCGGATCGTCTCGTCCTGCGCGGCGTCGGCGAGGATCTCTTCGAACGAGAACAGCATGCCGGCGGTAGTCCCGGTCGAGCGCGTCTCGCCGTTGACGCGCACGGCGACTTTGAGCCCCTGGATTTCGCCGATCTCGTCGGGTGTCAGGATCCAGGGCCCCAGGACGTTCGAGCCGTCGAAACTCTTGCCCTTGGCGGGGCCGAGCCGGCCCTGCATCTCCACCATCTGCCGGTCGCGGGCGGAGAAGTCGTTGAAGATCGTGTAGCCGAAGATATGGTCGCGCGCTTCGCTCGCCTTGATATTGGCCGCGGCGCGCTTGGTGACGACTGCGGTTTCCAACTCGTAGTCCATCACCTGGCTGTAACGCGGCCAACGCACGGTCGCGTCGGGACCGACGACGGTGTTGCGGTTGGTGATGTAGTAGATCGGCAGCTTGCGATAGACGTCGGGCAGTTCCGGCAGCGGCTGCGCCATGACCTCGCGAAACGCCGCCTCGCCGCTCTTGGCGCGCGCCAGGATCGCCGCCGCGCCGCGCCCGGACTGCTGGATATGCAGCGCGTAGGACATGCCGTCGCGCATCTGGCGCGGTCTCGGCACGGGCGCGAGCAATTCAACGTCAGGCAACGCGGTCCAAAGATCGTCCTCGCTCCCGCGTCTGTCCACGAGGCCGCGCGCCGCGTCGATTCCCCCGTCGTCGGCGTCGATGAGCGCGAGCATCGAGGCGAACGGCGCCAGTGTTGCGCCTGCCCGCGCGGCGCCCGCGGCGAGATCGAACACCCGCGTCCGCGCCGCATCGACGACGCCGATCTTCTCCGCCCCGCCCTGTCGATAGGTCGCCAACCTCATCGCGCTTCTCCCCTTGTCTTTTGTCAAAATATATACGATCCTATTTTTTATCGATAATCAAGAGGGGTCTCATCCGGCCCCAGGGAGGGAACATGAAGTTCGGTCTCAAGGCCGCAACGGGTCTGGCCCTGTTCGCCGCCGCGCTGACGCCGGCGCTCGCCGATCCGATCAAGCTCAGGATTGCCTGCACGGCGACTTCGGATTGCGCCTCCGCCATGGTCGCGCGGGATGAGGGCATTTTCGCCAAGCACGGCATCGACGCCGAAATGACGCTGATCGCGATCAACACCAACATCCCCCCGGCGATCGTATCGAAGTCGATCGACATCGGCGGCCCGACCGCGACCGTGTTCCTGCAAGCGGTCGACGGCGGGCTCGACATCGTCGCCGTGGCCGGCGCTTCGGTGATGAGCCCGCAGACCAACGGCGACATTGCTGCGGTCGCGCGCACCGGAGTCGAGATCAAGTCGGCCAAGGATTTCGTCGGCAAGAAGGTCGGGGCGCCCGGCATCGGCGCCTTCCTGCATGTGCTGTTCCGCAAATGGCTGATCGACAACGGCGTCGATCCCAAGACCGTCAACTTCGTCGAAGTGACGTTCCCGACCATGAGCGACGCGCTGAAGTCGGGCGCGGTGGACGCCGTCCTGACCGGCGAACCCTTCATCTCGCGCATAAGGGCCGCCGGGGTCGGCGAAGTTGCCGCGCGTTACGCGGCCGATCTCAACCGCAAGGACCCGATCATCTCCTATGCGGCGACGCGCGCCTACGCCGAAGCCAATCCCGAGACCATCAAGGCGTTCCGCGCTTCGATCGAGGAAGCGGCGAAGATCGTCAACACGGACCACGACAAATTCGCCGCCTCGTTCTCGAAATTCACCAAGATGCCGATCGAAATCGCCAAGACGCTGCACCCCAGCGTCTGCGAGCCGGAGTTGAAGGGGTCCGACTTCGCCTGGTGGCTGGAGACGATGAAGGCGCAAGACATGTTGCAGGGGTCCGTCGATCTCAGCAAACTCGTGCAGCCGTGAGCTCGAGCGCGCCGGCGACGGGCGACACGCTCGCCGAGCGCGCCGCCCAACTCGTCGAGGCCGATATCGTCTCCGGCGCGCTGGCGCCGGGCGCGCGGCTCGGCATCGCCGAAATGGCGGCGCGCTATCAAATCGGAGCGACGCCGCTGCGCGAGGGGCTGTCGCGTCTGGCCGCGCGCGGCCTCGTCGACGCGTTCGGCATGCGCGGGTTCCGGGTGAAGGGCATTTCTCGCGAGGATTTGCAGGACATCGTCGTCATCCGTTCAACCATCGAACGCGAGGCGTTGAAGCGCAGCCTGGAGCTTGGCGGCGGCGCCTGGGAGGGCGAGATTGCCGCCGCCCTGCAGCGGCTCAAACATTTCCTGCGCCGGCAACCCAAGGGCTTAGGCGAGCGCGATCCCGAGTTCGACAGGCTGCACAAGGCGTTCCACGCCTCGCTGATCGCCGCCTGCCGCTCGCCGAGATTGATCGCCGCGCAGGCCCAACTATACGATCAGGCGCAGCGCTATCGCCGGCTGATGATGTCGGGAATCGCCGATTCCGACGGGTTCCTCGTCGAGCACGAGCGCCTCGCGGACCTCGCGATCCACCGCGACCGGGACGCGGCGCTGGCGGCGATCGCCAACCATATCGCCTCCACCCTCGCCCTCGTCTACCCCGAGCGTGATCGCGAGGATTCATGACTGCGCTCATCGAATTCCGCGACGTCGAATTGAGTTTCGGCGAGACGCTGGTGCTCGGCGGGCTCAACTTTTCCGTTCGCCGTGGCGAGATCGTCTGCCTCGTCGGCCCCTCCGGCTGCGGCAAGACGACGGCCTTGCGGGTCGCCAGCGGCCTCATGGCGCCGACGCGCGGCGAAGTTCGCTTCGACGGCGCGCGCGTTGAAGGCCCGCGCCGCGACGTCGCCATCGTATTCCAGGACTACGCGAAAGCGCTGCTGCCTTGGCGCACCGCCGCCGGCAACGTGTCGCTCGCGCTCGAAGCGATGAGCGTCCCGCGCGGAAAACGCGCCCAACGCGTCGGCGAATTGCTGGACCGCGTCGGACTGTTGCGCCACGCCTTCAAATACCCGTCCGAAATGTCGGGCGGCATGCAGCAGCGCTTGCAGATCGCCCGTTGCCTCGCCCAGCAACCCCTGGCGCTGATGATGGACGAGCCGTTCGGCGCGCTCGACGCGATGACGCGGCAATCGCTGCAAGACGAGATGCTGCAGATCGCCAGCGCGGCTGACGCCACGATCCTGTTCGTCACCCACGATCTCGAAGAGGCTATCTATCTGGGCGACCGCGTCATCGGCTTGGCTCCGCATCCCGGACGAATCGGAATCGAACTCGACGTCGCCCTGCCCCGTCCGCGCAATCAGGTCTTCACCCGCGAGGACCCCGAATTCCTGCGACTGCGCCGCCAGTTGTACGACTTCATCCACACCGCCGAGAAGGGCGCAGCGCGATGAAGCTGTTGCAGGCGCTCGCGTTGCCCGCCGCCCTGGCCGCGCTGGCCGAGGTCGGCGCGAGGATGTCGGGGCCGAGCGACGCGGTCGCGCCGCCCTCTGCGGTAGCGCTGGCGCTCGTCGAAGCGCTCGGCGACGGCTCGCTCGTCGCCGCCACGCGCGACACGCTGCTCGGCGCCTTCGGCGGTCTGGCGATCGGCGCCTCGATCGGCCTCATTCTCGGGCTTATTCTCGGCGCCGCGCCGACGCTCGACCGGCTGCTCGAATTTCCGGTGGAAGTGTTGCGGCCGATTCCCTCTGTGGCGGTGATCCCCATCGCGCTGGTCGCGTTGGGTTTCGGTTATTCGCTGGAAATCGCCATCGTATCCTTCGCCTGCGTCTGGCCGCTGTTGATCCTCACCCGCGCCGCGGTGCGCGGCGTCGAGCCGCGGCTCGTCGAAGTGGCGCGCGCGCTCAAACTGACGCCGCTGGACAGGATCGTGAAGATCGTCGCGCCGGCCGCTTTGCCGCGCATCTTCGTCGCTTTCCGCCTCGCCGCCGGAGTCTCCCTGATCGTCGCCGTCACCGTGGAAATCGCCGTCAATCCCATGGGGCTCGGCTATGGGGTAATGACGGCGGGACAGGCGCTGCGGCCCGACCTCATGCTCGCCTACGTGTTTTGGATCGGCGTCGTCGGCTTTGGGCTCAATGCGCTGCTCGTCTCGGCTCAGCAGCGGTTTTTCGGCCGCGCTGCGCGCAGCGAGGCGGCGCGATGAAGACGATCTATTGGCGGCTGGCGAGCCTCGCCGCGCTCGCGCTGCTCGTCGCCCTATGGGGCGAGATCGCCGCGTTGAAACTGGTTTCTCCGGTGTTCCTGCCGACGCCGGCGCGCACGTGGGACGCCCTCGTCAGAGGCTTTCAGCGTGGAGACCTCGGCGTCAAGCTCGAAGGCACCGTCCTGCACATGCTCGGCGGCTGGCTCATCGCCTCGTTCGCGGGCGTCGCGCTCGGCGCGCTGATCGGCTCGTCGCGGCTCGCGCGCGCCTATATCGGCCCGACGCTGGAATTCCTGCGCCCGCTGCCGGCTTCCGCGGTCATTCCCGTGGCGATATCGCTGTTCGGCCTCACGCCGAAAATGGCGCTCGGCGTCATCGGCTTCGGCGCGATCTGGCCGATGCTGCTGGCGACGATCCATGGTTTCGCGGCGGTGGAGCCGCGGCTTTACGAAGTCGCGCGAGCGCTGAAACTGTCGCGCGTGACCATCGCCTTCAAGATCGCCCTGCCCTCGGCGACGCCGGACATTTTGTCGGGCCTGCGGCTCGGACTGACCGTCTCGCTCATCCTCGCCGTGGTCTGCGAGATGATCGCGGGGCTCGACGGGCTCGGCCAATGGGTGCTGCTCGCCGCGCGCGCCTACAAGTCCGGCGACATTTTTGCCGGCGTGGCGCTGCTCGGCGCGGTCGGCGTCGTCGCCAACGCCGTCCTGTCGGCGTTCGAGGCGCGATGGCTCAAGGGACGCGCATGAAGCGATTCGCGTCCTTGCGTTTCCCGACGTGAACGGCTACCCCGCCGCGCGTATTCGGCGCGGAAATGGCCATGAGTTCCGACAGCGCGACCTTCAAACGACAGGCGGCCGAGAAGGCCGTCGAATTCGTGCGTCCCGGCATGAAGCTGGGGCTCGGCACCGGCTCGACGGCGGCTCTGTTCGTCGAGGCGCTCGGCGCGGCGGTGAAGAACGGCTTGTCCGTCATCGGCGTCCCCACGTCGGAAGCGACGCGGCGGCAGGCCGAGGCTTTGGGAATTCCTCTGACCACGCTCGACGAATGCCCCGAACTCGATCTGACTGTCGATGGCGCTGACGAACTCGATGCGTCGCTCAACCTGATCAAGGGCGGCGGCGGCGCGCTGCTGCGGGAAAAGATCGTCGCGGCTTCCTCCCGGCGGATGCTGGTCATCGCCGACGCGACCAAGCGCGTCGCGCAGCTCGGCGCCTTCCCGTTGCCCGTCGAAGTCGTCCCGTTCGGCCTCGAATCGACCAAGATTCGCATGCAGAGGGCGTGCGTGGCTCTCGGGCTTTCCGGCTCCGTCGAGTTGCGCCGCCGGACCGGCGAAATCTTCGTCACCGACGGCGGACACTACATCCTCGACTGCGCGTTCGCCGTGATTCCCGATCCGGCGACCCTGGCGGCGACGCTGTCGGCGACGCCGGGCGTCGTCGACCACGGATTGTTCATCGGGCTGGCGACCACGGCAATCGTCGCGGGAGCGACGGGCGTCGAAGTCGTCGAGCCCAGCACCTAGACGCGGATACACTGGAGATAGAATATGAAGTTTGCCTCGAAGCCTAAGGTTTTGGCGCTGGCCGGCGGGTTTCTCGCCCTGGCCGCCGCCGCGCCGGCCTATGCCGACGAACCCTCGGCGAACGCGATCGCGATGGCGACGCAAGTCATCAACGACGTCGGCATGAGGGCCGGGGTCGAGAACATCATCCCGCTCACGCTCGGCGAGATGCAGCGCAACGTCGCCGCGATCCATCCGGAAATGGCGACGGCGCTGAAGGAAGCCTCGGTCACGATCATTCCTGAATTCGCCAAGTCCGGCGACAAGGTCATCGCCGATCTCGCGCATGTGATGGCCAGCCGCATGAGCGAGCAGGAGTTGCGCGATTCGCTCGCCTTCTTCGAAGGTCCGTCCGGCAAGAAGTATCTCGCCACGCAGCCCATCCTGTTGCAGGAATTCCAGGTCTCCACCGGGATCTGGCGTAGCGAGTTGAACAAGAACCTGCTCAGCCGCCTGCGCGAAGAGATGAAGAAGAAGGGTTTCGACTTCTGAGGACGGAGCCCACGTGAATTACGACGTCGATCTGTTCGTCATCGGGGCCGGTTCGGGCGGGGTGCGCGCCGCGCGCGTCGCCGCCGGCCATGGCGCCCGGGCGGTGGTCGCGGAGGAATTCCGCATCGGCGGAACCTGCGTGATTCGCGGCTGCGTGCCCAAGAAGCTGATGGTGTTCGCCAGCCGCTTCGCCGACGCCTTCCGCGACGCGGAGGGTTTTGGCTGGAGCGTCGGCGAGACGCGCTTCGACTGGCGAAAACTGGTCGCGGCGAAGGAAGCCGAGATCACCAGACTCTCCGGCCTGTATCGCGTCAATCTGGATAAGGCCGGGGTCTCCATCGTCGAGAGCCGCGCCGTGGTCGCCGGTCCCCACCTCGTCCAACTCTCGGACGGGCGGGAAATTTCCGCACGCCACATCCTCATCGCCACCGGCGCAAAACCGTCGCGCCTGCCCGGCGTCGAGGGCCTCGAACATACGATCACGTCGAACGAAATCTTCGACCTCGCCGAATTCCCCAAGCGCCTGCTGGTGGTCGGCGGCGGCTATATCGCGGTGGAATTCGCCGGCGTGTTCCGCCGTCTGGGCGCGCGCGTGGTCGAGGCGATGCGCGCCGACAATATCTTGCGCGGCTTCGATCCGGATATGCGCGCCGGCCTGCGCGACGAGATGCTCCGCGCCGGCGTCGAATTCCGGTTCGGCTCGCTGCCGCGGCGGATCGCCAAAACCGACGACGGCCTGCGCGTCGAATTCAGCGACGACAGTTTCGACGTCTTCGACCAAGTGCTCGTCGCCACCGGCCGCTCGCCCAACACCGCCGGCCTCGGGCTGGAGGCCGCGGGCGTAAAACTCGACGCCAAGGGCGCGGTGCAGGTCGACGCGGATTCGACAACCAACGTCCCCTCCATCCACGCCGTCGGCGACGTCACCGACCGCATCAACCTGACCCCGGTGGCGATCCGCGAGGGCCATCTACTGGCGGACCGGCTGTTTGCCGGAGGAACCGTCCGCCCCGACCACGACGACGTCGCCTCGGCCGTGTTTTCGACCCCGGAGATCGGCTCCGTCGGCCTCACCGAACCGCAGGCGCTGGAGCGGTTCGGGACCGTCGAAATCTTCAAGACCAGCTTCCGGCCGATGAAGGCGACGTTGACCGGCTCCACCGAACGCACGATCATGAAGCTGATCGTCGACGCCGCCACCGACCGCGTCGTCGGCGCCCATATCCTGGGCTCGGAAGCCGGCGAGATGATCCAGTTGCTCGGCATCGCCGTGAAGATGCGCGCCACCAAAGCCGACCTCGACGCCACCATGGCGGTGCATCCGACCGCGGCGGAAGAACTCGTCACCATGCGCACGCGGACAGCGCGGCTGACGCGGTAGGGCGGGCTCAAGGGGCTTTCGGCCGCAGCCCTGCTGACAGACGGGATGATCTCGCGCCGCCCCGCCGGTCCCTCTCATACGGTTTCCGGTTGATTGGCTCGCGCGCCTACTCCCTGCTCCTGCAAGGGGAGAAGGCTCAAATCACTTGCATACGTGGACGTTTCGAGTTGATCGCCCGGAAACCGTATTACACCCGCGCCCCCGCCTCGGCCTTGATGCGCTCGATCATCGAGCGCACGCCGTTGGAGCGCTGCGGGGTCAGATGGGCTTCCAGGCCGAGTTCGGTGAAGGTCGCGCGGGCGTCTTCATCGACGATCGCCTGGGGCTCGCGGTCGGAAAACAGCGCCAGCGCGATGGCGATGAGGCCGCGCACCAGATGCGAATCGCTGTCGCCGCGGAAATGCAGAATCGTCTTGCCGGCGGCGTCGACGCGCGCCTCGCCGACGATCCACACTTGACTGACGCAACCCAGCACTTTGCTGGCGTCGTTATGCTCCTCGGCGCTCAGCGGTTCGAGCGTGCGGCCGAGTTCGAGGATGTAGCGGTAGCGGTCTTCCCAATCGTCGAGAAAGGCGAAGTCGTCACGGATGGCGGCGATCGTAGGCAGGGCGGACCTCTCGGCGCGAGCGTTGACGCTTATAGCCTTCGCAGATGCGAAATAGCTAGGGAGCGTCGGCCACCCGGCCG
>Ga0302319_10017017_pt1 | contig 13349 bp, 9 predicted proteins | sample Bog_T0_2_FD_203319 | JGI IMG/M metagenome (GOLD analysis project Ga0302319, IMG submission 203319) | Peat permafrost microbial communities from Stordalen Mire near Abisko, Sweden - Bog_T0_2 | ecosystem: Environmental > Terrestrial > Soil > Wetlands > Peat | place: Sweden: Abisko, Stordalen Mire...
TGGGCGCGTTCGCCGCGAACAAGTTGATCGACGGCTGTACCTTGGAGATGGTTGGAGTTGAGGGCGAGCGTTTGGTGTCCCACCCCCTCAGCTACGTTCTGAGCACGATGCGGGAAGTCGATCCCCGCAAACTGGAACTTGCCGACGTGATGTCGCTTGCGTGAGCGATGGCGATGCTCCTCACCATTACCCCCAATCCATCCATCGATATTGCGGTCTTCGTAGCCGGGCGGCTGAAGGTCTCGGATCGCAACGAGATTCGCGGGATTGAGCGCTACGCGGGGGGCAAAGGCGCCAACGTGGCGCGTACTTATGCCCGCTTGGGAGGCCGGGCGCGGGCCTCGGGCTTCGTCGGCGGTCTATGGGCGGCTGAGTTTCTTGCCTCGCTGGAGGCGGACCATGTGGAGGAGCGATTCATTCCCATCAAGGAGTCCATTCGCATCAACTACAGCATTGAGGACACCACAGGCGCCGCTCCCACCCAGCTAAGCGAAGTCGGGCCCCTCATTCAGGCGGCGGAGTCCGATCAGTTGATACGATCTCTTCCCAGTCTTGGGGCGGGGGCTGACTTTGCCACCCTCAACGGCTCATTGCCTCAGGGCCTGGCGGCTACTTTTTATGCGCGCATCGTCAAGGCCCTTCCGGAGTCGTGCAAGGTAGGGCTGGATGCTGATGGTGAGCCATTGCGCCTGGGACTGGCGGCGCGCCCCCATTTCGTCAAGCCGAATGAGAACGAGGCCTCGCGGCTTCTTGGCCGGAGGGTCCAAACCGATGATGAGGCCATTGAAGCGGCGCGGGAAATTCGGGCGATGGTGAAGCCATGTGGCTTTGCGCTGCTAAGTCGTGGCGATAGGGGCGCCATCTTATCGTCCGCCGACGGAGATTGGCTCGGTCGCCCGCCCATCGTCGAGGTTCAAAGTACGGTGGGATGCGGGGATGCGATGGTGGCCGGAATGGTCTGGGCGCTTGGAGAGGGTCATAGCCTTCCCGAAGCTTTTCGTTGGTCGCTGGCATGTGGCGCCGCCACGGCGGCTACCAGGCGGGCAAGTTTTGAGTCGTCTGGCATTGTTCGGCGGCTTCTTCCCGGTACCGAGGTGATTCGACTCTGATTGCACCGAGGGACCGCGTTCTAGTCCCGGCAAGGCGAGGTTGAAAACCGGTCATAATGATCCTTCGCCCTATGGCGACCGTTCTTAAAGATTCCGAACAGTCGAATCAATCCGGTCACGCCAGCTTGGAGATAGAGACCGATCTGACCCACCACGGCCTGCTTGGCCTGGGAAGACTTCAGATCAATGACGAATGCGTTCGGCGCTTTGAAACCACGCCGACAGGAGAGGAGAAGATTGGCGAGTGGCCGATCTCCGAACTCCGGCGACCGAAGACGGAAGACCTGGTGGGCGCGGTTGCGCTCGTCGCCGACCACCATGGAAAGACCGTCGAGTTGCTTCGCACGACAAGCGCGCGGGGATTGGTGTTGGCAGATGCCGAGAAGCGCCTAGCGGCTCTTATCGAACACAAGCCCCTGCCTGAGCTATCGGCCACCAGCCGGCGATGCCCGAAATGCGGTCGCCCGCTGCCCGAGGACTCCCAGATCTGCACTGCTTGCATCAGCCGCGCGAAGACTCTGCTGCGCTTGTATGAATACGCCAGGCCCTTCAAGCTGCGCATCGCGTGGGGAGTGCTGGTCACTCTCGCGGTATCGGCCCTTCAGCTCACGCCGCCATATCTGACCCGACGGATCGTCGACGATGTGCTGTTGGCCCACCGACCCGAGCGCCTGCTTCCCATCATCCTGATACTGGTCGCCGCGCAGGCGGCAAGCGCTCTGCTATCCATGGCCCGTGGCCGAAACGTTGCCTTCCTGGGCATGAAGATCGCCATTGCGATTCGCGGCAGCCTCTTTGAGAAGCTGCAGGCGCTGAGCCTTAACTTTTACGATCGCCGCAATGTGGGCTCCATCATGTCCCGCATGACGAACGACACGTCGGCCCTCTATGACGTGCTGATCGATGGCATACCGGTGCTTCTGAATCAGGGGATATTGCTCATCGCGATTCCGGCGGTCATGCTTCATGAAAACTGGAAGATTGCGATCTGGGCCCTGGTACCGGTCCCCTTCATCCTCTATGCGGTTGCTCGGTTTCGCAAGCGGATGACGCGGGTGTGGCACAAGTTCTGGCATGCTTGGTCACGCTTAGGTTCGACCCTTAGCGGGGTGCTGCAAGGGATTCGGGTGGTGAAGGCGTTCCACGGTGAAGACCGGGAGGTCTCCCGGTTCGAGCGGCGAATCACGGACCTGGCATCGCAAGGCTACATCGCCGAATGCACATGGAACACGCTGTTTCCGATGATCACGTTCACCATGGGCTCGAGCGCCTTTATGATCTGGTTCTTCGGGGGCCGCGCCGTGTTGGCCAACCAGATGAGCCTTGGTGAAGTGACGATGTTCATCGCGCTTGCGGCGATGCTCCAACAGCCGCTTATGATGCTGCAGCGCATTGTCGACTGGACGACCCGGTCCTTAACGGCGGCCGAGCGGGTGTTCGAGGTGATCGATACGCCGATTGACATCGAGGATGACCCCGATGCCGTCGATCTGCCCCATATGAACGGAGCGGTGACGTTCAAAGACGTTCACTTCGGCTATGAGAAGTCGCGAGAGGTCCTTCACGGGGTCTCGATGACCGTTACGGCCGGAGAGATGATTGGCCTGGTGGGGCATTCGGGAGCCGGCAAATCGACGCTCATCAACATCCTCATGCGCTTTTATGATCCGACTCAGGGGGTGGTCGAGGTCGACGGGATCGATGCTCGCAAAATTCGCGTCGCCGACTTTCGACGCCAGGTTGGTGTCGTGCTCCAGGAGTCCTATCTCTTTCCGGGTTCGGTTCGGGACAACATTGCCTATGGCAGACCCAAGGCGACGATGGAGGAAATCATGCTGGCGGCCAAGGCGGCCAACGCTCACGATTTCATCGTGAACTTCCCGGATGGATACGATGCCTACGTCGGTGAGCGAGGCCAGCGGCTAAGCGGCGGCGAGCGGCAGCGCATCGCCATCGCCCGCGCCATCCTTCACGATCCCAAGATCCTGATTCTCGATGAGGCGACCGCGAGTGTCGACACCGAGACTGAACGGATGATCCAGGAGGCGCTTGACCGTCTCACCACGGGGCGCACGGTCTTTGCGATTGCCCACCGCCTTTCGACCCTGCGAAATGCCGACCGGCTGATCGTGATCGACAAGGGTCGGGTTGCCGAGGAAGGCACTCACGAGGAGCTCATGGAACTCGAAAACGGCATCTATGCGAAGTTGGTGGAGATGCAGATGGAGTTCCACCGCATGCACGAGGATGACGAGGAATCGGCGGAACGGGCAGACTCCGTTGATTAAACGTCAGGGTGCCACTCGTCGTGATGTTTCTGGGGACTTTCCGGGCGTCGGATGGGTGGGGGAGATACACCGGGAAAGCCCGTTACGGTCGGGAACTCTTAAGGGCACTCCTGCCCACCGGTGACAGGAACCTCTGGATACCCGTCTCGAGGGCCTTGGCGATTTGAGCTTGCCCGGCGGCGGTAGCCATGAAGTCATCGTCGTGAGCGTTCCCCAGCACTGCCATCTCGACCAACACAGTGGGAACGTTAGAAAACACGGATCCGGTGAGGCCGCCCTGCTTCTTACCCACGAAGGTCTCCCTGTCGGTATGAAGCCCTGCGTTGCCGATCTCTCCGCGAAGGCCGTCAATGGCGGCGGCGTGGATGATTCTGGCGGCGGCTCGGCTCAAGGGCAGGACGCCCTGTGGAGGACCGTGGTGCCCCTGCAAGGTGATCGCCCGATCGGGATAGTACGTCCCGAACCCGCTCTTTGATCCGTCGTCGCAGTGGAGCCTTAACATCAAGCCGGCATAGAAGTGGTTGGCGATATCGGCCCGGCGTCGATTCGTTACGAACTGCATTTCGTGGTCCTTGGTCATGACGACGCGATATCCATCATTGAGAAGGAGAGGTCGCAGCCGGATGGCGACCTCCCACGCTGCCTGGATCTCGGTAATTTTTTTGCCCTTCGTGCCATAGCTGACCTCGGACGGATGGCCCGGGTCAAGGCAGATCACGGGCCCGTCCCCTGTGCCGGACAGGGTCGGCCAAGGGGTAGGAGGTTTCACGGCGGCGGCAAGGGACGGATTGAACTTGGGAAGGAACCACCCTCCTCGGGCCACCAAGAGAATTGCGAGCGCCGGAAGCATGAGGCGCCAGCTTACCGAACCGCACAACTAATGAAGGGACAGTTCAATTTTAGCCCTCTCCCCCGGTTCGCTGACGCCCGGGCCGGCGCAAAGCTGAGACAATCGAACGATCGAGGCCTGCAGGGCGGGCCTGTGTTTGACTCGCCAACGCACGGCGACGGGGGCCGTCGTTGAGGTCATGCCGGGCTCGTGGGCACTTAGAGGCGGGGCGCCTCGTACGACATCTGGATGATTCCGCGAGACGTCGTGGTGAACGACCTGATGCAGCGAGGCTATGTGTATCAACTCACCGAGCCGATGGGTCAGAACTTTCAGGAGGACTTCGGTCCGGAGCTTACGCCGAAGGAGTTGTTGGCGATGGGCGTCTTCGGAGGTAAGTACATGACGGATTGCCAAGCCGAGTTTCCCACCGAATGGTTTCGCAAGGCCAAGCTTTGCCACGAGCGGCATGATGCAGCCCTGAACTTCTTCGGTGTGAATGCTTCGAAACCTCTTGCGTACTGGAATGAGCGGGGCTGGATCCATCCGGAGGATCCCCGTGGGTGGTTCCAATGGTATAGCCGCTACTTCATGGGGCGGCGCATGGAGGACGACGATCGCCAAATCCGTCGATGGCGCCAAATGACGCGGCACATCGCCCAGGTCCAAATTCACTGCTGCAAGGGCGATCTCAATTGCCGGCGAAGACAGCGGCAGGCGCTATTGCATTGGGCCTACGATGCTCGCAAGCTCTGAGCGTCCATCGGAACTTTCGCAAAAAAGGCGCGCTAGGAAAAATCCTCGTTAGGCTTCGGTCATGAACTTCCGACAATCTAGCTTGGCGACGTTATGCGCGCCATGGAATAGAGAAGCCTATGCCGCTATTTGCCTACACCGCCATCGACGGACAAGGTCGTACCGTACGCGCCACGATCGAAGCAGAGAACGAACAGCTCGTGCTCGCCAAGCTTCGCGACCAAGCCCTGCATTGCACCGACATCAAACAACAGGGTTCCAAGGGCAAGGCCCTTGCGGGCGCCTCCTTTGGCAAGAAGAAAGTCAAGTTGCGCTCTCTGGTTGTGTTTTCGCGCCAGTTTGCGACGATGATCGACGCCGGTATCCCCATCCTGCGATCATTGGACATTCTTTGCGCCCAGGGGAAAGACCTTGTGCTGCGACAGACTCTGGAGCAGGTCACGGTCGACGTGAAGGGGGGCGTTCCCCTCAACGAGGCGCTTCAAAAGCACCCCGACATCTTCAATAAGCTTTACGTGAACATGGTTCGCGCCGCCGAATTGGGCGGTATTTTGGACACGATCCTTGATCGTCTAGCAACCTTCTTGGAGTATGAAAGCGAGATCCGCTCGAAGATCAAGAGCGCGATGATGTATCCGGTCCTCGTGCTTATCTTCAGCCAGTGCATGCTCTTCGCCTTGTTTACATTCGTGTTGCCGAAGTTCAAAGACATCTTTAACGGCATGAACGTCGAACTGCCGCCGGTCACCAAGGCCATCTTTGCCGTCGGTGATTTTATGCAGGCCTACTGGTGGATGATCCTGATTGGCCTTGCCGGTGCGTTTGTCGGAGTCAGGATGTGGGGCAAGACTCCGAAGGGTCGCTACCAGCTCGACTTCTTCAAGTTGCGCATCCCGATCGTGGGTGAATTGACGCTCAAGATGAGCATCGCCCGATTTACCCGCACATTCGGAACGCTGATCAATTCGGGCGTTCCCATCATGCGCAGCCTCGAAATCGTCGGTGAGACCCTGGGCAACCAGGTGCTGATTACGGCGATCGACCAGGCGAGGTTCAGCATTCGCGAGGGTCAAAAACTCTCAGCGCCGCTGGCCGCTTCGGGTTTGTTCCCGACGATGGTGACGACGATGATCGACATCGGTGAAGAGTCCGGTCGACTCTCCGAGATGCTGGTCAAGGTCGGCGATTTCTACGACTCAGAAGTTGAGGCCACGGTGAAGGGCCTAACGTCGATGATCGAACCGATGCTCATTATCTTTATGGGCGCGGTTGTCGGATTCATCGCCATCTCGATCATGACGCCTATCTTCAAGCTGGTCTCCAGCATCAAGTAGGAAGTTATCGCCTGCATCGGTAGGCGATTGGTTTCGACGAAGCGGCCTCAGGATGGGGCCGCTTCAGAAAGGGTGAGGAGCGGCAAGGAATGCTGCTCGTGTGTTGTCAACGGAATGTCATGGCTGAGCCTATTTTAAATCTGCAGCAAGACCAGGAAGGACTTGTGACGCGGTACTTGGAGCATCCGAGGGACGACCTTCGCGATCTCATCATGGTGCAATACGCAGGCATGGTGGAGCGGATCGCTCGCCGTTTCTCCGGGCTCGAGCCCTTTGAGGATCTCGTCCAGGTGGGATTCATCGGGCTTCTCAACGCCCTTTCCAAATTTGACCCGAAAGCCGGAGTTCGGTTCAACACCTACGCCACGTACCTGGTGGCGGGTGAAATCAAGCACTACTTAAGGGATCGGGCTCAGACGATTCGTCATCCAGCCTGGCTGCAAGAGCTCAGGCACAAGGTCAACCGGGCAGCCGGCGCCCTCCAGCAGAGCCTAGGCCGCACCCCGCTGTATCGAGAGATCGCCGATCAACTCGGAATCAGCGAGACGGCAGTCAGTGAGGTCTACCAGACCCAGGACATGCTGAAAGTGGCCTCGCTTGACCAGCCGACGTCAAACGACGATGATAACGCCGAGGTCGATCGCTTGGACGCATCCGATTTCTGCGCCGAGCAGCTAGGCGTTGAGGATCGGGTGCTGTTGGAGAACGCGATGAAGCAGTTGCGCGATCTTGAGCGGCGGGTGCTCGTGCTCTTTCACTTCGAGTCGATGAACCAGACCGAGATTGCCAATCGGCTGGGTATTTCTTGCAACTACGTCTCCCACATCTTGCGTCAGTCGCTCGCCAAGCTTCGCAAAATCCTCTCTGCCGAAGAGGAAAAGGACCGACTGCTTCGGAGGCAGGCGGCTGAACTGGATTACGATGTGATCGACTCCGCAACCGGAGCCTACACCGAGGGTTACTTCTACACTCGGCTTCAAGAAGAGGTTCACCGTTCGACTGCCGAGAACATGCCGATGGTGGTGGTGGTGGTCAAGTTTCAGGGACTGGAAGGGCTGCGACGCTTTTACGGTGAGCAGAGTGTGGTCGACTTCTTCTGCGACGCGACGGCCTTCTTCAAAGAAAACCTGCGGCGCCTTGACGTGGTTGCGATCCTTGGCGAGACCGGATTCGGCATCATCCTGCCGGCGGGCGCCCATGTGGAAACGATTCGCCAGCGCTTGGTGAAGCGAGCTCAGGAATGGGTTGCCAGTCGATTTGTCGGCAGCAGCATATCGATCGAACTCGGCCACGCAACCATGCCCGGCGAAGGCAGAACGGCCAACGAGCTATTGGAGTCTGCCCGGCATCACAAAGGTAACGAAAACGAAAACTCACAGGTCGCCTGACTTGCGAATTGTTTCGCAATTTTTGCGAAGTCCCGGAAACGGAAGCCCCTCATTATGCCGAACAATTTCCCAACAATTGCATCACAGGAACCGCGAAGCTATGCACTTAGGTGCGGCGCAAAGACTGCGAACTGGCCGCTGCGACCGACAGGGGCTGACTTGGGCAGCAATGGGTGCTGAAGGCATCACGAATGAAGTTCAACCAAGATGCCGGCCAAATTGGGGACGACCTTGAGCGTCTGAAACTGAGGATTCGGAGGTGCTCCGGAATACCTGCGCCGTCAGGTGCCGGGTTGCGACTACTGGACCTTCTGAAGAACCCGAATGCGGCAGTCCGGGACTTCGAAGCGGTCATCTCAGGCGACCCAAACCTGGCATCGGCGCTCCTTCGAACCGCCGATACCGAGGTGCGCGCTCAAAGCTCGCATGCCACCCTCCGAGAACTGATCATGCGGCTCGGCACCAAGGGTCTAAAGAGCCTGGCCTGGTCGGCGACCATGCGCAGCAGTGCCATGATGAGCACCCGTATTCCGGGGTTTGTCGACGGACGATTTGCGCGGCACTCCCATGCGGTCGCGTTCCTCTCCAAGTATCTCTTCGCACGAAAATTCCACAACCGTCCCGAGGGAAATACCAGATGGTCGGCGGACGAAATCTATCTGATCGGCCTCGTGCATGACATGAGCTACCCTCTCTTGGCGCTTGTTGCTCCTGATGTCCACACTCGGGTTGCTTTTCTCGCCCGCAAGACCGAGGTCACGATGTCGGATGCGTTTCAGCATATCTACGGGCAGCCGATGACCGTGCTCACCCCTGAGATTTTCTCCAAGCTACCGAGTTGCGAGGAGCTTCACCGGGCCATTGCCCTCATGCATGCGCCTTGGGATTACCCCGAAGAATATGAGTCGCTTTGCTGCGTGGTCTACGCCGACTACCTGGCAACTGGGCCCCTCAATCTCGCCACCGAAGACTGGAAGGTCGGCACCCGGCTGCCTCCCGAGATCACCGAAGGCGACCTGCTTTCGGACACCGAAATCGACGTCGTCAACAAGGCCCTTGAGGTTCATTTTGTGAGGTGCAGAGAGGCTGCCTGAAGGGGCGCCCATGTACGAGGGTTGCTTGCAGCTCTCTATGCCCGTTTTATAAACAAAGGTTAAGATGGAAGCTAGCAACACGATTGAGCACAAATCTCGCTCAAAACTATTGGAAATACACGCGAACCGGCAGTTATTGGTCAACCACGAGTTTCTTTGGGTGCTTTGGGCTCAATTTGCGATTGGTTTGATCTGGGCGGCGGTGGCTGGCCGCAACATGGTTTCGTCCGCGCTTCCGGTATCGCCTTTGACGCTCGTGCTGACGGGGGGGTTGGTTGCTTCGCTTCTGCCGACGATAGCGATCCTCTGGAAAGGGAAGCACATTGCGACGCCTTACGTTTCTTCGTTAGGCCAAATCGGATGGTCGGCCATCATCGTGATGGTCACCGGTGGTCAGTGGCAGTCCAATCTTCATCTCTTTGGATCGCTAGTCCTGATTTCCAGATACGCCACGCTCGGGCCGCTGCTCTTGGCCGTTCCAGTGGGATTGGCGGCAGTTGGTACTGAGGGCCCCTTCCTAGCATCCGGCTCTTCGTCTGAAATCCTTGAGTTTTCTTGTTGGACAGTGTTCGCCGTTAGTTTTCTCGTTTCAAATACCATCAGGCTTCGAAAAGGAATGGTTTGGCTCGCAGCCGCACTGGCTCACGAGGAAGACCGAGCGGCCTATGCAGAAGAGCAGGTTGCCGAGCGGACGACCGATCTTCGCCGCGCCCTCAGTCAAATTGAGCAATCGGCGCAGGGACAGTCGCAATTCTTGGCGAGCATGAGCCATGAACTGCGCACGCCCATGAATGGAATCCTCGGCATGGCCGGCTCTCTCGCCGAATCGGGTCTCACGCCGGGCCAAGCAGAAGATCTCGGAACCCTGGTGCAAAGTGCGGAGGCGCTTAACCAAATCTTGACCGGGGTGATGGACCTGGCCCTAATCAAGGTCGGCAAGATCCACCTGATTTCCGAGCCTTTCCGGCTCGTGGAGACCGTAGAAGACGTTTGTGCCTCCTTCGCGCTCAGGGCCCATGCGTCGGGCCTCGACTTTGGCGTTTCTTTGCCGGAAACGACTCCGACGGTCGTTTCCGATGTCGTGAAGTTTCGGATGATTCTCTCCAGCCTGATCGACAACGCCCTTAAGTTCACGCCGGAAGGCAGCGTGGCGGTCAGTGTGGAAGTAGCGGCCCCAAATCGGAACACTCTGGCCGTTGTCGTTCAGGTCATCGATACCGGCATCGGAATGAGTGTGGAAACCCAGAACGCAGTGTTCGGTCCGTTTAGCCAGGCGGATGGCTCGGCAAGCTGCGCGGGACTCGGACTTACGATTTGCCAAGAGTATTGCAGGCTGCTAGACGGTCAGCTGGGTGTGCAATCGGAACCCGGTTGGGGCACTTCGATCAGTCTCAGATTCACGTTCCCCATGGTGGATATGCGCGAGTACGCTGCGATACCCAGTACTGAAATCAACCAAATGGACGTCGCCGTCGACCATGCACTGGCGGATTCGGTTGGCCGACAGCTCGATGCAATCGGCGTTCAATATCGACTGGTGGATTCGATAGCGTCTGTGAGCGATGCCGATGTGCTCTTTGCCTCCACAGAGTTTTTGCGAGACGACACACAACTGCATGACGATGTGCGCGTATTCCGTGTGGAAGCGAAGGAGGCTCATGCGTCCGTGCCCGGTGTAACAACGTCTTGGATCGTTGCCGTGCTTGTCAGCGAAGTTGCCAACCGCTTTGGTCACCAAGTGCGCTCGGCAGAATCGCTTGTAGGCGACGGCCCTCTGCCGTGGCTGGGTTGGTCCATCCTCTTGGTGGAAGACAACAAAGTGAACCAAAAGGTCGCGCTACGGACTTTGGAGAAGCTTGGCTGTCAGGTCACCATTGCCGAAGATGGCAGTCAGGCAGTTGCTCACTGTGCAGGTCAAGCGTTTGACATGGTCCTCATGGACGTTCAAATGCCGGTGATGGACGGCATTGAGGCGACAAGGATCATTCGTGAAACGCGTCCGGGAGTTCCCATCGTCGCCTTGACGGCGGCGACTTCCGACGAGGATCGAATCAGATGCCGTGATGCGGGGATGAACGCGTTCCTCTTCAAGCCATTTCGGACGACCGACCTGTTGCGCATCACGTCGGACCTCGCCGAACGCCGCTCAGCAGCTTAAGGATATGCTTCAGCTTTCCTGACCGGACACGCTGCGCCAGAGACTTCGCACCGTCGCACGAAGCGAAGTTGCCCCTGGTTCTCGTACGGGGACCAAGAAGAACACAGCGATCAGTCGGAGCCCCATCCCCACCGCGATAATGCCCTTGTATGCGCCGACGGCGCCCAGTGGGACCCGAAGGGAAGTGAGCATCATCGCACTGGCTAATGGGGCGATGGCGCCAGCGATCGCCTGAACGGTTGCTCCCGCGCCGAGATAGGGTCCGCGGTCCTGCTCCGGCGCAGTGACGATCAGGATGTTCAGATTGGCTGGCAAAGCGCCAGACCAGACAAATCCCGACCAGATGCTGGCAACGATGATCAGGGTTGCGTTAAAGACCTGATTGCCAGGGATGGCTGCGAGCCACAATGCAGGAGCGGAAATGATGCCGATGCCGGAGAGGATGGCGATTGGGCGGGTACCGAATCGATCCATGAGACGCCCCCAGAATCCGGACGTAAGAAGCTGAGTAAAGCCTTGGACCAGCGCGAAGATGTTGATCAAGGTGTAGGGCATTTTCAGTGATTCGAGGGCAAACGCCGAGTAGAAGCTGCTTGCAAATGACTGCCCGAAAATCGAAATGAAGGCGAAGACGAGCACCGGCTGGAAGGCCCGGTCCCGAGCGGGCCTCGCGGTCTGGACAACGGCTTCCCTAAGGTTTGCCTTGACAACGGTGTCGCGCGCAATATCGAGCATCTTGTCGAAGTAAAAGAAACTCACCCACGCGAGCACACCGGCAATACCAAAGGTCAGACCAAATCCGAGCGCATCATCCTGCAATCGGTGGAATTGGTCGAGCAAGACTGCCCCACCCACCGCGACGACCGATCCGGCGAGGGTGAGAATGGCCGTTCTGCGCGTGAAGTAAAAGCCGCGGCTGCTGGGTTCAGCGAGAGTGCTCAGCCAGTCGTTGTAGGTTGCGCCGCCCAGATTGCTGAAAATGTTTCCGATGCTCGAACAGGTCAGCATGATCGTGAATCTGACTTCGGCAGCGATGCCAATTAGAAACGGCATGATGATCCAGGGCATATGCATGGCGCGCCAAACGATGCCGCAGAGCCTTTGATAAGGCTTGTAGGTCGGGAATTGGCGGGCAATGACGGCTCCGGGGATCAGGAATATTCCCCAAAGGCTGGGCAGCGCGCTGAATAGGCCGATCCAGTAATCAGAGCGTGCAGGGGGAATGGCGCTCTTGATGAAGCCGATGATGAATGTGCCACCCAATAGGGTGCCGAAACCGGTCGCCAGAGAAGCGTCGATGTTCGCGATGCGCAACGAATGGCGGCGGCGTAGACGGTCGGGCGAGTTCTGCACGTTGACGCGGAATTGTAACCCGGTTCACGCTTCAATCTGCTTAAACGGGTGCTATTGTGGCAAAGGTGGCATGGAGACCGGCGCTATGGCCATGCCTCCCGACTTAGGCCTCCAAACGAAGACCGACATGCCTTCCACCTCAAAGCGGGTATCTCCGACGGCCTGGGGCCCACCCGGGAGTCCAAGCCCCGCCGATTCGCTCACGGCAACGCAACCCACGGGGCAATGCTTCTGAATATGCGCGGCCACGTCGATCACATGGGCAAAGTTAACGGTGGTGATGTCCTCGGCGTCAGGGGCGACGACCTTGCCGGCATGGATACCCACCCGAAGGCGAATCGGCGCACCAATGCGGTTTCGATGGGTGTTCAGTTCGATGAGACCACTCTGAATGTTGCGCCCGGCTCCGTAGGCCTGCTGAGCGGTGTCGAAAGCACAGGTGACGCCGTCTCCGGCCGTCGAATGGACTCGACCGCCGTACCTTCGGGTCACCATATCGATGAAGTGGTGATATTCGTTGAACGTGTACTCCACCGAGAGGGGGTCGGCAGACTCCTTCATCTTCGTCGATCCCACGATATCGACGCTCATGAAGGTGATGCTCTGCTCCCCGGCCCTCAGCCGTTCCTGGATATCGACCAACTGCTGGAGCAACGCCTGGCGCTCCTTGACCGCGTCCTTTAGGCCCAAGCGGGGGCGGTTTCGGGCAATCGCTTCGAACATGCCCCAGCCGATCAAACCGCCCGATGCGGCGGTGACCAGCATCATGTTCATGTCCACGTGGGCAACGCGGAAGACCCCCACGATGACCCCATACAGGGCAAAGGAAAATCCCCCAAAAATGGCGCCCGAGATGATCGCCGAGCGAGCGTCCTTTGCCAAAGCCACATTGTAGAGCGCGCTGAGAAAGAATAGAATTTTTAGCACATCACAAATCGGGGCCAGATTCGGAGGGCGAGTGAACTCATTCGCTATGAACGCCATCACCGCCGAGAGTCCAGCGGAAAGGCCGCAGAGGGAAGCCACAAGCGCGGCGGTAA
>Ga0302319_10017020_pt1 | contig 13348 bp, 10 predicted proteins | sample Bog_T0_2_FD_203319 | JGI IMG/M metagenome (GOLD analysis project Ga0302319, IMG submission 203319) | Peat permafrost microbial communities from Stordalen Mire near Abisko, Sweden - Bog_T0_2 | ecosystem: Environmental > Terrestrial > Soil > Wetlands > Peat | place: Sweden: Abisko, Stordalen Mire...
TCCTGGAGGCCGATCGCGGACTGGTGCCCGACGCCGCCGTCGAGACCGGCCTCGAGGCCGCGCGCCGCCTGCGCGATCGGCTGGCGCGCAACACCGGACGCCCGCTCCACCTCTGGCTCACCGCGGTCGCGCTGGGGGACGATGCCGCCAGCCTGGAAACCGCATGGGGCCAGCTGCGCGGCGGCTTCGGCGCCAGCCTCGGCGGGTACCGCCCCGGCCATTTCGAGCACCTGGGCGGCGTCCTCGCCGCAGGGGGTCTCGGACCGCCGCCCGGCCCCGGCAAGCTGGTCGAGTCCCGCGCCGCCGCCAGTTGCGCCCCCTGGCTGCAGGCCTGCATCGACGATCCGGACGGCTACCGGATCGGTCGGATGGTCGACAGTGGCCTCCCGGTGAGCGTCGATCCTTTCGTCCAGGCCCACCACGCCAACGCCAACATCGGGATCTTCGCCGCCTCCGGGCAAGGCAAGAGCTTCCTGATCGGCGGGTTGCTGATCGAGGCCCACCGCCACGGGGCGGAGGCCATCGTGGTCGACCCCGAGGGCGAGTACCGAGGGCTGGTCGAGCGTCTCGGCGGGGTCTGGCTCGACCTCGTCACCGAGGCGGCGATCAATCCTTTTGACCTGGGGGAGGACGGCGACGCTGCGGCGGTGGTCGTCGACGTCTGCGCGATGCTCTGCGAGGGGATGAGTGAGCTCGAACGGGCTGCCGTCGAAGCCGCGGCGCGCTCGGCTCAGGCCGCCGCCCGCGGTGCCGGTGAGCGCGCCCGGTTGCGGCAGTGCCTCGACGAATTGGACCGAAGTGCACCCCGGGTGTCCCGCGTTCTGCGGCGCTTCCTGGATGGCGGGCTGGCCGGTTTCCTCGATCGCCCCACCGCGGCGGCGTGGACCGGCCCGCTGGTTGGCGTGGGACATCGCGAGGTCCGGGAGGAGCTGATCCCGGTCACCACGCTCCTGCTGGGCCGGCTGCTCTGGGAGCTGGTCCGGCGGGCGCCCCGACGCCGCCACATCATCCTTGACGAGGCGGGGATGCTCACCGCGCACCCCGCCCTGCGCCGGCTTCTCTCCCAGCTCGCACGGCGCTCCCGGAAGCACGGCAGCTCCCTGGTGGTGGCCACCCAGAACGTCCAGGACCTGCTCGGCAGCGAGGAGGGGACGGTGGTCGCCAGCAACTGCTCGGTGGTGCTCTGTGGAGGCCACCGCGCCGTCGAGGTCGCGGCCATGGACCGTGCCTTCGGTCTCACCGAAGACCAGCGGCGCCGGCTCGAACGGGCCCCCCGCGGCGAGTTCCTCCTGGTATCCGGCGCCCGGAGGGGAATGGTCCAGGTCGACCTCCCGGAGGTCTATCGCGCCATGATCTGTGGGTGAGCACGAGACCCTCGGCGACGACGCAGGATGGCCAGGAGCCGCCAGAAGACCCCTTGACACCGGGGAGAGACAGTACCAAGATGTGGGGGCTCCAGCCCGGGCGGACCCCAACATGTGGGATACTGTGGGGGACAGAGTACTCGGTGTGGCCGGGTCCGCCCGCCTGGAGCCGTCCCTCGTGGACGTGGGTTCCATCGCCGCGCCAGACAACTCAGCAAAGAGGAACACGCAGTGAGCACTTCCGCTTCCCCACCGCCGTCGGACCCAGCCGCGGCTCCGGCCGCGATGGGCGGTGAGAGCCGGCACGGCTCCCCCCGCAACGGCAACGGGAAGGTGGAGGTGAGCACCAGCGGCCTGCACATCGAACGCCGCTTCACCACGGCCGGGATCCACCCCTTTGACGAGGTGCGCTGGGAGCAGCGCACGGCCAGCATCGCCAACGAGAAGGGGGAGCTGGTCTTCGAGCAGAAGGACTGCGAGGTGCCCGCCTTCTGGTCGCAGATGGCGACCAACGTGGTGGTCTCCAAGTACTTCCGCGGCCCGCTGGGGACGCCGCGGCGAGAGGTGAGCGTCCGCCAGATGATCTCCCGGGTGGTCGACACCATCACCGGCTGGGGGCGCGAGGGCGCCTACTTCGCGACCGAGGCCGACGCCGAGGCCTACTCCGACGAGCTGTGCCACCTCATCCTCCACCAGAAGATGAGCTTCAACAGCCCGGTGTGGTTCAACCTCGGGGTTCCCGGCAGGACCCCCCAGGCCTCGGCGTGCTTTATCCAAAGTGTCGACGACTCCATGGAGTCCATCCTCAATCTGGCCAAGAGCGAGGGGATGCTCTTCAAGGGGGGCAGCGGCACCGGTTCCAACCTCTCCGCCATCCGCTCCTCCCAGGAGCAGCTGGCCGGCGGTGGCACGGCGAGCGGCCCGGTCTCGTTCATGAAGGGCTTCGATGCCTTCGCAGGGGTGATCAAGTCCGGCGGGACCACCCGCCGCGCGGCCAAGATGGTCATCCTCAACGCCGACCACCCCGACGTCGAGAGCTTCATCACCTGCAAGGTGACCGAGGAGCGCAAAGCGTGGGCTCTGATCGACGCGGGCTATGACGGTGCCTTCACCGGGGAGGCCTACGGCTCCGTCTTCTTCCAGAACTCCAACAACTCGGTGCGGGTCACCGACGAGTTCATGCGGGCGGTCGACGAGGATAGCGACTGGCATCTCCGGGCGATCACGGACCCGAGCCGCATCCTCAAGACGGTCAAGGCGCGCGCGCTGCTCCGCCTCATGGCCGAGTCGGCCTGGCAGTGCGGCGACCCCGGGATCCAGTTCGACACCACCATCAACGACTGGCACACGTCGTCGAACAGCGGGCGGATCAACGCCAGCAATCCGTGCTCTGAATACATGTTTCTCGACGACTCGGCGTGCAACCTGGCGTCGATCAACGTGCTCCGCTTCCTCAACGAGGACGGCAGCTTCGCCATCGACGACTACCGCCACGCGGTCCAGCTGACCATCACGGCACAGGAGATCGTCGTCAGCCCGGCCAGCTATCCCACCGAAAAGATCGGGAAGAACAGCGAGGCGTTCCGGCCGCTCGGGCTCGGCTACGCCAACCTGGGCGCTCTGCTGATGGCCAAGGGCATCCCCTACGACTCCCCGAAGGGCCGCGATCTGGCCGCCTGCCTCACCGCCATCCTCACCGGCGAGGGGTACGCCCAGTCGGCCCGGATCGCCCGCGAGGTGGGCCCCTTTGATGGCTATGCCGTCAACCGCCAGCCGATGCTCCGGGTCATCGCCAAGCACCGCGAGGCCGCCTACGCCATCCCCTCCTCCACCGTCGACGCCGACCTGCTCGCGGCCGCGCGGTCCACCTGGGACGAGGCTCACGAGCTGGGCGCGCGCCACGGCTACCGCAACGCCCAGATCTCTGTCATCGCGCCGACCGGCACGATCAGCTTCATGCTCGACTGCGACACCACCGGTGTCGAGCCGGACATCGCCCTGGTCAAGTACAAGAAGCTGGTCGGCGGCGGCATGCTCAAGATCGTCAACAACACCGTCCCGGCCGCCCTCAAACACCTCGGTTACAGCGAGGGCGAGGTGGCCGACATCGTGGCGTTCATCGATGCCAATGACACCATCGAGGGTGCGCCCAAGCTGCGCGACGACGACCTCCCGGTCTTCGACTGCGCCTTCATCCCGCGCAACGGCAAGCGGTCGATCACGTGGCAGGGCCACGTCCGGATGATGGCGGCGGTCCAGCCGTTCGTCTCCGGAGCCATCTCCAAGACCGTCAACATGCCCAACGAGTCCACCGTCGAGGACGTCGAGAAGGCCTACATCGACGGCTGGCGGATGCAGCTCAAAGCACTCGCCATCTACCGCGACGGCAGCAAGCGCTCCCAACCGCTCGCCACCTCGATGGACAAGACGACCGGCGAGAAGGTGCGGATCGTGGAGCGGCCGCTGCGGCGCAAGCTCCCCGCCGAGCGCCAGGCGCTGACCCACCGCTTCGAGGTGGGTGGCCACGAGGGCTACATCACGGTCGGCCTTTACGAGGACGGCACCCCCGGCGAGATCTTCGTGAAGATGGCCAAGGAGGGGTCGACAGTCTCCGGGCTCACCGACTCCTTCGCGATCGCGGTCAGCTTCGCGCTCCAGTACGGGGTCCCCCTCGACTTCCTGGTCAACAAGTTTGCCCACATGCGCTTCGAACCGCAGGGCTTCACCCGCAACCCGGAGATCCCGATCGCCAAGTCGATCGTCGACTACATCTTCCGGTGGCTGGGCTCGCGTTTCCTGAGCGTGGAGAAGCAGACCGAGATCGGCATCATCCGGCGCGATGCCGAGGACATGGAGCCCCCCCCTCCGGTCGAGGGTTCGGCCAACGCCGCCCAGGTCCTCATGTCGCTCGGCCTCGATCCGATAACACCGACCAGCACCTTCCAGAATCAGGCGGATGCGCCATCCTGCAGCGAGTGCGGCTCCCTGATGGTCCGCTCCGGTGCCTGCTACAAGTGCCACAACTGCGGGGCGACATCCGGCTGCAGCTGAGCTGAGCTGATGACGAGATGACCCTGCCCGTGCTCCCCGCCTCGCCCCCGCGGGGAGCGGCGGAGCCCGGTACCGGACCGCGCGTCGAGGCCGTGGAGCTGCTCCGAATCGCCATCCCCCTGGTGGCGCCCTTCCGCACCTCGTTCGGCGTCCAGACCGACCGTGACGTCCTCATGGTCCACCTCCTCGGAGAGGACGGCGAGGGTTGGGGCGAGTGCGTCGCCATGGGCGAGCCGGGCTACTCGTCCGAGTACACCGAGGCGGCCGAGCAGATGATCGGGCAGCACCTCCTGCCCCGGTTGCTGGCCCGAGACCGCGTCACCGCCGCCGAGCTGGGAGGCGTGCTCGAATCGGTCCGGGGCCACCGGATGGCCAAGGCCGCCCTGGAGATGGCCTGGCTGGACCTGGAGCTGCGGGTGGCGCGGAGGTCGCTGGCCGAGTACCTCGGAGCGGTGCGCACCGAGGTGGACTGCGGCGTCTCGGTCGGCATCACCGACACCACCGAGGAGCTGCTCGAGACGGTCGCCGGCTACGTGGACGAGGGGTACCGCCGCATCAAGCTCAAGATCGAGCCCGGCCTCGACATCGACCGGGTGCGCGCGGTGCGGGAGCGGTTCGGGCCCGCGATGCTGCTCCAGGTCGACGCCAACGCGGCGTACACCCTGGAGGATGCGGAGCACCTCGCCCGGCTGGATGAATTCGGCCTGGTGCTGATCGAGCAGCCCCTGCCGGAGGAGCAGCTTCTTGGGCATGCCAAGCTGGCGCGACGATTGGTGACGCCGATCTGCCTCGACGAGTCGATCCTCTCGGCGACGGTCGCCGCGGAGGCGATCGAGATGGGGGCATGCAGCATCGTCAACATCAAGCCCGGTCGGGTTGGCGGCTACCTGGAGGCGAAGCGCATCCACGACGTCTGTGCGGCGCTCGGGGCTCCGGTCTGGTGTGGCGGCATGCTGGAGACCGGGATCGGCAGGGCCGCCAACCTGGCTCTGGCAGCGTTGCCCGATTTCACGCTTCCCGGCGACACCTCGGCGTCCGACCGCTACTTCCACGAGGACATCACGGCGCCCTTTGTCCTGCACGACGGCCGGCTGCGGGTGCCAACCGGACCTGGGCTGGGTGTCGAGGTGCGGCGGGACGTCATCGACCGCCTGACCACCCGGCGCCGAGTGGTGCGACCGGGATGACGGAGCCAGAGGCGGGAGCGGCCAACCTGGCGCTCTCGGCGGCGATGCGTGCCGGCGTGACCGTCGATGAGGTTCACGAGATCGACGAGCTCGTCGAGCTCAACCGGGTCGTCGACACCGTCTGGCACCGGGAGGGCGACGCCGTCGCGATGGAGATGCTCCGGGCGCTCGCCCACAGCGGCAACTGCATCCTGGCCGCCCGGTCGGGGACCGAGATGGTGGGTGCCACCGTCTCCTTCCGGGGCGTCCACCAGGGCCGGCCCACCCTCCACTCGCACATCACCGGTATCGTCCCCGGCTCCCAGCTGCGCGGGGTCGGTCTGGCCCTCAAGCTCCGTCAGCGCGCCTGGGCCCTGGCCAACGCGATCGAATCCGTGACCTGGACCTTCGATCCGCTGGTCGCCCGCAACGCCCATTTCAACCTGACCAAGCTCGGAGCCGAGGCCGCCGAGTACCTCGTCAACTTTTACGGCACGCTCCACGACGGTCCCAACGGCGGGGATGCCACGGATCGACTCCTGGCGGTCTGGAGCCTGGCCAGCCCGCGGGTCGCGAGGGCGCTCTCAGGGCGGACGCCGGCCCCGCCGGTAGAGTTCCTGCTCCGGGAGGGCGCCCCCGTGGTCCTCGACATGGGGGCCGGCGGTGACCCCCTGCTCGCCGGTCTCGCTGCGTGGGCCGGCACGACCGCGGCCCGTGCGGACCGGGCGCTCGCGCGCATCCCCGACGACATCCTCGCGGTGCGGAGCCGCGACCGCCGGCAGGCCGACGCGTGGCGAGGCGCACTCCGCGAGGTCATGACCACTCTTTTCGCGCAGGGTCTGCGGCCGGTGGGCGCCTTCGCGCCGGGGTGGTACGTCTTCGGCCCCGACGGATCGGATTGGCCGGCGTGACCCCGACCCCGGCGGCGACGCCGGCTCGCGCGCTGCTCGAGGGTCTGCGCCGCCGTCAGGCGGAGATGGTCGACTGCCTGGAGACGCTGGTCCACCGTGAGTCGCCGAGCGGCGATCCCGAGCTGCTCGGCGCCGCGCTGGACACCGTCGACGGCATGCTGGCGCGCCTCGCCAGGAGCGGCGGCCGGCGGGTCGAGAGGGGCGGCGGCGTTCACCTCGTCTGGGAGACGGGGCGGCCGCGGGCCCTCCTCCTCTGCCACGTCGACACCGTCTGGCCCCGTGGCACGCTGGCACGCTGGCCGTTCAGCGCCGACGGCGGGAGGGCCACGGGCCCCGGGGTCGTGGACATGAAGGCGGGGATCGTCCAGGCGCTCTTTGCCCTCTCCGCGCTCGGCACGCCCGAGGGCGTGCGGCTGCTTGTCACCACCGACGAGGAGGTGGGATCGCCAAGCTCCCGTGCGCTCATCGAGGAGTCCGCGGCGGGGCTCGAGGCGGTGCTGGTCCTGGAGGCCTCGTATGAGGGCGCACTCAAGGTCGCTCGCAAGGGGACGGCTCAGTACACCGTCCAGATCAGGGGGCGGGCCTGGCACGCGTCAGAGCCCGGCCGGGGGGCCAACGCGACCCTGGAGATGGCACGGCAGATGCAGGACGTCGCCGCCCTCGCCGACACCCGGCTGGGGACGACCGCCACCCCGACCCTGGCGGTGGCGGGTACGACCGCGAACACGGTGCCCGCGCATGCGGAGTTCCGGGTCGATTCGCGCGCCGCATCGACGGCCGAGCTGGAGCGGATCGAGAGGGCGATGCGCGGGCTCCGGCCGCACCTCGACGGGACGGAGATCACCGTGCTGGGCGGGATCGACCGCGCGCCGATGTCCCGCGAGATCTCGCGCGGGCTGTTCGAGAAAGCTCAGGCCGTGGCGGTGACCCTCGGGCTGCCTCCTCTTCGGGGGGTGCTCGCACCGGGTGGCTCGGACGGCCAGTTCACCGCCGCCATGGGCACCCCCACTCTCGACGGCCTCGGCGCCGTCGGGGGCCATGCCCACGCCGAGGGGGAGTGGGTCGAGATCGAGAGGATGCCGGAGCGGGCCGCGCTGGTCGCCGCCCTGCTCCAGGACGTCCTCCTGAGCCCCAGAGGATCCGCGTAGGGGGGGTCCCTCAGACCTGGGCTACGGGGCCGCCGGCGAGTACTCCTCCAGCTCCGTCAGGTACCGGGCCCGCTCCGCGTCGCTGAGGAAGGCGGCTCGGAACGAATTCCCCGCCAGCTGGAGGAGCTGGGCGTCGTCGATGCCGAGGTGGCGCTGGATGAGCCGGTAGTTGTCGTCGATGTAGCCGCCGAAGTAGGCGGGGTCGTCGGAGTTGACCGTGACCAGCAGGCCGGCGTCGATCATCCTGGGAAGGGGGTGATCCTCCATGCGACCAACCGCCCCCAGGCGCAGGTTGGAGAGCGGGCAGACGGTCAGCGGCACCTGCTCGTCGCGCAAGCGCGCCACCAGCGCCGGGTCCTCCAGGCAGCGGTTCCCGTGATCGATGCGGACGACCCGCAGCAGATCGAGCGCCTCCCAGATGTAGCCGGAGGGCCCCTCCTCGCCGGCGTGGGCAACACCGCGGAAGCCCTCCTGCCGCGCACGGTCAAAGAGCTCGACGAACTCCGATGGAGGGTGGCCCAGCTCTGCGGAATCGAGCCCCACCGCGACGATGCGATCCCGGTACGGCAGGGCGGACTCCAGAGCCTCCATCGCTGAGGCCAGGCTGCGATCCCGCAGGAAGCACAGGATGAGCCGGCTCGTGATGCCGTATCGCTCCTCGCTGTGAGCGAGCACCGACCAGAGACCATCGACGACCGTCGCCATGGGCACGCCGCGCTCGATGTGCGCCTGCGGATCGAAGAAGATCTCGGCGTGGCGGACACCCTGCGCCCGGGCACGGCCCAGGTAGTCGCTGGCCAGATCCGCAAAGTCCACCTCGGTGCGAAGCACCGCCATGGTCTCGTAGTACACGTCGAGGAAGGACTGGAGGTTGTGGAACCGGTATCGAGCGCGCAGCGCCGCCGCGTCCTCATAGGGGAGGGGCAGCCGGTTGCGCTCGGCGACCTCCAGGGCGAGCTCCGGCTCGAGCGTGCCCTCGATGTGGAGGTGCAGCTCCGCCTTGGGGATCGGAACGGAGGGGCGATCAGCGATCCGGGGACAATACCGCTTCCACTAGGTCGCGTCCCCGAACGCGCGGGCGATGCAGTCCGTCCACGCGTCGATCGCCCCCCAACCTCGTGCCGCCGGTATAGCCTGAGGTTTCGGGCCGGCCCGGTCGGACCTGAAAGCTTGCTGGAGGCGTGGCAGATGAAGGCTGTGGTGTACGACCACCTGGGCGCGGCCGCCGAGGTGCTGCGGGTCGTCGACATCCCCCGCCCTGAGCCGGGGCCCGGCGAGGTGCGCGTGCGGGTCAGCTTCTCCGGGGTCAATCCCACCGACTGGAAGTCCCGGAGCGGGGCCACCGCCAGGCAGTTCGACGAGTTCCAGATCCCGCACCATGACGGTTCCGGGGTGATCGATGCCGTGGGACCGGGGGTCGACGAGGGTCGGGTGGGGCAGCGCGTCTGGGTCTGGATGGCCGCCGCCGGCAGCCGGTGGGGCACCGCCGCCGAGTGGACGGTGGTCTCCGACCAGCAGGCGGTGGCGCTGCCAGCGGGTGCGTCGCTGGAGCTGGGAGCCAGCCTTGGGGTCCCCGCGGTGACCGCTCACCGCTGCCTCTTCGCCGACGGCGACGTGGACGGGCGCACCGTCCTGGTGACGGGCGGCGCCGGCGCGGTCGGCCACTTCGCCATCCAGCTGGCCCGCCATGCGGGCGCGCGGGTGGTCACGACGGTCAGCGGCGCCGCCAAGGCGGAGCTGGCCCGGGCCGCCGGCGCCGACCTGGTGGTCAACTACCGGGAACCGGCCGTCCTGGAGCGGATCCGCGCCTTCACCGAGCGGGTGGACCGGGTGGTGGAGGTCAACCTGGCGGCCAATCTCGGCCTCGACCTCGGCCTTTCGGGCCCGGGCACGGTGATCTCGGTGTACGCGGCCGACACCGCCGATCCCGAGCTGCCGATCCGGGCCTGCATGGGCGCCAACGTCGTCCTCCGGTTCGTGCTCCTCTACGGCGTGCCCATCGCCGACCTTCTCCGCGGGGTGACCGCCGTCAGCGCCGCGCTGGAGGCGGGGGCGCTCACCGAGCTGCCGGTGCACCGCTTCCCCCTCGAGGAATGCGCCGCGGCCCACGAGGCGGTCCAGAGCGGAGCGGTGGGCAAGGTGCTGCTCAAGGTCGGCTGAGGCCCGCAAGGGCGCGTGCCCGGGACGTCAGGTTTCCGTAAGGAGGCATACCTGAAACTCCCATCAGATGCCCACACCACCCGACACGGCCATGGCCGTGCCTCCTGACGTGCTCGCGCCCAATTCCGCCGCAACCCGGCGGGCCCAGCGCGTCCCGCGTCGCTGGGCGCTGCGCCCCAGCGACGTGCTGCTGATCTTCGCCGCCAACGCCCTTCTCATCGTGGGGATGTGGGTTCGCCACGGGCAGTTCCCCAATCTGACCCACCCGGCGGCGGTGCTCACCGGCGCCGGTCAGCTGGCCGCCCTGCTGGGCACCTACTGCGCGCTGGTCCAGGTGGTGCTGATGTCGCGCAGCCCGTGGCTGGACGACCTCTTCGGGATCGATCGGATCACCGGCTGGCACCGCTGGCTCGGCTTCGCCACCGTCCTTCTGATCTGCGGCCATGTCGTCCTCACCACGGCCGGCTACGCGATGACCGATGGCCGCTCCTTCGCGACCCAGACCTGGGTCTTCCTCACCACCTACCCGTACATGCTGATGGCGTACGTCGCGGCGGCTCTCTTTGTGCTCGTCGCGGTGACCTCGGTGCGAGCCGCACGGCGTCGCGTCTCCCACCAGACCTGGCACTTCATCCACCTCTACATCTACCTGGCGATAGCGCTGGCCTTTGCTCATCAGCTGACGGCGGGCACCGACTTCGCCGGTGACCCGTGGGCGGTCGGGTACTGGGTGGCGCTCTACGTGGTCGCGGCTCTCTTGGTCATCGCCTTCCGGGTGGTGATCCCACTGCGGATGGCGCAGCGCCACCACCTGCGGGTCCATCACCTGGTGACCGAGTCGCCGAACGTCCTCTCGATCTACATCACCGGACGCGACCTCGACCAGCTGCCGATGCGCGCCGGCCAGTTCTTCAAATTCCGTTTCCTGACCCGCGAGCTGTGGTGGCGAGTCCACCCCTTCTCCCTCTCGGCCGCGCCCAACGGCAGATACCTCCGCATCACCGTCAAGCAGGTCGGTGACTTCACACGCTCGCTGAAGGGGCTGCGCCCCGGTACCCCGGTGCTGCTGGAGGGGCCGCACGGGATCTTCACCTCCATCCGGCGCAAACGGCCGCGGGCGCTGCTCATCGCCGGGGGGATCGGCATCACCCCGCTGCGAGCCCTCATCGAGGAGATGCCTCAGCGCAAGAATTCGATCGCCCTCCTCTACCGGGCCTCCTCCTGGAATGACGTCATCTTCAAGGAGGAGCTGGACCAGCTGGTCGCCGCTCGCGGGGGCGTCATCCACTACATCGTCGGGCGGCGGGGCAAGGACGTTCACCCGCAGCCGTTCGCCCCGCGCTTCCTGTCCGCATTCGTCCCCGACCTCAGAGATCGCGACGTCTTCGTCTGCGGGCCGCGGGAGATGATCGACGCCGTCATCACCAGTCTGCGCGCACTCCGCGTCCCCGCAGCTCAAGTCCACTGCGAACGCTTCGCGTTCCTCACCTGAGTACCCACTGCCATGCCTATCCGCGCCGCCGTCACCCTTGCCGCCACCGCGATCGGGGTCGTCCTGCTCTTCAGCTTCCGGACCCCGGCCGCGGCGCCGATCGCCACCCTGACCCCGTCCTCAATATCGTCGTCAACCTCGACACCCTCTCCCACCGCCACCCCCTCCGGCGCGCCGCCCTCGGGCGGTGCCTCGCCGGCCCCGACAGCGACGGCGACCGCCACGCCGACACCGGCGGCGAGCGGGCTCAAGTCGGGATCGTTCACCGGGCAGACCTACACGAACCCGTACGGGAACGTGCAGGTCCAGGTGGTGATCTCCGGCGGCAAGATCACCAGCGTCAAGACCATCCAATACCCCAACGGCCATCAGCAGTCCGTGTTCATCAACTCCCAGGCACTGCCGCTGCTCGAGCAGGAGGTCCTCAAGGCCCAGAGCGCGCAGATCAACATCGTCGGCGGCGCCACCTTCACCAGTCAGGGCTACGCCCAGTCGGTGCAGTCGGCGTTGGACGCTGCCCGTGCCTGATGCCGGCACGGCGCAGCAGCGGACCGTGCGGGTGGAGCCGGTGATGGGGACGATGGTCACCGTCGACGTTCGCGACCCCCACCCGATGCCGCCGGACGTCGAGGCTGCCGTCGAGACTGCGATCGCCTGGTTCCACCAGGTGGATGCCACCTTCAGCACCTACCGCGACGGTAGCGAGATCAGCCGCCTGGGACGCGGCGAGCTCCTGGAGCGCGAGAGCTCTCCCGAGGTTCGCGAGGTGCTCGGGCTCTGCGCCGAGGTAGAGCGCCGGAGTGGGGGCTGCTTCGACATCCACTGCGGGGGCCGGCTCGATCCCTCGGGCCTGGTCAAGGGCTGGTCGGTGCAGCGCGCCGCGGAACGGCTGCGGGCAGCCGGTGCGCGCAGCTTCTTCATCGGGGCGGGGGGGGACATCGTGACCCGGGGGGAGGCCGCCCCCGGCCAGCGCTGGAGGGTTGGCATCCGTCATCCCGAGCTCGCCGATCGGGTCGCCGCGGTGCTCGAGACGGGTGACCTCGCGGTCGCCACCAGCGGCGCCTACGAGCGCGGCGAGCACATCCTCGACCCGCGCACAGGGCGGGCTCCCGAGGAGCTGCTCAGCATGACGGTGGTCGGCCCCAGCCTCACCTACGCCGATGCCTTCGCCACCGCGGCGTTCGTGATGGGTGAGCAGGGACTGCCCTGGGTCGCGGGGATCGACGGATACGAGGGGCTCGGGATCACGCGCGACCGCAGGACGGTGTGGACGTCGGGGATGGCCGCGCTGCTGGTGCGCGACATTGCGCCGGCAATGTGACATCGGGCCCCCCGGTTCCCCACAGGGGGGCGACGGGGACCGCGTCACATCGCATGCACTTCGCCGCGACTGGCGCGTTAAGGGACGCCCGCCTATACTCGGCTGACGGTACCAGGGGCTCCCTCGCTCGGGAGCGGTGACCGCGGTCCCCGCTCCTCGTCTTGTCGCCCCTGCGGTGGCGCGGCAGATGCGAGGGAAGTGGGAGCGCTCACGACGATGTCCAGCAGGACTCCGCCGGCGGATCGGTCCTGATGTCCACCCGCAGGCAGGTGGTCTTCCTCGCGCTCTGGACGGTCTTCCTCGCCGTGGTGGTGCTCGTCTACGTGCAGGTTCGGGACCAGCCGCCGTCACCGCCCCAGGCCAGCCTGGGAACGCTGACGCAGGCGGTGCTCAACACCGAGAGCGGGACCGGAGCGCCCCAGGATCGGATCTCCCTCGCCGCGGCCCACCAGGCGATCGTCTCCCCCGACCAGGTGACCTGGTGGGACGCCGCCGGGGGTGAGCACCTGACACCGAACGCGGAACAGGGCGCGGTCGAGAACATCTTCACCAGCAACCACTACACGAACTTCACGCCCGAGGGAGGCGTGCCCCTCACCACCCTGCTCCTGGTGCTGGTGCCGACGCTCATCATCGTGATGGTCATCGTCATCCTCTACTGGCGCCAGGGCGCGGGTGGGCCGGTGGGACTGCTGCGCTCCCGGACCAAGGCGGTCGGGGGTGACCAGCCGCTCA
>Ga0302319_10017023_pt1 | contig 13347 bp, 12 predicted proteins | sample Bog_T0_2_FD_203319 | JGI IMG/M metagenome (GOLD analysis project Ga0302319, IMG submission 203319) | Peat permafrost microbial communities from Stordalen Mire near Abisko, Sweden - Bog_T0_2 | ecosystem: Environmental > Terrestrial > Soil > Wetlands > Peat | place: Sweden: Abisko, Stordalen Mire...
GGATGGTCTTCCTTCGTGGGCGAGTCTTTCATGTCTACGAAGCCGTAGGTATCGGCCGACCCGACGTATACAAAAACACCCCTGAAACGCGCTGCCTTCAGGGACTGTAGCAGGTTCAGCGTGCCCAGAAAGTTGATCTCAAAGGTTTCAACCGGGTTCTCAAACGAGGCCGCCACAGAACTCTGCGCTGCCAGATGAAGAACCGCTTGTGGCTCCGCGTTGGCTATCGCCTCAAGAAGACGCGACCTGTCCCGCAACTCGACGGTGCCTGCACCGTCCTCGAGCGCCCTGCCGCCGTACACTGCCCGAAACGTCGTACCTACAAATCCGTCGCCGCCAGTCACAATCAAATGTTCAGCGTCGAAGTTGCCAAAATTCTTCATAGATTGCGTAGGGTTTCATTTATCGGCTATGTTCGTCGACTCAGGTGTCCTATGATGTTGCTGTCCTGTAGAACGCAATTGTACCATCGGCAAAGCGTGGCACGAGCGGCCGCCGCCTTCCCTAGCCGCAACGTATTAGCTATAGCAAACTAATGCAACCCAACCAAGACATATCAATGTGCTGCCAGAATTGAGCGGTAAATCTCCGCTGTACTCTTGCCAATCTGCTCCCAATCATGACGCTCATGAATATACTGCGAGGCTTGTGCTGCAACACGATCTCGGCCGCTCTCATCCGGCAGTACCTCTATCAGTCTCTCCGCTAAAGCATCTTTGGATCCTTGCTCAAAGGTATATCCATTCCAGCCGTCGATCACCATTTCGAGCATGCCCGGCAAATCGGACACAACCACCGGTCTTCCGTAACTCATTGCCATCAGAATGACAGCACTCTGGTAGATTCTCCTGTACGGTAGGATAACGAGATCTGTCGCACTAAAATACAGTGGCAGCTCGTCGTTAGGGATATATCGGATGTGTAGCACGCAATGCTTTCCGACATGCAGCGCCTCGATGAGTCTTTGATATGACGAGAAGTCATTCCTCCAAGGACGGCCTGCAACTAGCAGCGTAATTTCTGGAATCTCGCGGATGATGGCGGGAATGGCCTCAATCAGAATGTCTAGACCCTTCACGTCCTTGATCTGTCCGAAGAAGAGGAGAACCTTGCTCGTCTCGGATATACCCAAAGATGCTCGCGCCAGTCCCTGCGTAGGCACGTCCGTCAGATATTCCAGGTAATTGCCGGAGGCGACAACATCAATAGTCTTCGGTGATATCCGGAGCTTGGCAACTAGCTCTCGCTTGGATACTTGATTATGGACAATAAGTCGGTCAGCAAGTCCATAGACTTTCCCAATCAATACTCGACCTGTGTTCACCGGCGAGAAAGACTCCACATCGTGCACCGTGATGATCACTTTTCTCGCACATAACTTAGCCAACACCACGAGCGCCAACTCGTTCATGTCACCATGAAAAAGATGCAGATGACAGATCTTCTCCCCACGAACTAACGCCGTTGCGAGAGTAACGACACTTGCCTTCAAGTACCGGAAAGCGCGTATCCAACGGTTGTCGCGTCCATAAATCCTTCTAAAGCTTGGATAGAAGTGCAGACCCGCAATCGCAGGATCCGCTGTTTCATCGCATGTATATAAACTGACATTGCAGCCGGCGGTTAGCAATCCACGGCACAATCCAAAATCGTAGTAGTCCATTCCTGCGTGACCGCCGACGGGTTCAATCATTGCGACAGAAAAAGGCTTCATCATGTACTTGTCAAAATTCCTTTTGATTCTGATATGCCTAACTTTCTCACGCGACGTCACGATACTGCGCTGAAGATGTGCACGTGAAGTGTTGAAGAAGCTACGAAGCCTATCTCTGCATGGGCAGAAGACCCGACGAATCGGCCCGGTGCCGTGAAGCTATGAAGCGGAGGAGCATTACGAAGAATAGAGTCGTCGCCACATGATAGATAAATAAGGTCGAGCCAAGCGCCGTGAACAACAAAAATCCTTTTGCAGCGTCTAAGAGCGCGCTGTTACTCTCAGGCGGTAGATCCTTCACTGCCCGCACAGCAAACCAATATTGCCAGCAAAATAAAGTGAGGCCAATAAATCCAAAGTTATAAAGTGCTCCAATCACACCGATATCTTCGGCGTAGAAGCGCGCCCCCATGGCTGATTGAATGCCTCCCTCCCATTGAGCGCTGAGCGACCCGTTTCCGAAAAGTGGGTGCTCTTGAATGCCCGGTGTAGCAAGAAGCACTTGCGGAATTCGCCCGTTGGCCGAGGCATCGTCACTTTCCTCACCTGTGAAAACGACAATAATTCCGGCCTGGAATTGGGCGATCCGCCCCGTTACGAACTTAGGTGCCACAAGATAGAGAAGCCCCACCAGCAGTCCAATGCCCATCGCCATTTTCAAAAGCATGATTGTCAAGCGCTTCAGCCTTAACCAGCGGAACGCAAAGAACAAAAACGAAATCAGAAGCGCAAGGATCATCACCCGGCCGCTCACTACATCGACTGCGCCCGTGAGCAGGAGGAGCGCCAGCAGATAGTCCCTCCCTCTCCTTGTCCTGAGACCGCGAAGCGCATAATAAAGCACACCAAAGATGATGAAATGCGTCTGCAAGGCAAAGATTGGCTGATCACCCTCGCTGACAAATCCATAGTTGGCAGGATTTACATAAGCCGCAGGGTTCAGCGCGATCCTCATGAAACTCCAGAGTATCGATGTGCCCCACGCGAGGATCATGAGTGCCGACCTGACTTCGCTCAGCCTGAAGAACCCCCTCCGCAATCGATGGATGCAGAACAGCACGGCCGCAACAGAGAATATGTGTCTTTGGGTCAGCAGGCCATATAAGATTGGCTGGCCAAACTCGCTCCGCGCGCGCACTGCCGACATCATCGGAACGACGGCGATCAGGGCGATAGCGTACCACTCGAAGCCATCCAGTTTCCAATGTTCACGAGCTTTCAGCAGCGGATATGCAAATGCCAGATACAGAAAACAGATGACATACCAAACTTCATAGATGGCTGACATGCCTGGAAAGTAAAACAATGTTTCGAACATCAACAGAAGAAGCACGACAAGATAGAACACTCGTCCCGGACGGATGCCGTGTTGTAGGCTGTTGAGCAACTGCATTCATCCTCGCCTGCCGATCAAACGATATGTTTGCGTGCAGGATTTGCCATCCATGTTGGATCATTACTATCGGCCTCAAACCTCAATACCGTACTCCTGCCGTAGGCGTGTCGCGATTTCACCTATGACTCCATCCAATGCAACCGAATTGTGGTCGCGCGCATTCAACTGACGGCGTGTCACACCATGGTAGTGATGTGCCGCCTTATCTAGACTCTCAGCCCCAAAGTCGATGAAATCAGCGCCACGGTCGTATTTGAGATGGCAGAATATATCACCTCCGGTGTCGCAAAAGACTAGATTTGGCTGCAAATTATGATAGACATGGCGGCTTTTTCGCAGAAACTCAGCCCGCAGGTTTTTGAATCCTGGAACAAAGAAACGCATGGCTAGAGCCCACGATAGCCACGGAACGGACGGTATCTCGTTGGGTATCCACCGGTTAATAAAGCTATACCCCTCCTTGAGCACCTCTTTGATGAATCGGACCTTTAAGATCGTTAGTGGTATCCACATTCTCTCCTGGTATAGGGCCACCTGCTTTGGCATTTTGTGCACGCTCCATAGCCATTCGGGACCATGGATCCGTCCAGCGCCGAAAACGTTGGGGTCAGTCATTGCTACAAGCATTTCATTGACAATTTCAGCATCGAGAATCTCCAAGTCAGAGTCAATTAGAAGAAGGCTCTCATCCCTCGTCTCCCTGAAGATCTTATCTAGGGTGTATCCGTGCTTTGCAAGAGGCGCTGCATAGAGATCAACCCGCGGTTCCGAAGCCACCAATCGGGACAAGTATTCCCAACTCCCATCTGTTGACTCGCAGTCGATTAGCAGTATCGGCAGCTGGGTATATCTGAGTGCGCTCAGCACGGCAAGCGCCGTCACTTGTTTTGTAGACACGTTGATGATGATTGCACGACAAGATGCTGGGGTCAGTGCCGAGATTGAATCTACAATCATGAATATACCTCTTTCGCCGAAACCAATGTGCCTCAAGAGCAACCATGTGCGCATCTTATACTTCTAAACAGGCGCCATCTTTGCAACGCTAGATGCTTGTGGGCAGAAACACAAAGTTATTGCAGTACCGGTTCGATGGCATCCTGCCGCCCCACAGCCTTTCAACATCACTTTGCGACTGATGTTCCGCAGCATCGAAATCAGATGCCGATGTCAGGATGCCCTGATTGAGAAACAGTCCTCGATACCCTAGCTGCCTCATGTAGTCGCACATGCTGCTAACTGCATTGGTGCGATGACGGTTCTCGACCTCAATCAAGAATGTCGGGCGGCATCTGCGAATCAATGATTCGCCGCCTCGCACAACCTTCTCTTCATGTCCTTCGACGTCGATCTTGATGAATCCGACATTGTCCAATCCCAGACCATCTAACCTCTTCAGCGGGACACTAACCTGGCGGCAATTGGATTTCGCGATTGGATTGTTGCTCTCAATTGTTGCCAGACTCTCGTCGAGAGCTGCCCCGACGGGGATATGAAGTTCTGCTGTTCCTTCCATATCCGAAAGTGCAGCGCGGATCAGGTCGATCCGCCCTCCAAACTGGGCTTCAAGCTCCTTTAGATAGTCAGGGTTGGGTTCGACGCAGACGACCTTTGTCGTAATGCCAAGAAGGGCAAACGTGTACGCGCCATCGTTGGCCCCAATATCAATAGCGACCTTATCACTCGGGACAAGATATTTCAGGAGAGCCACTTCTGGCTCATTGCGACCTCTGATTGTCCTAACAAAGGCACGCAGCCGCGGCCAGAGCCCCACAGATATAAGAATAGACTTAATGACACGCTTAACGTAACGCATTACAGCTCCTTGTTTACCCCATCAGTTCCAGAAGCATATATCACAATCCATCGATTATCCTCATTATATCCACGGCCGCTTGCTCCCAACTAAATTGCTGCCCTCGCGCTTTCGCTTCATCTGACAACCTTGAATGCATCCTATGATCGTCTGTCATCTGTCTGAAAGCCTCTGCGATTGCATTCGTATCAGTAGGATCAACGAGCAGCGCCGCGCTTCCGCTGATCTCAGCAACCGAGGAGGTGCTACTTGCAATCAATGGAACACCCCATTGCATGGCTTCTACCAGCGGCAGTCCGAATCCCTCATAGAGGGATACCATCACCAAGGCCCGCGCGTGGGCGTATAAAGTACTCAAGGCTCTATCGTCTATGCTTCGAATCAAGTGAACCGCTGATTGCAGATCATTCGCTTCAATAAAGTGATCGATGCTGAAAATACTCCATCGGTAGGAGGAGACAATCACCAAATCCAACGGTTGTAGTCTGGTCTTACTATAATCGATGTAAGCCTCTAACATTCGCTCGATGTTCTTGCGCGGCGCATTGGTGCCAACGAATAGGAAGTAAGGCTTTGTCATCGGACAGGGACCGGTCGTCCCCTGGTCTTTGAGGCTCGAAGCTAAGTAAATAACATCGATGGCGCATCGTGCGCCGGGAAACAACTCCCGTACTTCGGCGCGCGTAAATTGCGAATCGGCAACGATGTGGTCCGCGAGGCGCAGCGACAGCGGCATCAGCACAGACTCGACCACACTTCCAGGGATCATCTTCCGGGGAAAGCGCTTCCACCCAACGTCATGAACAGTCACCATCTTCTTGACGTGCGGCGGCAGGAATATTGGGAGTAGGTGAGCAGGCGACCAGAAAACGTCGATTCCATCTCTCATTGACCATAGGGGGAAGAACACCTGCGCAAACAGAGTACTGAATCCAGCGGAATGCACAGTACCCGTGCGTACCGTCCACTGATTTGGCAAGGGAAATCCAAGATTAAACGGACGGTCGGAGTAAAGGAAGAAGCGGTGAGGCGACCCCTGCGAAATGAATTCGCGCAGGATCTCTAAAGTGTACCGGCCAATTCCTCCCTTAGGATAGGTGAGATGCCGTGCGTCCACAGCAATATTCAGTATGCGACTCATCGGCTTTCGGGGTTTTCCGGCTTTTCAGCTACTAGCCAAGTACAAGGGTAGGTCGGAAGGCGAAAGGCCTCATGGATTGCATACCAAATACTGTTCCGAGCGAGTCTCCACCCTGATGACACATAGTAAGGATCGTTACTTAGAGAAGTAACCACAAACCCAGCGTTACTGACACCAAAGGATAGAGTCTTTGGCGTAAAGTGGCTCAAGTGTATCTCTGCGGTTGTTCCGCATTTCGGCAGGCCGGTCTTCGGGCTCAGAGCAGCATGGTAGATTCTGCCTTTTAAAGCATCGACACGAGAGCGCAATGAATTTATTTCATTTGGCACGCAGATAAAAATCCGCCCCCCCGGTTTGAGAAGCTTGTAACAACGCGCGAGCGTGTCTTTCGGACTTGGAACGTGCTCCAGGACATGAAACAGGGTGATGTTGTCGACGGTCGGGATATCCAAAGAGTCGATAGTTCCATGAAGTAATTCAAGGCCGTATTTCTTCTTGGCAATGGAAAGTGCCGACTCAGAAATTTCAGTGCCGATGGTTTCTTTAAAGTAGTGGCGAGCAATATCAAGAAACTGACCGATGCCCGCACCAACATCCAAGAGAGAGCCAGGTTTAGAGTGACGTCGCAATTTTGACAATCTCCTACGCCACAGACCTTCCCTTTCCTCTAAATGATCCAGCCAGCCATCGTATTGACCAGGTCGCGAGTAATGCCTGTTAATGGCTTCTGCCGTGAGGCGCGGGCTATCGAAAATAAAGCCGCAAGAAGAGCACTCCATAAATCCAAAAGCGCGGTCGACGTCAACTAGCTGCGCGCTATCGCAGAGGGGGCAAGCACTAAGAGATTCAAGTTCCATAAATCTATAGCATCACACTTTACATTGGCTTAACCAACGGCCGGGTTTTGACATCCCAATTACGAGCAGTATATAGGCGGCTGGCATTGCACACAACACCTGTCGAACAACCGCACGCTGGTTTCTCCAACTTCCACCGAGTCTCTTCGTTCGCGACAACCGAGATGCGCCGCAGGGACTGAGCGATTGCATCCGTATCGGAGGGATCAACGAGCAGCGCGGCGTCCCCTGCGACCTCAGCAATGGAGGAGCTGCTACTTGCAATCAGGGGCACACCCCATTGCGTGGATTCGACCAGCGGCAGTCCAAATCCCTCATAGAGCGAGACCATGACCAATGCCTGTGCGTATATAATGATGCCATCGCCTGAGGAGTTTGATGTTTTACTAGGCCATGCGACCAAAGAACAAGAGGCCTTATGGCTGAGAGTCCAAGGTGAAGTTTCGTGATTTGGTGGAGCTGACGGTCGACGCGGATGCTAATCTCTTTGATGACCAAACCGGGGGGGGGCCGCGCATGAACCTGTACACAGGGCGTAAAGCGTAAGCGCATATCTGAATGCTGGTCGGACTACTGCGCAAAGCGCGATTTTGCTCCTTGATGGATTGCTTGCGGAAATTCTATCAGTTTGGAGGTTGAAGGTTTGAAATGCCAATAAACACTATTGAACTAACCATTTGTATTCCCGTTTACAACTGCGGTGAGTTCATTAACCAAATGCTCGATTCCGTTTGCGGACAATTATCATCGACATGCGACACTATTGAAGTGCTGGTTGTGGATGGGGCGTCTATTGACGATACAGCCGCTATTGTCAACGACCACGCGGCACGCAGCAAGCAAGTGAGATATGTGAGATTGCCGAGGCGGGGAGGCATCGACGCAGACCTTGCGGAATGTCTTCGATTGGCACGCGGCAAATACTGTTGGCTGTTCAGCGGCGACGATATGATGCGCGACGGCGCGCTCAAGAGTGCTCTGGACTGGCTGCTGCAAGGGCACGATGTCTATCTCAGCAAACATTCTTCCTGCGATCTCCATATGAAGATGCTAGGGGAATGCCCAGTTTTCACTACCGACAGCATTCGTATAGCCGAACTCAGCGATCCTGAGCAACGTGTGGCATATCTTCGGGCAGCCGTGACCACGGAGGCCGTGTTCAGCTTCATAAGCGGCATCATCGTGCGACGGGACAAGTGGTTTTCGGTAGATGATCCGCGGGAGTTTATGGGGAGTTGCTGGGCGCACGTGGCTCGTCTATTAACTGTAGCCCAAAGGCGGTTGAGCGTTTGCTACGTAGGAGAAATATGGGTTGACAAGCGCGGCGACAACGATTCTTTTCTCAGCCGCGGCCATGTCTGTCGTCTCGGTATTACGGTAGACGGCTACCAGCGGATTGCCAACCACTTCTTCGGGAGGGCTTCCCCGGAGGCGGCGCAAATTCGGCGTATGTTGGGCAACGAGTATCCCCTCCCCGTTTGGCTTTCCGCCAAGTGCCGTACCTACGAGGAACCTGAAATCGAGAGTCGAAGAGAACTGGATCGCCTGGTGCGGATATGTTACAGCGGTGCGGATGTCAAGAGTTATTTGATACGAGCCGCTTATATCCTGACTCCGGTACATGCCTTTCGAATGTTACGATGGATTTACCGACTCATGAACAGCGAGGGCCAGATAGAGCTGGCACGCAAATGAGCGCGCTTGCGCCCATAGACAATTGGCAGCCGCGTACATAGCATGAGGCCAACCGCCGCTGGTAACTTTCAACTGCGCGGGACATCCACGATGAGCAACGGGTCAACGGAGGACAAGTAAGTGGCCAAAAAGATTGAAAAATGCCGAATTTGCGGAAACACGGTTCTGGAATGTGTATTGGACTTGGGGAGCCAGACGCTGACCGGGGTGTTCCCGCGCACAAAGGATACCAAAGTGACAGCGGGCCCGTTGCGCTTGGTGAAATGCGTTGGGGACGAGACGGTGTGTGGGTTATTGCAGCTGGAGTACTCATTTGACTCGGCAGAAATGTACGGCCAGAATTACGGCTATCGATCAGGCCTCAACGCCAGCATGGTGACTCACCTGCGTGGAAAGGTGAAGAAGATCCTCCGTGACGTCGAGTTATGCGCGGGCGATCTGGTGGTGGATATCGGCAGCAACGATAGCACGACTTTGCAGGCTTATCCAACCGGGCCGGTTCTAGTGGGTATCGACCCGACAGGAGCCAAATTCCACAGTTACTATCCGGCGCATATCTCGCTTATTCCCGACTTCTTTTCTGCCGCACTGTTGAAAGAGCGCTTTCCTGGGAAGAAAGCGAAAGTTGTCACTTCTTTTGCGATGTTCTACGACTTGGAAGACCCGATTTCGTTCATGCGTCAAGTGCACGAAGTATTGGCCGATGATGGTATCTGGGTGTTTGAGCAGAGCTATATGCCGGCCATGCTCCGGACAAATTCCTACGACACGGTTTGCCATGAGCACTTGGAATTCTATGGATTACGCCAGATCAAATGGATGGCCGATCACGCTGGGTTCAAGATTTTGGATGTCGAATTCAACGATGTGAACGGCGGCAGTTTTTCAGTTACCGTTTCGAAAGCGGGAGGAAGTGCGAGCACCTCTCCTTTAGTGCAGAAGATTCTGGAGGAAGAGCGCACCATGGGGTTGGATACACTGGCGCCTTTCCGGGCTTTTGCGGAGCGGACAGCCAAGTCGAAGCATGATTTGACTCAATTCATCGAGCGTGCTCGAAGCCAAGGTAAGACCGTGGTCTGTCTCGGCGCTTCTACCAAGGGGAACGTCCTTTTGCAATACTGCGGCCTGACCCACAAGGATATCCCCTACATAGGTGAGGTGAATTCTGATAAATTTGGCTGCTACACTCCTGGAACATGGATACCAATCATCTCCGAATCAGAGCTGCTGTCCATGAAGCCGGATTTCTTGATCGTTCTACCTTGGCACTTTAGAAAGTTCTTTGAAGAGAACCCGAAGTACTCTCACTTGAACCTGGTTTTCCCTCTTCCAGAACTGAGTTTCTCGCAGGGTCCGGATTCCGCATCTCAAGTTGCATGATTGCTGGCAATCGTAAAACAGGTTCGCAAGAGGAGCTCGTGAACTATTGGGTCCCTTCGGCCAGGTGCTTGTTGTTTGTACCAACTGGATTTGAGCTGCCGGCGCTGGCTGCGCAACGGCCATATGCAGTGGTCATTGGCAATTTCCTGCGTCGGCACAATAACCTTCCCACTGCGACGCCGACGTTGGTGGAGATGTATAATTAGCCACACATGCACCCCGATTCGATCACTTGGAAGCTGCTGGAATATTACGGCACTCGGGTCCACCACAAAGGCAAATGGAGGATCCACGAATTCTTACTCAAGTTCGTCAACGTTAAATCGTCCGATTTGACGGTTGAGCGAGAGGGTTTGCGTTGGCGGCTGAATCCTTCCGATTTTGTTCACTCGTCCCTCTACTGGAGGGGGGAGTTTGAGATATGGGACGCCTTCCACATCCGCAGTCAGGTTAGACCGGATTCCGTAATCTTCGACCTGGGTGCGAACTTCGGCTATTATTCCGTGACGCTTGGCTCGCTACTCTCGTCCGGCCACGTGTATGCATTTGAGCCGTCGAAGCAGACCTTCGACCGCCTAACCACTAACTTGAAGCTCAACGGACTGACAGACAAAGTTACAGCGGTCAACGTTGCACTCTCCGACTCGCGCGGTGAGGCTTTCCTGTCGAGCGATCCGGAGAACTCAGGACACAAATATGTGTCCAGCGAGGGGGAGGCCATCGTCCTCGATACTTTGGATGACTTCTGTGAGCGCGCCCACATCACCCGCCTGGACCTCATCAAGATTGATATCGAAGGAAACGAGATGCGAGCGTTTCGGGGAGCGGAGAAGACAATCCGCCAATTTCGCCCGGTGATGATGGTGGAAATTGCCGGCGCATTTCTCGAAGAACAGGGCTCCTCGGCGAAGGAACTCGTCGATTGGATCACCGGCCTTGGCTACCAACTATGGGAACCGCGAAGGACGAAGCTGGTCCCTTTCGCCCGGATTCTAGCTAAGGATGAGTTCATCAATGTATTTGCTCTACCGTCCTAGCCCCTAGGAGCCGCGCACAACTCCTGGTTCTACTCACGGCATCATCGCTACCGCGGGGATCCTGCCTTATGTTGACGCTCAGGTCATGCCCGGTAGGCTCGCGCCAGCATCGTCGTGAGGAAGGAAATCACCTCGCAGAATTTTCTTTACCTGCCACGCTTGCAATCCGACAATGAATATTAATACTGAAACGATGGTTGCCAGTATCACTCCCTTCGTACCCATCGTCTTCACCCAGATGATAGATAAGGTCAGATTAACCAAGACATTCGCTACAGCTGCGATTGCTTGCTTGCCGATCCGATAGGTAGCCCCCATAAGGCACGACTGATTTGTCGCAAAGGCCAAAAGTACAATCCACAGACACATCAGTACGATGAGCGACTGGCTCGGGACAGCCTGCGGACCAGCCCAGATGCGAATGATCTCACGTCCCAGAAAAAGCGTGATAGAACACCCGACCGTAAGACCCGCAACGGAAATCCACCTTACCCGATTGTAGGTCAATCTAATCCAGGCTAGATGTCCATTGGCGTAGGCTTCAGCATAGGCAGGCCATAATGCTGGAGTGATCAGGGTTTGTAGCATTAAAATGTAGCCGACAAGCCGAAACGTTATGGCGTACGGCGTCACAGCGGCTGGGCTGAGGTAGTGAGAGATAACTATGTTGTCACTGTTGAAAACGATCAGTCCTGCTAGTTGAATTACGAAGAACTGGCTTCCCGACCGAAAGATTCGGCCGATGGAGCCAGTGCTTATCCGCCGCGTCAATGGCTTCATCCAAGGCTTGTGAAAGAGGCAAATCCAGAGCAGGCATGCTGCATTCGCTGCTACAGAGGAGCCTGCAAAGCCAGCTACCAGGAAAGTCAGGTTGCCATGGAAATGAATCACCGCAACGACGATCAGGAGGCTCAGAACGCTTCCTGCTGCGGTGAAGAGGTTGGATGCGTGCAACTCCTGGTAGCCACCGAGGATCTTGGACGCGAGACTGGTAGGAAGCGCTAAGAGAAACACAATGAAGGCTGCTGCCATAGCGTGCGAGGTTTCATGAACCAAAATCGGATTTTGGACATGGAAGACGGATACCCAATGAATGAATGGCCAAAGGATAGAACCGACCAGACCGAGAAGGGCCGATATCCCCACAACAACCCAAAATGCAGTGGCAAAATAAGTCGCTGCCCGCTCCTTATCGTTCCCAGCATATGCCTCAGAGATCAGATTCGTCAGAGTATTTGCAATGCCGATGTCTAGCAGGAAGAACATGGTAGCGGCGCTGCTTATCGTTATCCAGAGGCCATAACCTTCGGCTCCGAGGTAACGAACGGTGAGCGGTACGGTCGCCGCGCTCACTAGGAGGCTGATGCCCTTCCCGAAGAGAGCAGTCATGCCGGCTGCCGCGATTCCGCGGGAGCGGCTTTTCGAATCCTGGTGGATCTGTTTGAGTGGCGCCACGGCAGCTTCGGTAAGGACAGGTAAAGTCATAGTGGATTTTACTTAGGGGCGGACCATTGTCCTCTTACTCGGTTCGGAAATGACGCATTTCATGGTGGGGAGATATTTCATAGCATTGCTAGACACCTTGAATTTGAATAGAGCGCCTCCTCGATCAATATCGGGTGTCTAAGCGACACAAAAGCTGCCGCTTCTTAGTCCTATGTGGTCACATTACGACGCCTAGCCGAGTCAGCCAACGTAGCAAAGAGTACTTTTACAGGATTCGAGTTATCAGCAAGCTCCCACAGTTTTTTTGTCACGATCCATACAACACCCGCAAATGCGGACAGCATCGCCCCAAGAAGAGTGATAGTCAGCCGATGAGGACTGGATTTTCTCTCTGGCACGTCAGGTTGATCTAATACCTTGATGGGGGGAATTTCTTTGGCCTCCTGAACTTTGGCGAGTTCGTATTGCTTGGTCAGCGTCTCATAGAGAGTCTCCTGCATCGTCACTTGCCGGGAGAGGTCGTAGTAGGTATAGCCAAGCAGGGGCAATTGGCGGACAGAAGGAAGAACCTGGTCAGCATTGAGATCAGTACCATTTGCGTTTTCGCCCAAACCACTCATCTTACGCAATTGACTTTGCAATTCATCGATTTCAGCGCGGACTTGGCGTACGCGCACGTTGTCATCCGAATACATGGCCTTCAGACCAGAAAGTTGACTCTGATATCCGATTAGTTGGCCTTGCAGCCTTCCTGCTTCCTCAACTGTCGCTTCGCCTTGCCTTTGAGGATCAACGGTAGCATTGCGACTGGAAAACTGGCTCAATGCATGAGAACTGGTATCCAGGTCATCCTTGATGGATTTTA
>Ga0302319_10017026_pt1 | contig 13346 bp, 10 predicted proteins | sample Bog_T0_2_FD_203319 | JGI IMG/M metagenome (GOLD analysis project Ga0302319, IMG submission 203319) | Peat permafrost microbial communities from Stordalen Mire near Abisko, Sweden - Bog_T0_2 | ecosystem: Environmental > Terrestrial > Soil > Wetlands > Peat | place: Sweden: Abisko, Stordalen Mire...
TTCCGGGCCAAAAGCTACCCTACACCATGAACTGGAATGCCAGCTGGCAGCAACAGATCTTCCATCGCATGGTGTTCGAAGTCCGCTATCTGGGTGTGAAGGCGGAGCACTTGCCGGTAGAGAACATTTTAAATAACACTAGCGGGGTAACCGCGACATCGGACTTACCGGTGTTCACTTCTCAGCCTAGCCGGACCTATCTGAATAGTCTTACTGCGACTCTCAGCAGTCTGCAGGCGGCCGCGCAGGCCACCAATCCGTACTATACGGCCGGCTTTACAAGTCCCATTTCATCTGTCGAGCCGTGGGGTTACTCGTGGTACAAGTATCGAGGTTCACGCCGATGCGTATAATGCTCTAAACCACCCGCAGTATGTTGCGAGTGAGATCAACAACGTCGGTATCCGCCCCGTCTCCAGCAATTATTTGATTCCGGGAACGGCTGCCTTCGGCGATCCGACCATGGGAGTCCCCAGCAACGCCCGCACGTTGCAGGTCGGGCTGCGCATTCTGTTCTAAGTAACAAATTCTGGTTGTTCCTCGAAGGCGCTTCGAAGATCTTCGTCGCGCCCTTTTTTTCTCGCCAGCCGGAGTACGTACTGTAGCTGGCTATTCTGAAACGATTTTGCGACAATCGGAGTCTCAACTCAGTGGATGCGAAACCAAAGCCAAAGATGGTGTGCCCCAGTTGCGGCTGGAGCAACTTGCGCCTTTCCATGCAGCAGGGCTTGATCGATTGGATTCTTAGCCTGTTTCTTCTCACCCCGTACCGGTGTAGAAGTTGCAGCCATCGTTTCTACCGTTTCCGAAATAGCTGGGCGAAGTTTGTGACGCCACTCCTGGTCTGCGGACTGTTGGGAGTGCTGGCCTTCGGCGGAATCAATGGCCCAACCTGGCTAAAGAACGCCAAGCGCTCGATTACGGGTTCCCTGGTCAAGCGGCAGCCCCCTCCCAATCGCTAAAGACAGTTGCCTCCCTTACGTTAGTGGATATTCATCCATTCTTGTTGAGACGTAAATGGTTTGTTCACCCGTTGTTTAACGTCACATGGTGATATGAACGACGGGAGTAAACCACGATGATAACCCTTAGAAACTTCTTGCTGGGTAGCACCTTGATGGTGGCTGCGTTGCCGCTAGCAACTCTCGCACAGACGGCGGCATCCACTTCTATCAAGCACGTATTATTGATCAGCATCGACGGCATGCACGCGTTGGATTACGCAAACTGTAGTGCCGGAATCGGTGGTACCGCCGGTACGCCTACGTGTCCGAACCTGGTTGCGCTCGGTCAAACCGGCATGAATTACCTGCAAGCGTCCACCAGCAAGCCATCGGATTCTTTTCCGGGTTTGGCGGCATTGGTCACTGGAGCTTCGCCGCGCAACTCCGGATTTTTTTATGACGTTAGTTACGATCGCGCGCTCTCACCTCCGGCATTGACTACGCCGTACGGCATCGTGGGCGGCGCCACCCTGTGTCCCAGCGTAGTGGGAACGCAAGTGGGTTTCGACGAGGAAATCGATATAAACTATGTGGCGCTGGATGGCGGAGGCGGCATCAATCCGGCTTATCTGCCGCGCGATCCGAAGAACGGTTGCGCCCCTGTATATCCGCACCAGTTCCTTCGTTCGAACACGTTCTTCGAAGTCGTGAAAGCCAACGGCGGCTACACCGCCTGGTCCGACAAGCACCCCGCTTACGATTACGTTCAAGGCCCCAGCGGGAAAGGCGTCGACGATCTTTACAGCCCTGAAATCAACTCGAACGTCATAGCTTTGCCGAGCGTTCCCGGCTGCAGCCCGATTCCGGATCCGAACGCGGATTTGACAGCCTGGACCAACAGCTTCCAGAACATTCAGTGCTATGACACCTTGAAGGTGCAAGCGGTGCTGAACTGGATCGACGGCAAGACCCACGACGGATCGGCCAGCGCGCCCGTTCCCACCGCTTTCGGCATGAACTTTCAAGCCGTCAGCGTGGGAGAAAAACTGGTTGAAGGCGCCACCGGAGCTACCGGCGGATATCTGGACGGCTTGGGGACGCCTTCGAAGTCGCTGGTGGCGGAGATTCAGTTCGTCGATGCTTCTATCGGAAAGTTCGTTAGTGAATTGAAGAAGCAAGGACTCCTGCAGTCCACCCTCATCATCATCACCGCCAAGCACGGCCAATCGCCGATCAACCCGGCATCCGTGAATCGCATCCCGGCCGACAACTCGGCCCTTCAATCGCCCGCGACTCTTCTGGGCAACCTGGTGGCGCAATCCTCCGAGGACGACGTCTCCTTGATATGGCTGAACGATCAAAGCCAGACCGCTACCGCGGTTCAGATGCTTTCCCAGGGTTTGGGCACCACCGGCGGCGGAGAGATCTTCGCGGGTAATGCTTTGAACCTGATGTTCAACTCCCCGCTGACCGATTCGCGCACGCCGGACATCATCGTGACCCCGAACATCGGCACCATCTATACGGGCGGCAAGAAGAAGGTGTCCGAGCATGGCGGGTTCGCCAACGACGACACGAACGTGATCATGCTGGTTTCGAATCCCGCTATTCCGGCGGGCACCTCGACCGCGCCGGTGAAGACCACCCAGGTGGCGCAGACCATCGTCGCCTCGCTCGGCATCAACCCGTCGCAGTTGCAGTCCTCGCAGGTAGAAGGGACGCAAGTGCTTCCCGCGCTGGCCCTGGATGGCTCGCCGCTGGTAGTAGTGACGCCGGTTCCGGATACGTTTGCGAAGAACGTTACGTTGAATGCATCCGGTTCGAGCGATCCGTTGGGTGGATCTTTGACCTTCCTGTGGACCAACCCCACACACAATGCATCGATTCTGAATCCCACATCGGCGACCCCCAACGTTCAGCTAACCACAAGCGGACAGTATGTATTCGACGTCACGGTAACCAACTCGCACGGATATTCTTCCGGCGGTGTAGTCAGCTTTAACTATCTGGGACGCTAACGCCCAGCAATAGAATTCCACGGCGCAGGCACAGAGACAGGTGTCTGCGCCTTTTTGTTGATTTTCCCCTTTTGTTCGCCTAAGATAGAAAGCATGGCTCTTACCAAAAGGCAAAAAGAGGTTCTGGATTTCATCGCCGATTTCGTGGATGAGAATGGCTATAGCCCCAGTTACGAAGAACTGGCACAGGGGCTGCACCTGGCTTCAATCGCAACGGTACATAAGCACATTCAGGGGTTGGAGGCGCGCAATTATCTGCGGCGCGGCTTCAATCAAAGCCGGTCGATCGAGATTTCTTCCAAGTACATGCAGGAGCGCCGCAGGCACAAGCCCCAGACGGCCGTAGTCCAAGTTCCTTTGGCTGGACGGATCGCCGCCGGAAAACCCGTTGAAGCGATGGAGAATCAAGGCGTGCTGCAGTTCTCCGATTTCATGGGGAAAGGCGACACTTATGGCCTGCAGGTGACCGGCGACTCGATGATCGAGGACCACATCTGCAGCGGCGATTACGTGCTGGTGGAGCGCGTTCAGTCGGTGGACAACGGCGACATCGCAGTCGCTCTGGTGAATGGCTCGGAGACTACCCTGAAGCGGTTCTACCGCGAGCCCGACGGGCGCATACGCCTCCAGCCCGCGAACTCAACCATGCAGCCGATTTACGTAGAAGGCGAGAATGTGCAGATCCAGGGACGAGTGCTGGCCGTTCTACGCAAGTACCCTTAGCGAGTAGAAACCGAGATATCCATACAGGTCCGATCCCTTTCCCGATAGACGCGGATTTTCCGTTCCTTCTCGCGGTCCGTAGTAACGATTTGATAACCTGTCGCGTTGTCGGGGTCCACGCTCCAATCCTGTAGTTCGCGTCTATAAAACTCCCACACTCGCTGGACCGGATCAGGCGTCCAGTACGAAGCAGTAAAGCTATGAAAGTGCTTCGAGCCTAACGCTACATCCAGCTGATAAGTGGCAGCGGCGGGCTGGCACCGGAGCGCGCCTGGGTAGACCGGAACGCCCGCGAGGTCGGGCTCAGCCTCACTCTTCGGCTTGATATCGACGGTGACAAACCGGCTTCCAAAGTGAAGGGCCTGCCCGGCTACCTGATTGCGGACTTGGGCGTTCCTAATGAAAATCCAGAGCGCAATCGCCCCAGTCAGGAAGGCCAATGCAAACGCCGCGAACGGGATCAGTGCGAGGATCACAGCTGGATAATCGACCGCCTGGAATGCTTTCGTTAGCTGCTGCGCGGAAACCCCCGACGGATGGGGATTTTGAGACAACCCCAACACGAGGCCACGATAAATGGGCCATTCGATCGATTGTTTTTGGGGGCTGACGTGCGCCAATGACACCGAAGGGAGCCTTATGTCACATCAGATTCCTGGACGCATTACCGGTAAAGAGCAAGTTTGCAACAAGTCCGGTAACGTAGATTATTGTATTGGAATGGTTCAATTCGGAACCCGGAGCCGCCCGATCGACCTCGACTTCGTCCCCGATGCGCAGGTTGGAGACTACGTGCTGGTTCAAGGGGGTTTCGCGGTCACCCAAATTGACGAGAAGGAAGCGAAGCGCCGGATGGGCGAAATCACCACCTCCGGCGAACTCGAGGGCGAAGGCATTACCCTCGATGCGGCGCTCGACGACGACCTGGAGTTGGAGCGAAGGCAAAAGCCGCATCCCAAAAGCTAAGCCAGCCGGTAGATGGCCGTGTGCCGGAGCGATTGTAGATGCTGCACGCCGTTCGCCAGCACCACATCCAGCACGACAAAATCCCGCCCTTTCTTTTCAAATCGGTCGTGAATCCGGCTGTATACCGCGACCTCATCTCCGGCTGTAGCGATGCTGCCGTAATCGATCTCACTCGATACGTGTAGCCATGGATTTAGAACGAAATTCTCGATCAGCGCCAGATTCGCCAGGTTCAGCAACGTATCGGGCTCGCCGTCCTCCAACTGCTTCCGAAAGGTTCCCAGAACCGTACCTGGAACGATAGTCGCCGCCGTGGCCAGAGGACGGGCCGCACGGTCCGGCAACGAAACTTCGGGAATCGGAGCGAAACCAAGCTCGGAGTTGCCGATCGTCAGCACAGCGCACGGTTCGCCTTCGCGAGTCGCCGTAAGCGAACTCCCTTCGCCGCTTATCACCAGTTCGTCGCCATCGAAGACCGGCTTCAAGAGCCGCACCCGCGCGGATCGCGGTCGCTCAGCCAAAGCCCGCATCAGGTAGCCGTAGACGGTCACGCCGGGGACCAAGCCGCCGCGAAATCCATACTGTGCCGCGACCTCGTCACAGTGGATGCGGTTCTCGGATTCGGTAGCGGAGTTGCGCGCTACAACGCGCAGCATCATCGGGTGGTTTCCACTTCCTTGAACCAATCCGGCCGCTTCAAGACTTCCCGTGGCTTGCTGCCGTCCGGCGGACCGATGATGCCGTCGCGATGCATCATGTCCAGAATGCGCGCGGCCCGTCCATAGCCTAGCCGGAGGCGGCGCTGCAGGGTGGACGTGGAAGCCTTGCCCATCTCCAGAACTACGCGGACGGCGTCCTGATACATAGCGTCCTCGCTACCGTCGAGCTCTTCAGCTTCCTCCTCGCCTTCATCCTCGGCGGGCGGCAAGAGGAATCGCTGATCGTAGTCGGGGCGGGCCTGATCTTTCCAATAATCGACGACGCGATTCGTTTCCGCCTCGGTGACAAATGCGCCATGCACGCGCACCAGCCGGGACGTTCCGGGCGGAAGAAACAGCATGTCGCCCTTACCCAACAAATGGTCGGCGCCCATGACGTCGAGCACCGTTCGCGAGTCTACGCGGGTCGCCACGCGGAAGCTGATCCGCGACGGGAAGTTGGCCTTAATCAAGCCGGTGATCACGTCCACGCTGGGGCGCTGAGTAGCCAGCACCAGGTGCATGCCGACGGCGCGCGCCATCTGCGCCAGCCGCGTTACGGACTCTTCCACATTGGCGCGCTCCAGCATCATCAGATCCGCCAGCTCATCGATAATGATCAGGATATACGGCAGCGGTTGCGGCGATTCCTCGGTGTCGGAGGGATCGTCGAAGAGGCCGCGCGGCTGGGACAGCATTTGCTTGACCTTGCGGTTGTATTGATCGATATTCCGCACGCCCAGGGCGGCCAGTTGTTTCAGCCGCCGCTCCATTTCGGCCACCGCATTGCGCAACGCGTAGGTGGCCTTCTTGGCGTCGGTGATCACGGGCGTCAACAGGTGCGGAATGCCCTCATACAGGCCCATTTCCAGCCGCTTCGGATCCACCAGGATCATGCGCACTTCGTCCGGCGTCGCCTTATACAGAATGGACATGATCATGGAGTTGAGCATCACGCTCTTGCCCGATCCGGTGGACCCGGCGATTAACAAGTGCGGCATCGATTCCAAGGCCGCCACCTTGATCCGGCCGTTAATGTCTTTGCCGAGGCAGATGGTCATCTTGGAAGGCGAGTTTTGAAACTCCTCTGATTCCAGGATTTGGCGCAGGCTGATCACTTCGCGCCGCGAATTGGGTACTTCCACGCCGACGGTCGGCTTGCCCGGTATACGCTCGATCAGAATCGATTCCGCCTGCAATCCCAGGCACAAGTCCTCGTTCAGCGTGGTGATGCGGCTGTACTTGATGCCCGCTTCCGGTTTGAACTCGAACGTCGTGACTACAGGCCCAGGGTTGATCTGCACCACGTTGCCGAGCACGTTGAACTCTTCCAGCTTCGACTTAATGCGGGTCGCGATTTCTTTCAACTCGAACGAATCGTAAGATGCCTTCGCGGCCGGTTCATTCAGAATGTCGGTGGGCGGAATGTGATACTCGATATGCTCGCGGCGGGCGTCGGGTTCGAGCGATTTCCAATCGGCGGCCGGCTTGGCTGCCGGTTCCTGCGGCAGATCCGGGGGCCGGGTCTCGATGTAAATCGCATTCGGCGGTTGGGGAGCGAACTCGAGTTCCTGAATCGGAATCTCATCGTGCTCCGGTTGCGCGGTTTCAGTTGTCGCGGTTTCTACCGAAGCAGTCTCCCAAGGCGGCGTGTCATCGGGCTCCGACACTCGTTTGGGTTGCCTGGCCTCTTTCGCCTGCGCCCGCTTCTCGGCGCGTAGCTGGGCCTTGTGCGCGGCGGCTTCGCGGCGCGCTTCCCGCCATGCCATCCACCGATCATGGAGGCGATTCATGACGCGCTTTGGTCCATCGAACCAGCTCCACATCTGCGCCATGGAGAAGGTGGAGATCAGGTAGATGGACAGAATGAAAACGAGCGCGGAGCATAATAGCGTACCGGCGATATTGAGCCGGGTTACGAAATAGTCGGCCAGCAGCAAGCCGGCAACACCGCCAGACGTGTGCAACACCGACGTCAACGACAAAGCGACGCAGACGCTGGACAAGAGCAACAGCGTGCCCATAATTTTTGCGCCGCCCGCTTCGATCGGTTGGGAGCGCATCCATTTCCAGGCCAGCAGCCACATGATTATGGGGAGGGCGAAAGCCGCGGCTCCCAGGAATTGAATACAGAAATCGGCGATGTGCGCGCCGGTGAGACCAATCAGGTTGTGAGGTTTCAGCAGTCCGGAAACCGAGTTCCAGGACGGATCTTGTGGAGAGTAAGAGACTAAGCTGAGTGTGAGTAGCAGCCCGGCGAATAAAAACACCAATCCCGCTGCTTCGTTGAGACGGTGGAAGCGTGTCGGTCCCAGGAAATTCATCCCGCGTGGAAGCGGAACATGGCCAGAGCGACCACCATGATAGCAAGAACGATGCGCGAGTAGACGAACGGCATCAGAGGGTCCAGTTCATTATGGAGTTCAGATCTCGAATTAGCCTGGCTAAGCGCCTTCGTGCAAAATACGATAAATCTGAGCACCGTGCTTCTCCACGGTGCTCATGCCGATTCCAGGAATCGATAACAGTTCCCGCGTAGTAGCGGGACGTCCAGCCGCCAATGCTTCCAGCGTCTTATCGCTGATGATACGAAACGCGGGCACGCCGCGCCGTTTGGCCTCCGCCATACGCCAGGATCGCAGCCGCTCCTCAACGACGGCGTTTCCGTTATCCACGACAACTCGAGTCTGGGAGACAACGCCGGTCTTCTTCTTGCGCTTCTTCTTCGTCGCTTTGTGCGAGCCGGCAGTAGCACCCGTCACCGCGGCCTTCATCACGAAATCGATCGGCGTGTTCTCCTTCACGCCCGCCGCATCGCGAGTCAATCCCGCTTTGCGATAAGGAATCTGCTTGCCGTCCTTCTCAAAAACGGCTTCCGTCAAACGTACCAGACCGGCGCGCGCCATCGCTCCCAGCACTTCCTCGAACGTATCGCGATCCATCTCGCCGTGCGGAAACAACTCGGTGTGCAGCTTGCCGGTGGACTTGACATTATTCGGCCGCAGCGCGGCAATGACGCGAAACAAAGCATTGCGTTCCGCCTTGGTCGCGCTGCGGAAGCTCTGCGCCACGCAGCCCGCGGGATCGCAAAAATCGCAGATGCCGCACGGCTTTTGGCTATCTTCGACATCCCCGAAGTGGCGGACTAGCGTGGCCATGCGGCAGTGGTTGCCTTCGGCGAAGCGGATGATCAGTTCGATCTGCTGCTTGCGCTGCTCGCCGTGCGCTTCATACGAATCGCGCCAATGCTGGTGCCCACGGGCGGCGTTTTCGGCGAAATCCACGGCGGCGCCCCCGTGTATCCAGAGCTTTTCAAGAGCCTTATCGAATTGTTCGGATGGCAGGCGCGAGCGTTTCTGCAACTCGGCTTTCGGCTGCGGTTCCTCACGAAGATGGCCGTAGATAGTATCGAGCACCTGCACCGGCGGATAATCGCGCTCAAAGAAAAAATCGTGGGTATAACGATCCGCATAAGAGTGCATCAGGATGGCGCGGCTCGGTTCAGCGTCGCGGCCCGCGCGCCCGATCTCCTGGTAATAGCCTTCCACGCTGCCAGGCAAGGCGGTGTGAATCACGGTGCGGATGTTCGGCTTATCGATGCCCATCCCGAACGCGATGGTGGCGACCATCACTTCGATCTTGCCGCTTAGAAACTGCTCTTGCACGCGCTTGCGATGCTCGGCGTCCAGACCGGCATGGTAGGCCGCCGCGGGAGCGACGTCCGACAGCTGCGACGCCAGAGCTTCCACTTGCTTCCGCGTGGGCGCGTAAACGATGGCCGGCCGATGCTCCGGCTCGCTTAACAGATCGCAAACCAAGCCATTGCGGTGCGACGGCGTAATCTCGACCACCTCTACCGCAATATTCGACCGGCGGAATCCGTGGATGAAGCGAGTGACTTGTCCCAGACCGAGCTGTGCGGCGATGTCGTCCTGAACGACACCCGTGGCGGTGGCGGTGAGCGCGATCACGGGAGCGGGACGTAGATTCGGCAGATACTGGCCCAACATGCGATAGTCGGGCCGGAAGTCGTGTCCCCATTGCGAAATGCAGTGTGCTTCGTCGATGGCGATCAGCGACGGCTTGCGCTTGGCAAGCATCTCCGGAAAGCCGGAAACGCGCAGCCGTTCGGGAGCGATGAAGAGGAACTGAAGGCGTCCACTGAGGTAGTCGATGCAGGTCTGACGGGAAGCGGCGCGGTCGCGGCCGGAATGAATACAAGCGACCGCAAAGCCGAGTTCTTTCAGCTTGGCAACTTGATCTTCCATTAACGCGATCAGCGGCGTGACCACCAGCGTGGTTCCCCCGCGCGCAATTCCCGGCAGTTGGTAGCACAGCGATTTGCCGGCTCCTGTCGGCATAACCAGCAATACATCCTGCCCTTCCATCACCGCGCGGCAGACCGCTTCCTGATTGGTGCGAAAGTCCGGGAAGCCGAACGCTTTGTGCAGCAGATCGGGCAGGGAATCGAACGCGATTGCGGGTTTAAGGGGCGGAGCCGGCGCGGCTGGTTGATGTCCATTGCCGCCTGCCGGGGGTGCGGTGCGCGGGGGCGTAGCGGTTCCAACTTTGCCAACCACGTCCTGCACGTAACGTTCGATCCCTTCCATGAACGGCGTGAGTTGGGCGGAACCCCGTTGAATGCGTTTAAGAAAAGCCTCCCACTGACCGGTCATGGCGGGGCTCTTTACTTCCGGATGCACTACTTCGATCAGCCGTATGCCCTTGTCGGTGGCCTCCAGACTCTTGCCGCTACGGACGATGTACTCGCGTTTCAGCAGCACTTCGATGATCGCGGCGCGCGTGGCCGGCGTGCCCAGGCCCGACTCCTTCATGGCATCCGACAATTCTTTCTCGTCCAAAGTGCGCCCCGCGGTCTCCATGGCCGTCAGTAGAGTTGCTTCCGTAAAGCGCTTGGGCGGACGCGTCTTCTTGTGGATTGATTCCACGTCGAGCACGGTTTGCGGTTGATCGGGCGCGAGACCCGGCGGCAGCGTTTGCTCGGCCGATTGGTCGTGGCCAGAAGACTTCGCTTTGCGCGCTTTCTTCTCAGTTCCGAGGTCCAGCACCTTCCAACCCACCTGCTGCACCACGCTCCCCTGTGACTGGTAGCGATCGATGAAACCGGGGTTGCGGATCGCCGTGATTACGGTGGTGACCGACCAGATGTGATCGTCATGCCAGGCGCTCAGCAGCCGCCGGCAGACCAGATCGTAAAGGCGTTGTTCGTCGGCCGAGAGCCGCGCGTTTGCAGGCGATGTAACAGTAGGAATGATGGCGTGATGATCGGAAATCTTCGCGTCGTCGATGAAGCGGCGGCCGAGTGGACGCTCGCCAGTGCCGGGAGCGAGATGTTCGCGGTAAGGCCCGGCGATAACATCCACGATGCGCGGTAGCGTGGCGGCGACGGACTGCGAGAGATGGCGGCTGTCGGTGCGTGGATAACTGATCAGCTTATGCCGCTCGTAAAGAGCTTGCGCGACATCCAGCGTCTTCTGGGCGCTGAAACCGAACAGCCGGTTGGCGTGGCGCTGCAATTCCGTGAGATCGTACAGCGCGGGTGGCGCCATCCGCTGGGTTTCCGATTTGATCGATTCAATGGCGGCCTCACCTGTGCGGGCGCGCTCGACGATCCGGCCGGCTTCTTCCCCGTCGGGCGGCAACCGCGTGGCGTTCTCAGCCTTCGGTTGAAACCAGGTCCCCTGATACGACGGGGAGCGCGGATTCGCCGTTGGGCGGAAAGTCGCGACCACTTCCAGGTAGTCTTCGGGAACGAAGGCGCGAATGGTAAGTTCACGTTCCACCATCATGGCGAGCGTCGGGGTTTGCACGCGGCCTACCGAGAACTCTTCTCCATAAGCAAGCGTGTAGGCGCGCGAGAGGTTCATGCCCACCAGCCAGTCCGCCCGGCTGCGGCCACGCGCGGCATCGGCCAGGGGATCGTAATCGCGGCCGGGCTTCAGCTCATCGAAACCCTTGCGAATGGCATCGGGAGTCAGGGAGGAGATCCACAGCCGCTCCACCGGCTTGCGGCATCCCGCGGCTTCGTAGATGTAGCGAAAAATCAGTTCGCCTTCGCGTCCGGCATCGGTGGCGCAAACTACGCGCGCAATGCGGGCCGATGTAAGCACTTTACGAATGGTCTCGAATTGGTCTTTGGTTTTGTCGTAGACCACCAGAGGCCAGTCGCGCGGCAGCATTGGCAGCAGATCGCGCCGCCATTGACGCCACTCGGGATTGATCTCGTGCGGTTGCGCGAGCGCGGCTAAGTGGCCGATCGCCCAAGTGACAACGTAGCCGTTCCCATGCAAATAGCCGTCGCCTTTGGTGTTGGCTCCAAGGACGCGTGCTATATCGCGAGCCACGGAGGGCTTTTCCGCCAGCACCGCCGTGGTCGTGCTCTCTGAACTTCCTGGCAAGTCCCAGTTTAGCGAAGCGAAAGCAAACTGAGCCGCGGCGGCCTAATGCGCTGCGCCGCCCGCGCTTCCGTTGTGATAGTTCGGATAAGCGGGGCGTTTTTTCGGCGGCGGAGGATTCTTCGCCAGCAGATCCGTTACCACAGCAACCGCCTTCTCCAACTGGGCGTCATGGCCCTGCCGCCACAGCTCGGGATCTAACTCGACCTCGATATCCGGCGTCACCCCCTGGTTCTCAATCTCCCACTTTCCGTCGGGGCTGTAGAACGCCAAATCCGGCGAGCCGGCGAACCCACCATCGATGAGGTCGCCGGGGTTTGTGTAGTGCCCTACCAGGCCGCCCCAAGTGCGATGTCCGATCAGCGGCCCGATGCCCGCTTTGCGGAATAGCCAAGGCATGGCATCCCCGCCAGACCCGGCCATTTCGTTCACGATCATTACCTTCGGTCCAAAGATGGCTTCGATCGGTGTGGTTAGGTCCTCGCCTTCGCGAAGCGTCCAATAACTCAGTAGCGGACGGCGCAGATAGTCGATCACATAGTCGGCAATGTCGCCGCCGCCATTGAACCGCTCGTCGATGATGACGGCGTCCTTGCCCACCTGAGCGAAGAAGTATCGGTTGAAGTTGGTATAGCCGCCTTGCGCTGTATCGGGCAAGTAGACATAAGCCACACGCCCCCCTGTCATCTGATCCACCTTGCGCCGGTTGTCCTCGATCCAGGCCAGATTGCGCAAGCCCGTCTCATCTTCCACCGGAACAACCGTCACTTCGCGCGACCCGCTTCCATCCGGGTTGGGACCCACGCGCAGTAGGATCGACCGGCCAGCCGTTTCCTCGAAGAAGCTATAGAGATTGTCGGCGCCCCTCACGTCGCGGCCCTGCACCGACAGCACATATTCACCCGCTGCCACATCCACGCCAGGCTGTGTCAAAGGAGCTTGCAGCTTTGGATTCCAGTTCTCACCGTTGTATACGCGCTTGATCCGATAGCGGCCGTTCTCGATCGCATAGTCGGCGCCCAGCAGCCCGCCTTTCACCCTTTTGGTTTCGGGGGTGTCGCCTCCGCCGACAAACATGTGGCCGACCGTCATTTCGCCGAGCATCTCTTCGAACAGATAGTTGAGGTCGTCACGAGAGGCCACGCTCTCCAGATAGGGCAAGTATTTCTGCTCGATGGCCTTTCCATCCACCCCATGCAGTCCGGGATCGTAGAAGAAATCCCGTTCATCGCGCCAAACCTGGTAGTACATGTGCTTCCACTCCGCGGGCGGATCCACGCGGATCACAGCGGCATCGAACTTCAAGGGACCGCCGTCGCCGGGCTTCGCGGGCGCGCCGCTGGGCTTTTCGGCCGGCGCGATGGTCCACTGGCCATGCTCCTGGTAAAGCATCTTTTCGCCATTGAACGACAACTCAAAACCGGCGATGCCTTCGAAGATCTTTTCAGTTTTCCGCGTCTTGAGATCGAACTTATGCAGCGTCAAGGCACCGCTATTGCGGTTAGCGGGTAGATTGCGGCGGCCGGCAGTAGCGCCGGGAGGTTTTGCTTAACCACTTGACTGCCGGGCGCAAGCAGTAGG
>Ga0302319_10017029_pt1 | contig 13345 bp, 15 predicted proteins | sample Bog_T0_2_FD_203319 | JGI IMG/M metagenome (GOLD analysis project Ga0302319, IMG submission 203319) | Peat permafrost microbial communities from Stordalen Mire near Abisko, Sweden - Bog_T0_2 | ecosystem: Environmental > Terrestrial > Soil > Wetlands > Peat | place: Sweden: Abisko, Stordalen Mire...
GTAGTCACCACCGCTTCGAGGTCGTCGGGCGGGGCGGAGGGCTGGCACCATGCCAGGAGGGGGAAAAGCAGCGGGGCAATCCGGGAAAGACGCATTTGCGAATTATGATAGCGCCGGTCGGCATGGGAATGGTGGGCGGTGAGGGACTTGAACCCCCGACTTCCTGCTTGTAAGGCAGGCGCTCTAACCAACTGAGCTAACCGCCCAATAGATTGACACTCCGTGAGGCCGGCAAAGACACCACATTCACGACTCTAGCATGTTACGGCTGCACAATCACTTTCATCAGATTGGGCTCGTGCCGGTAGAGACGGTCGAACCAGGCGGCGGCGTCTTCGAGCGGAGTACAGGCGCTGATCAAGTTATCGACCCGAATGTCGCCGCGGGCCATCAGGTCGATACACTTCGGGTATTCGCCGGCGGAGGCGCAGGAACCTTGCAGGCGGATCTGCCGGGTCACCACCTGTTGCAGCGGGAGATCGATCTGGGCGCTGAAGTTGCCGATCAGGGTGACCCTGCCGCCTTTGCGGACCGCGGCAATGGCTGTCTGAATGGGCGCGGTCATTCCCACGGCTTCGAGCACCGCATCGGCGCCGCGGCCTCCCGTGCGGGCGCGGATTTCGGCGGGGGCGTCGGCGGTACGGGAATTCAGGACGGCATCGGCGCCGGCGGCACGAGCTGTGGCCAATCGGGCATCGTCGACATCCACGCCGATGACGCTCGCGAAACCGGCCGCTTTGGCGGCCTGAATGGTGAGTTGGCCGATCATGCCGCAACCCACCACCACGGCGGTATCGCCGGGTGCGACCGGGGTCAGGCTGACGGCATGGACGGCTACCGAGACGGCTTCGATCAGGGCGGCATGGTCGAACGAGAGAGCGTCCGGCAGGCGATACAGGATGCGGGCGGGGACGGCCACGTATTCGGCGAAGGCGCCGTGCCGGCGGTAGTCGCCGCAGGAAACTCCCAGCACTTGCCGGTGGTCGCACAAATTGACCTCGCCGCGATGGCAGAAGAAGCACTCGCCGCAACTGATCGTGGAATCGAAGGTGACCCGGTCGCCGGGCTTCCATCGGTCCACATCGCGCCCCACTTCCGTGATTACGCCGGCAGCTTCATGACCCATCACCAGCGGTGGGATGCGGCGACCGGTGGAACCGTCGATGCCGTGGACGTCGCTGCCGCAGATTCCGCAGGCGCGCACGCGGATCAGCACGTCCAAGGGGCCAATCGCCGGTACGGCCACTTCGGCCAGTTCGAGATGCATGTAGTCGGTGAGCAGTAAGGCTTTCATTCACTATCTATCATGCCTCACCGCCGGTGGAGGCCGCCACTCCGCAGCCGCTTCACCGTCTGCTGCCGTGTTCCGCTGGCGGTCCCCCGCCGCCATCCGGCGGACATCGGCCGTTTTGGCGAGCGGAGGACCACAATTGGACTTCTTAGTGCACGTTGTTATTGATGATTCCCCCGATCTTGGTGAATACGTTGCTCACCGTCGTGCTGAGAGTCGGCATGCATGCTACCGCCGCTACCGCGACCATGCCTGCTGCCAGCGCGTATTCCACCAGATCCTGCCCGCTGGTGTCCTGCCATACCTGCAATCGGAGAACCCGGTTATTGAGCCAGTTCATTTCTTGTTTCCTTTCTTCAGACGCGCCGGCCGGAAGACCGGTGTGCCTTGGTCAGTTAGTTTGGTTGCCAGAGGAAGATGCCCAACGGCTCTTCGCAAATTCGGGCGGCGGGCACTGCCCCGAGCCCTGCCAGCTTGACTTCTCGGCCATTTCGCGCGGCAGTACTCCGGCGGCGGACACCGCCGGTCCGACGCGCGCCTCACTGGACGGTGTTGTTGATGATGCCGCCGATCCTGGTGAAAACGTTGCTCACGGTGGCGCTCAGCGAGGGCATGCATGCCACCGCCGCTACCGCTACCATGCCCGCAGCCAGAGCGTATTCCACCAGGTCCTGTCCTTGCGTATCCTGCCAGAAATTTCGAATCGAGCGTTTCATTCGCCAACCTTCCCCTGGGGAGCCCAGAGTATCTGCATAAACTAAGTTATCAGCGGCATGTTTTTTAAGATATTGGGGGAGCCGTTGAGTAATTGCATTTTTATACCTTAGAAGTCCGCCTCGGTAATAGGCCGAGCCATGCCGGTTTCTTATCGGCGGGAGCTTCCCTGCCGGTCAACCGCGCCACCAGCGCGCGCAAGCCACGGTCGAAGCGGGTGCCGGGGCCTACCGGTTTGCCTTCCAGCACCGCCTGCTGAACGGTCTCGTACTCGTTGGGCAACAGGACATAGGGATCGAGTTTGAGCGCCGACTGGACTTCTTCGCGCTTCAAGCCGGTGGCCGGAGAATAGCGGTTCACCACCAGGCGAAGACGGCGGCGATCGATGGCGTTCTTCTCCAGGTACTCCACCGACCGGCGGGTAGCGTGCAGCGCCACCAGTTCGTTGGTGGTGACCAGCAGGATCTGGTCGGCCAGACGGATGAAATCCACGGCCCCCGGTTGTGCGCCCGCCGTGTCCAGCACGATGGCCTCGTATTGGGCCTGCCAGAAATTCAGCAGATCGCTGGCCACCGTACGGTCGATTTCCACCGTGGCGGCGGGGTTGTCGGGCGCCAGCAGCACGTCCACGCCGTGACAGGCCACCGTCAGGCGGGCCCAGAGATCGGTGTCCATACGTTGCCGGTCGCGCACCGCATCGCCCAGGTGAAATTCCGGCTTGGCTTTGAGAAGAAAGGCTATGGTGCCTCCCAGAACGTCGGTGTCCACCAGCAGGACCCGGGATGCGCCGGCGCGCTTGATCTCGATGGCCAGGTGCATGGCGAGCGTGCTGGCGCCGCAACCGGGCTTGCCGGGGACGACGCAATATACGGTGCACGGTTTCGCCGGAGCCACCGGGCCGCGCAGGCGCCCCATGCGATCGAGCGCCACCCGCAACTGCTGCGCCGTCGGCTCGGCCAGGAATTCTCCCGCGCCGCGATGCAGGCACCGCAGGATCAGGTCGGCATCTTTGCGCGTGCAGAGGGCCACTACCGGCATGGTGGGAGCAGCCTCGCCGATCAGAAGCAGGGCGTGCTCCACGTTGGATGCCACGTCCAGGAAACAGATGTTGCACCCGCCCTGTGCAGCCAACCCGGCCAGCGAGCCCATGCGCGGGTACTCGGGCAGGTTGGTCACCGCGGTAACGCCCAATTCCGTGAAGGCCATGCGGACCCGGTTGGAGAGATCGCGGTGCGGGCACACCAGCAGCGGTCTCCAGATCTGATGGGCCGAAGGTGCGTCGACGGGTGCCGGCAAAATGACTCTTCCTGTTGTTCACATCGGCACGGATGGCCGAAAGCTACAGCTTCGGAGCACGCCGGTGGCGGAATATTTTAGTACTTCGTTACCAGCCCCTTCATGGAATCCCGCTAACTGCCGATCTGTTTGATGACACCCATGTCAGCGGCAGCTTCACTTTCGGTATGGCGAGCGGCGGAACGAAAGCTGCGGCTGGCGCCCACGCTTCCCGATTTGCTCTTCGCGCTGCTGCTGATGTCGGTCTTCGGACGGCCTTATTGTTGGCAGGCGCTGCTGGGCGATGGCGATACCGGCTGGCACATCCGCACCGGGGAATATATCCTCGGTCACGGTATCCCGACACACGATCTGTTCTCCTTCTCGCGCGCAGGGCAGCCTTGGTTCGCCTGGGAGTGGCTGTCGGAAGTGATCTTCGCGCAGTTTCATCGGTGGTGGGGGCTCGAAGGAGTAACGGTGCTGGGGGCGCTGCTGGTTTGTCTGCCGGCCGCGCTCCTGTTCGCCTGGCTGCTGCGGCGGGGCGCCGGCGCCTGGGTCGCGTTGGTCGCCACTCTCGCGGCAGCCAGTGCGGCGAGCGTCCACTACCTGGCGAGGCCGCACCTTTTCTCTCTGGTTCTGCTGGTGGCGGGGTTGTGGATGCTGGACGAAGACCGGCGCTCGCCCACGCCGTGGCTCTGGACGCTGGTCCCCATGGCGGGGTTGTGGGCCAATCTGCACGGCGGTTTCGCCGCCTGGCTGGGGACGTTGGGGCTGCTGGTGGTGGTCAGCGCGGTCCAGCGGAATCGCGCGGCGTTGGGGCGTTACGGTCTACTGGCCGCACTTTCGACGCTGGCCACGCTGATCAATCCTTACGGGTGGGAACTGCATCGCCATGTATTCGGTTTCCTGGGATCGCAATGGATTGCGGAGCACGTGGAGGAGTTTCAATCGCCCAAGATCCGCGAGGAGAACACGTTGATTTTCGCCTGCTTGCTGCTGGTGGGTGTGGCCGTGGCGGCCAGGGTGTGGCGGCGGTCGCAGTGGTTTGAGGCCACCCTGGTGTTGGCCTTTGGTTTTGAGGCCCTGCGTTCGGCACGCTACATTCCGTTATTCGCGGTGGTGGCGGCGCCTCTGATTGCTTCTTATGTGGCCGGCTGGTGGGCGCGAAAGGCGGAACAGGCGCCGCCGCGGTCGGCGCTGCGGCTGCTGTGGGAGTCTTCACAGTCCTTGGGAGAGCACTGGCGCGTCACCGTGTGGATGCCGCTGCTGGGAGCACTGGCGGTGTTGGCGGTGCTTCCGGCGGCGGGGCTGGCGGACTTTCCGGAACAGTTTTTTCCGGTGGCGGCAGTGAGCCGCAATTCCGGCCTGCTGGCATCGTCCGCGGCGGCGCGCATCCTGACCTCCGACCAGTGGGGCGACTATCTCATCTACCGGTTGTACCCGCGGGCGCGCGTGTTTTACGACGGCCGCAGCGATTTCTACGGCGAAGCCATCGGGGAAGATTACCGGGCGTTGCTGCTGGCTGGACGGCGCAGCCGCGAGGTGATGGCGCGCTACGGATTTACGGCGGCGCTGCTGCCGCTCGACTGGCCCCTGGGCCAGATTCTGGAGCGCGACGCGGATTGGCGGGTGGCATACCGCGACCGGCAGGCGGTGCTGTTGGTGCGGAGCGAGGGGAGATAAGTCATGGGCCTTTTGATTTCAATTGCCGTATTGCTGGGATGCGCCGCCAGCTTCGACGATTTGCGCCGGCGGGCCATCGCCAACTGGATCACCCTGGCGGGCCTTTCCGCGGGGCTGGTTTACCACACGGCCGACCGCGGGTTGGCGGGGCTGGCCTGGTCGGCGGGCGGAGCGGCGGTGGGGTTCGCGGTTTTCCTGATTTTCTACCTCCTGGGTGGAATGGGGGCCGGAGATCTCAAGCTGTCGGCGGCCTTTGGAGCCTTATTGGGACCCTCCGGGATCCTGCTGGCCGCACTGCTGGCGGCGCCCATCGGCGCGGTCCTGGCTACCGTCTGCCTGGCGTGGCATTGGCGGGCGCGCGCCATCCCCTACGCGCCGGCGCTCTCCCTGGGCGCGTGGCTGGCATTGTTGGGAAGAGGATAAACCATGCATCTGGATCGCAGATTTCTAATGATTGTTGGGTTCAGCCTGGCGTGGGGAGCGATCGTGTCCCTGGTGTTCTACCGGATGGCCACGGGCAGCCGGAACGAGTCGCCGCAGAAGAACCTGGTGGTGGCGTCGCAACCGCTCTCGCCGGGTGGGGCCATCTCGGCGGACGCGATCAGGACTGAACGCGTCCCGGAGAACCTGTTCCCCAAGGGGGGCTATTCGCGCGTGGAGGACGTGGTGGGCCGGCCGGTGATCAGCTCCATCGGGCCGGACGAGCCGGTGCTCGAATCGCGTCTGGCCGCGCGCGGCAGCGGCTTCGGCGTTGCCCCCATGATCCCCACGGGGATGCGGGCGGCATCGGTGCGGGTCAACGACGTGGCTGGCGTGGCGGGGTTCGTGCTGCCCGGCATGCGCGTAGACGTGCTGGTGACCGGCAAACCGCCCGGGACGGATGACACGTTTACCTTTACAGTACTGCAGAATGTGACCGTGCTGTCGGCCGGCCAAAGCGTGGAGACGGATGGCAAAAGCCAGTCGATGAGCGTTCCGGTGGTGACTCTGCTGGTGGATCCGCTGCAGGCCGAGAGCCTAACGCTGGCGGCCAGCGAGGGCCACATCCAGTTGGTGCTGCGCAATTCCAACGATCAGAAAGTGGAGGCCACGGCGAGGCGTCAATGGCGCGATCTGTATGTCCATGGGGCGCCGGTGGAGGAAGTGCCCGTGCCGCGGCCCGTGGCGGCGGTAACGCGGCGCCCCGCACCGGTACCCGTGGCTGCGCCGGCGCCCACCCTGGTCAACCCGGTGGCGCCTTCGCCCCCGGCCGTCAATACCATCGTTCTGATTCGCGGAAACCAGAAGACGATCGAAACCTTTCCTGTGGAAGGGAGAAACCATGAAGGCTCCAAATAAGACGATTGTGGGGGCGGCCACGCCATGACTACCGCCGAAACCGGTTGGGAAGAGCGCCTGCGGCAGCCGTCGCGCAAGGGTGTTTCGCGGCCGGAATACCAGGAACTGAAGTTCACGCTGCACCGCAAGCTGCTCGACCAGATCAATCTGGACGCGCTGGCAGGCATTGAAAACGATCGCATCCGCGCGGAGGTGAAGCAGGCTGCCCTGACGATCGTGGAGCAGGAACCGACCCTGCTCACGGCCAGCGAGAAAGAACAGATCAGCGAAGAGGTGCTGCACGAGGTTTTCGGCCTGGGCCCGCTCGAGCCGCTGCTGCAGGATAACACCATCTCCGACATCCTGGTGAACGGTTATTCGCAGGTCTATGTGGAACGCGCCGGGATGCTGGAGGTGACCAATGTGCGGTTCCACGACAACGCGCACCTGCTGCGCATCATCGACCGCATTGTGTCCCAGGTGGGCCGGCGCGTGGACGAGTCCAACCCCATGGTGGACGCTCGCCTGTTGGATGGATCGCGCGTCAACGCGATCATCCCGCCGCTGGCGGTGGATGGGCCGCTGCTTTCGATCCGGCGCTTCGGCAACGACCGGCTGATGCCGGCGGATCTGGTGGACCGTCTCTCGCTCACCGCGGGCATGATGCGGCTGCTGGAGGCGGCGGTGCGGGCGCGTTTGAACATTATCGTCTCGGGTGGCACCGGCGCCGGCAAAACCACCCTGCTCAATGGCCTCTCGGCGTTCATCTCCCCGCGGGAACGAATTGTGACCATCGAAGATGCCGCCGAGTTGCAGCTCAAGCAGCCCCACCTGGCCCGTCTGGAAACGCGTCCGGCCAATGTGGAAGGCCACGGCATGGTGCGCCAGCGGCAATTGCTGATCAACGCGCTGCGTATGCGGCCCGACCGCATCATCGTGGGCGAGGTCCGCGGGGAAGAGGCGCTGGACATGCTGCAGGCCATGAACACGGGCCACGACGGCTCGCTGACCACGGTACACGCCAACAGCCCGCGCGACGCCATTTCGCGGCTGGAAGTGATGGTCTCGCTGGCCAACGCCAATATGCACCTGACGGCCATCCGGCAGCAGATCGCTTCGGCGGTCCACATCCTGGTGCAGATATCGCGCATGAGCGACGGGACGCGCCGTGTCATGAACATCACCGAGGTGACCGGCATGGAGACGGACGTGGTCTGCCTGCAGGATATCTTCGTGTTCGAGAAACTGGGGCTTTCGCCGGGAGGGAAGGTGATGGGGCGGTTTGCGGCCACCGGCATCCTGCCCAAGTTCAACGAGAAGCTGGTGGCCGCGGGAATCCGGCTGCCGGTGGATCTGTTCGACGAGATCGTAATGGTGGAGCCTTCATGATCGCGGTTTTTCTGCTCACCTCGGGGACCACGATGGCGGCCATGGTGCTGATTTCGCTCTGGGTGACGCGCCGCGAGCATGCCACGGGGCTGCGGCGGCTGACCGGCCGGAAGCCGTCCCGACAACCGTCGCGGGCCGCCGCCGGTCCGGCCCTGATGCAGGCGCCGGGCGAGGCGGGCGGCCGCATGGCTAAGCATTTGCTATTACGGCTCAAGCTGCGCGAGAGGGCCGAAAGGCTGCTGGAGACAGCGGACCTGAAATGGGGCGCGGCGGGACTGATTCACCGCACCGCAGCAGTCTCGCTGGCGGCTTCGGCGGCGGTTCTGCTGGCCACCCGGAATTCCATGCCGCTGCTGACATTGGCGGCCGCGGTGGTCGGCGCCGCCGTGCCTACTAAATGGGCCCAGCGGCGGGCGCGTGCCAGAGTACGCCTGTTCGAAGAGCAGTTCCCGGAGTGCCTGGAGTTCATTTCGCGCTCGATGCGTGCCGGCCACGCTTTTTCGGTGGCGCTCGAAATGGTGCATAAGGAATTCAGCGAACCGCTGGCGGGCGAATTCCGGCGCACGTTCGAAGAACAGAACCTGGGGCAGCCGCTGGACATCGTCCTCAAGAAAATGGCGCATCGCATGCCCTCGATGGATACGCAGTTCTTCGTCTCGGCGGTGCTGCTGCAGAAGCGCACCGGCGGCAACCTGGCGGAACTGTTGGACAAGTTGGCGGACATCATCCGCCATCGCTTCAAGCTGCGCGCCCGCATACGCGCCATCAGCGCGCAGGGCTTGATGTCGGGGCGAATCCTGGCCTCCATCCCGGCCGCCGTGGGAGTGTTAATGTTCGTTGTCAACCCTCTTTATGCGCAGTTCTTCGTGGACGATCCGGCGGGGCACGAAATGCTGGCCGTGGCGTTCGGGCTGCAATTCGTGGGGTACATGATCATCAAGAGAATCGTAACCATCGAGGTGTGACGTGCTGGAACTGGCGGCGGCGGTTTGGGTGTTCTTAGCGGTAACGGCAGGGACGGTCTTCCTGCTGCTGCGGTTCGGAGGTACACGGCTGCGCGCGCTCGACCGTTTGCAGGCGCTGCCGCCGGTGGTGTCGGAGTTCCTGCCGTCGTCTACCTTGATGTGGCAGGAACTGGTGAAATGGGCCGGGGCGCTGGTGCCGGCCACCCCTAAAGGTCTGCCGCTGTTGAAACGGCGGCTGATGCGCGCCGGGTTCCGCAATCCGCAGGCGGTGCGTTTTTTCTACGGAGCGCGGGTCTGTTCCACGGCGATCCTGGGACCGGGCGCTTTGCTGCTCGGTCTGCGTCTGAACGTTTCGTCGGACCATTTGTTCCTGCTGACCGCCGGCGCCACCCTGGCCGGCTTCCTGGCGCCCTCGCAGTATCTGTCATGGTGTGTGGCGCGCCGCAAGCATGCCATCGAAAAGGCCCTGCCCAATGTGCTGGACCTGATGGTGGTATGCGTGGAATCGGGCCTGGGGCTGGACCAGACGGTGGTTCAGGTGGCCCAGGAACTGCGCGTGGCGCATCCCGAGTTGTGCGGCGAATTCGCCATGATGAATCTGGAGATGCGCGCCGGCAAACGGCGAGTGGAAGCGCTTCACAATCTTTCGGACCGGGCCGGAGTCGAGGATCTGAAGAGGCTGGTGGCGGTATTGGTGCAGACCGACCGCTTTGGCACCAGCATTGCCGCCAGCCTGCGGGGACACGCCGACTATTTGCGCGTGATGGCTCGTCAGCGGGCCGAGGAGCAGGCCGCCAAGCTGGCGGTGAAGCTGGTCTTCCCGATTTTCTTCTGCGTGCTGCCCTCGCTGTTCGTGGTGACCATCGGACCGGTGATTACCCGGCTGGTGCGCGATTTGTTCCCTATGATCGAAAAGATGTAAACAGCCGATAAGTAAACAGAAAGGAGCACGGTTATGGATACTTCGATGATTCGTCTGATTTGCGCGGCCCTGGTGGTGGTCTTTGGGGTCGTAATTTTTTTCCGACGCCGCAGCGCCAAAGAAGAATAGGCCCCCTGGGAGGGCAAGCCATCTTTTAGCTTGCCCATCCCTCTGATCCTTATCCTTATCGCACAATTCTGGCCGATTTCCCCTTCATGAGCTGAAGGACTTCGGAAACCGTCGCCATGGTCGTATCGCCGGGAGTGGTCATGGCCAGCGCACCGTGCGCGGCGCCACATTCCACTGCCCATTGCGGGGTCTGTGCGGTGAGAAATCCGTAAATCAGGCCTGAGGCGAAGCCGTCGCCGCCGCCCACACGGTCGTAGATTTCCAGGTCCCGGCGGTTCTGCGCCTGGTAGAACGCGCCGTCGCAGTAACACAGTGCGCCCCAATCGTTGCGCGACGCCGTAGTGGCTTTGCGCAGTGTGGTGGCCACCACGGAAAACGGAAACTCTTTCACCACCGTCTCGATCATACGCTCGAATCCGGCGGTCTCGATGTTGGTGATGTTTTCGTCGAGCCCGGCCACCTCGAACCCCAGGGCGGCCGAAAAGTCCTCTTCGTTGCCGATCATCACATCGACCAGCGGCGCCAACCGGCGATTTACGGCCTGCGCCCGCTTTTTTCCGCCCACCGCCTTCCACAACGACGCCCGGTAGTTGAGGTCGTAAGAAACCATCGTGCCGTGCCGGTGCGCCGCTTGCATGGCTTCCAGCGCCACCTCCGGCGTGGTTTCCGAAAGTGCGCAGAAAATCCCGCCCGTGTGGAACCAGCGCGCTCCGTTCCGGCCGAATACTTCGTCCCAATCGACGTCGCCGGGCTTGAGCTGCGATGCCGCCGTGTGGCCGCGGTCCGAACAGCCCAGCGCACCGCGCACGCCGAATCCGCGCTCGGTGAAATTTAAGCCGTTGCGCACCGAACGGCCAACGCCGTCGTACTCCACCCAGCGAATGAACTTCTGGTCGACGCCGCCCTGGTAAATCAGGTCCTGTAACAGGCGGCCGACGGGATTGTCGGCGAACGCCGTAACCACGGCAGTATCCAGGCCGAAGCAACGCTTCAGCCCGCGCGCCACATTGTATTCGCCGCCGCCTTCGTATACATCGAAGGAGCGCGTGGTGGCTACCCGGCGGTCGCCCGGGTCGAATCGCAGCATGATCTCGCCCAGCGCCACCAGGTCGTAACGGCAGTTTTCTTTCGGTTTGATTGTCAGGGGCATCTTGTTTTTTTCCTTATCTGGCCATCCAGCCGCCGTCCACCACCAGGACGTGGCCGTGCATGTAGTCGCTGGCGGCGGATGACAGAAAAACGGCTACCCCAGCCAGATCTTCGGGCGTGCCCCAGCGGCCCGCGGGAATGCGATCCAGGATCTGACGGCTGCGCGCCGGGTCGGCCCGAAGGGCGCTGGTATTGTCGGTGGCCATGTAGCCCGGGGCGATGGCGTTCACGTTGATCCCCTTGGGCGCCCATTCGTTGGCCAGCGCCTTGGTCAGTTGCGCCACCGCGCCCTTCGAAGCCGCATAGGCCGGCACAAACACGCCGCCTTGGAAGGAAAGCAGCGAAGCGATGTTGATGATTTTGCCGCTGCCCTGGGCCAGCATTCTGCGCCCCGCCAACTGGCAGAGCCGGAAAACGGCGTTGAGGTTGATCTCCATTACCTGCGCCCAATCTTCGGCGGAGTAATCCGCTGCCGGGCTCCGCCGAATGATTCCGGCGTTATTGATCAGTATGTCGATGGAGCCGAGTTCCTTCACCGTCAAATCTACCAGGTCGGCGCAAGCCTGGGGGTCGGACACGTCCGCCACCGAACATACCGCCTTCACGCCGCACGCGCGCACGGCTTGACACACTTCGTGGATGCCGTCATCCGTGGGTCCGTTGACCACCACGTTGGCGCCGGCCTGCGCCAGGCCGATCGCCATTCCCGCGCCCAGGCCGGCGCGCGATCCGGTCACCAGGGCGTTCTTGCCCATGAGGCTGAAACAGCCGGGTATGGCAGTCATTTACTTGTGGCTGGCTTCCAAACCAGAGCCGCCCGCGCCGAAACCCGGTTGCACGTGGACCACGCCGAATTGCCGGTCGAGCTTTTCGCGGTGCGCCGCCATGGCCCACAGGAAGCACATGCGGTGTCCCGGCACCGAAACGTTGGGATGATAGCCCGCCGGCATGAGGACCGCGTCGCCGTCGCGCACCACCGTCAGCAGTTCGGGATATTCGGTGTTTTCGTAAACCATCTGAATGGCGAAAGCCGGCTCGGGCATGTCGAAGTACACGTACATTTCTTCGAGCATGGCGGCGTGCTCGTGCGGCGGCCAACTGGACCAGTTGCCCGGCTCGGACATGGTGAAGCCGGCCACCAGCCGGCCCGCTTCCACGTTTTTGCCCAGTACGATATTCAGATGGCGCTGCTGGGTGGGAACGCCTGCCGTGAATTTCAGCGAGGGATCCTTGGAGACGTCGGCATAGCGGACTACCTGCAAGGGATACCGGTGCTCCACGTCGCAGGAGAACTCGGCGATATCGACATTGCTCCCGGTGGCCACTTCGACGGACGAATCGCGGGGGATATAGATGCCGTCGTACTGCGTGAGTTCGAAATCGCGGCCATCCACCGAGATTTTCGCGGCTCCCGACAGGAGTATGAAGCCGGTTTCCTGGCCGCCGTTGCGGAAACCGACGGAAGGCATCTGGCTGTTCAAAATAATGCGGCTGTAGGAAAGATGGCGATTGGTGCTGTTGGCCGGTGTAACGGCAACGTGGCGCCCCACGCCAGCGTTGGTTTTGCGAAAAATCATGCGAGCGGCGGTATTCGTTTCCAGTGACATACGGAGTCTCCTATCTCATGTGGTGAGACGTTATCTTCACATTGCCAAATCCAGATTTTACTACCTTGCAAGCCCCGCCGCTTCGCAAGGGGCAGATCCGCGGTAGCCGGATTCCATGGAGATGGCGCGGGCGGCGCGGCAAACCGACGCGGACACGGCCGGTACCCGCTCCAGGGGCAATCGAAACGACGGGGCGGAGGTGCTGATGGCGCCCACGGGACGGGCGTTGGGGCCCAGCACCACGGCGCCCACGCAGCGCACGCCCTCTTCGGCCTCTTCGTTGTCGATGGCGTAACCGCGTTCCCGAATCGCTTTCAGGTCGGCTTTCAGGTCGGCCGGCGTGACGATGGTTTTGGCGGTCATGCGAGGGAGTCCATGTTGCTTGAGGATGTCGTCCACTTCGCGTTCGGCGAGGTGCGCCAGCATGGCTTTGCCCACGGCGGAGCAGTGTGCCGGACTCAGACGTCCGATCTTGGAAGCCATGCGGACGCTACGGCTGGGCTCGACCTTGTCGACGTAGAGCACAACGCCAGCGTCCAGCACGCACAGGTGTACGGTTTCGTCGGTTTCGAAGAGCACGCGCTCCAGGTGGGGCCGCGCGCAGTCCCGAATGTTGAACCGGGCGATGGCGATGGCGCCCAATTCGAAGAGGCGCAGTCCCAGGCGGTAACGGCCGGTGCGCGGCTCGCGCTCCACCATGCGGTGGCGCTCCAGGATCATGAGCAGGCGATGCGCCGTGCTTTTGTGGAGTTGAAGTTTGGCCGCCACTTCCATCAAGCTGAGATTTTCGTGCTCCTTGGCGAGGGCGAGCGTGTCGATGATCGCCATGGCGCGGTCGAGCACCTGCACGCGGTAGGGGGAAGACTTCGTCTCATTATCCGACACTGAGAATCATTCTATGGGA
>Ga0302319_10017030_pt1 | contig 13345 bp, 10 predicted proteins | sample Bog_T0_2_FD_203319 | JGI IMG/M metagenome (GOLD analysis project Ga0302319, IMG submission 203319) | Peat permafrost microbial communities from Stordalen Mire near Abisko, Sweden - Bog_T0_2 | ecosystem: Environmental > Terrestrial > Soil > Wetlands > Peat | place: Sweden: Abisko, Stordalen Mire...
CGCTGCGGAAAACAGAAAGTGTTGCGCCATGATGACCCACCCCGAGAGAACCAGCTCGGCATCCTTCCTGGCACAGGTCGCGCAATTGTACAACCCCCTGTTTTCATTGCAATAAATTATTGGTGGCCGCTGCTACATGATGCCGCTTTTGTCAGCCATGCGCGCACCATCCAATCTCACCAGAATCTAGCATACGCAGAACATAAGTGGAACATGGCAGTTCCTTGACAGCAGCGCCAGCGGTCATCCGATCACCCGCCGGGCAGCGACGCGCTCACCGTGCTCGAATGCGTCAGCAAAGCTCTCCAGCTCGACCCCGGTCATCCCAAGAAGCCGCCCCTCGTCGCGCCAAGCCGCGACGCCGTGCTCCACCTCGGCTAGTATCGCCTTGGCCCTGATCTGAGTGAGCCGGAAATAGGGAACGACCGACATCAGCGCCTCAATGGTCGCTTCAGGGCCGGCGTCCTCGGATATCCAGGTCTTCAGCTCGCGCACCCGCTCTGGAAACGGGTTGATGTCGAAGGCGGGCGCCAAGCGCCAAAGTCCACGCTCGACGTGCAGGAAGCCATGGTTCAGCAGGTGATCATCGACATTGGTGATCAGGATCGAGAAAGCGATCCGCCGCCACAATTCCTCAATGTCGGCTGGCGGGGTCGCGCCGTTCTGACGCAGGGCGTCAACCAACTCGGTATAGGCATGCTCACCCGGATCGCCCGGTTCGGCGCCCAGCATCGTGGCGGCCGACACATACATCAGTCGGCCGCCGCCGGGGGGACGGTCGAAGCGCCGGATCAACGCGATCGGCGTGCCGTCGCTCTCGACCAATCGGGCCTCGGCCGCATCGATCCCGGCGCGTTTGGCCAGACGCATGGCCAGCACTTCGCCCTTGGTCACCGGCCGCTCGTCCGCCACGCTGGGGAATTTTCCGATCGAGAGTTGGCCATCGTCGTCGATCACCGAGCATTTCGGGCGTAGGCCGCCGAGCGAGGTGCCGCGCCCACGAAGATAGGCCAGATCAGCAGCGGTCTCGGTATTGGTCTCGACCGCCCGTGAGGCCGCAAGGAGGTGGGCGAGCTCGATCAAAGGCGGCGTGGTCCGACGCCCGTCCTCGGATGCACGCTGGAATCGCCCGTTTTCATCCTGGAGGCGCAGGGCGCCAACGCGGCTGAAATCATCGACGGCGAGCAGATAATCCAGTGAATTGAGCGGGCTTGGCGGGGCCACCTCGCCGACACGACGCGCTTCCTGGCGACGCTTGGCATGGTCGCGCTGGATAACGCGCCGCCCCCAGCCATCGGGCTCGGTGTCTGCGATCACGGCATGAAAAACAGACCCATCGCGGGTTTTGCGATGAAACTGCGGGCCGGCCACCAGGGCCAGGGCGGGCTCGATGGCGAAGCGTTCGGTGTCGGCGAGCCAGGTCGCATCATATTCAAAGACGGCGCTTTCCCGCGCGCCCTGCTGGTCGTAGCGCAGCGTGCCGACCAGACGCGCCGCGTCGCCGATATGGACGCTGATCGTCCGTTTCAAAGCGCCCTCGGCGACTTTGGCGTGCGCACCCGCTGGGGCATGCGCTCGGCGTCGAGGAGAAGCCCTTGATCGTCGCGCCGGGCGTCCAGCATCTCACCCAAAACGTCGCCAAAGCCCAGAACGAAGAAGGTCATGGCGTAGGTCCCCAGCGCCACCGTCGGATCGCCCTTTTCGACCTTGAGATAGGTGCTCTTCGCGACGCCGATCCGCTCGGCCATCATCATGGTCGTCAGATTGCGTTTCTTGCGGGCGAGCGCGACGTCCGCGCCCAGCTTCGCGAGCGCGCGCTTGACCCCTGGGGGCAGCGTGTCAGTGACGGTCGACCTCATGCTACGGTCTCATATAAGCGATGATAAGCCAGAGATGGTCTTACATATACGACCGTAATTCGCCCGCGTCGATAGCCGAGAAACCACTTCAATCCCAACCTTACGGAGCTACGCCCCTCATGAAAACTGGAACCTGAGGGGAAAGCCTTCCCCCTGGCCGGCGCCAAGGTCGCCGGCACACCCCCTTCTGCGGGGAGCCCCCCGCAACGCCCCCGAGAGTGAGAGTGCAGGCCGGGTTTGCCGTGACGGGTTGAAGGTCGCGAGAGAGGCTCGCGGCGCCCGTCGCGGAGATCCGCGATGTCCAGATACACCGCTCGCGCCCGTTCCGGCCAAGACCGGACGAGCCTCTATGCCGAAATCACCGACAAGATCATCGCCGAACTGGAAGCCGGTCGTGTGCCCTGGGTCCAGCCGTGGGGGACGGCGGCGGCGAAGGCGCCGCTCGCCATGCCGAAGAACGCCACGACACAGCGCCGCTACTCCGGCGTGAATGTGCTTATTCTGTGGGGCGCGGTCATTGAGCGAGGGTTCGTTGGCCAGAGCTGGCTCACCTTCCGCCAAGCATTGAGCCTCGGCGGCAACGTCCGCAAGGGCGAGCACGGCACGACCGTCGTCTATGCCGATCGCTTCACGCCGGAGGACGAACGCCGGCGGGCCGAACGCGACGGCGACGAGCCTGGCGCCATCCCGTTCCTCAAGCGGTTCACGGTGTTCAACACGGATCAGTGTGAGAACCTTCCCGACGGGCTGATCACCGCGCCGCCGCCCGTGCCCGAGGGCCTGATCCTGCCCCAGGCCGAAGCCTTGATCGACGCAACCGGCGCCGATTTCCGCGTCGGCGGCGACCGCGCCTTCTACAGCCCGGCCAACGACTACATCCAAGTGCCGCGGCCCGACGCCTATTTCGAGCCGATCAACTGGCACCGGACGGCCCTCCACGAGCTCGGTCACTGGGTCGGACATCCCTCGCGGTTGGCCCGCGATCTATCGGGCGCCTTCGGCTCCGCCCTCTACGCCAAGGAAGAGCTCGTCGCGGAGATGACCAGCGCCTTTGTGTGCGCCTCGCTCGGCATCGTGCCGACCGTGCGCCACGCCGATTATCTCGGCTCCTGGTTGGAAGTGCTACGGGAGGATGACCGCGCCATCGTCCGCGCCGCCAGCGCCGCATCGAAGGCGGCCGACTATCTACTGGCGTTCCGACCTGACCACGTCGATTACGTCGAGGCCAATGTGATGACGGACGACCGGGACGCGGCGTGATGGTTCCGTTCGGGTCTGCGGAAAGCCGCCTTTCCGCTTCCGCGGCTTTCCGGGTTTGCGGCCTCAAAGAGAGCGAGAGGAAGGCCGGGTTTTTTGTGACGGGTTGGAGGTCGAGAGAGAGTCTTTCGGCCGCCCGTCGCGGAGAATCCGACATGGCTATCGCCGTTCAGAAGATCACTCTCAGCGCCTCGCGCGACATCCCCTTCAACAAGCTGGTGCTCAGCCAAGCGAACGTCCGGCGCGTGAAGGCCGGCGTCTCGATCGAGGAACTGGCCGAGGACATCGCCCGACGCACGCTCTTGCAGAGCCTCAGCGTCCGTCCGGTTCTCGACGCCGAAGGCCAGGAGACCGGCATGTTCGAAATCCCGGCCGGTGGCCGACGCTTCCGGGCGCTCGAACTGCTGGTCAAGCAGAAGCGCCTGGCGAAAACCGCGCCGGTGCCCTGCGTGGTGCGCGAAGGCGGCATCGCCGAGGAGGATTCGCTGGCCGAGAACATCCAGCGCGTCGCGCTCCATCCACTCGACCAGTTCCGCGCGTTCCAGGCGCTACGCGACAAGGGTCTCGGCGACGAGGAGATCGCCGCGCGCTTCTTCGTGACCCCGACCGTGGTGAAGCAGCGCCTGCGTCTGGCCGCCGTCTCCGACAAGCTCCTCGACATCTATGCCGAGGACGGCATGACGCTGGAGCAGTTGATGGCGTTCACCGTCACCAACGACCACGCTCGCCAGGAACAGGTCTGGGACGCCGTATCGCGCTCCTACAACAAGGAGCCGTATCTGATCCGCCGCCAGCTCACCGAGGGCGCGGTCCGGGCCACCGACCGCCGCGCGCGGTTCGTCGGCGTGGACATCTACGAAGCCGCCAGCGGCGTGGTCATGCGCGACCTCTTCCAGCATGACGATGGCGGCTGGCTCCAGGATCCGGCGTTGCTCGATCGGCTGGTCATCGAGAAGCTCCAGGCCGAGGCCGAAACGCTGCGGGCCGAGGGTTGGAATTGGATCGCGGTCGCCACCGACTTCCCTTATGGCCACGCCGCCGGTCTGCGCCGCCTCACTGGCGAGACGGTCGATCTCAGCGAAGAGGAGGACGCCAGTTTCGCCGCGCTGAAGGCCGAACAGGACGCGCTTGAGGAGCAATACGCGCAAGCCGACGAGTTGCCCGACGAGGTCGATCAGCGCCTCGGCGAGATCGAGACCGCCATCGCGGTGTTCGACAACCGGCCCGTCCGTTACGATCCGGCCGAGGTCGCTCGCGCGGGCATCTTCGTCAGCATCGACAGCGAGGGGGCGCTGCACATCGAACGCGGCTTCGTCCGCCCCGAGGACGAAGCGCCGGTCGAGCCGGTCCAGGGCGGCGATGGCGATGCGCCGGAGGCCGCCGCCAGCGCCAGCGGCGCCATCCGGCGGGCCGTCATCACCGTCGGCGGCGCGCCGACGGGTTCCGAGATCGACACGCCGGAGGAGGACGAAACCATCCGTCCGCTCTCGGATCGGCTGGTGACCGAGCTGACCGCCCATCGCACCCTGGCCCTGCGGGATGCGCTGGCGAACGATCCGCACATCGCTTTCCAGTCGGTGCTGCACGCCCTCTGCCTCAACGCCTTCTACCGCTATGCCTCGAACACCTGCTTGGAGATCACGGCGAAGCACTCCGGCTTCAGCGCTCAGGCGCCGGGGTTGGCCGAGACCGCCTCCGCCAAGGCGATCGATGCACGGCACGCGCAATGGGCCAAGCAGTTGCCGGAAGCGCCGGCGGCTCTGTGGGACGCGCTGACGGCGTTCGACGGCGACAGCCAGTCGGCGCTGTTCGCCCACTGCGCCGCCCTCACCGTCAATGTCGTGAAGGAGCCGTGGAACCGGCGTCCGGACGCTTTCGCGCATGGCGACCAGCTCGCCCGGACCGTCAATCTCGACCTAGCCGCCGCCGGCTGGGCGCCGACCGTCGATAACTATCTCGGCCGGGTTCCGAAGGCGCGCATCCTCGAAGCCGTGCGCGAGGCCAAGGGCGAGCAGTCGGCGCAGCTCATCGACCACCTCAAGAAGACCGACATGGCCAAGGAGGCCGAGCGGCTGCTTGCCGGCACGGGCTGGCTGCCGGAGCCGCTGCGTCTCGTCGAGCTCGCGCCCGTCGCCGACGAGTCGACCGGCGAGTCCGAGGCGCTGCCGGACTTCCTCGCGGGTGACGAGGACGAAGCGCCCGCCGACGCCGACGAAGAGCCGCCGCACATGGTCGCGGCCGAGTGACTGTCGACGTGCGGGGTGGCTTCGGCCGCCCCGCACCCGTTTCTCCACCCAATTCCACCCGAAAGCCCGGCCATCGCGCCGGGCTTTCTCGCTTTCGGAGCCATGCCATGACCGAGCATTCCCCCATCACCCCAACAGCCGCCCCGACGCTCACCGATTGGGATGTCCAGCGCGATGAGCATGATCGCCTCAACGCCGAGCTGCGTCCCGCGAACAAGGCCGTCGTCTTCGATGCGCTCGCCGCTGCCGGCCTCACCATCGTCACCGTCCGTTTCGACGGCTATGGCGACAGCGGACAGATCGAGGACGTCGAAGCCAAGGCCGGCGACGAGGTCGCTGCCTTGCCGCCGGGCAATGTCGAGATCGCCGCCGCCGTCTGGGGCCACGCCGAGCCCGAACGGACGGTGATGTCCGTCCGCGACGCAATCGAGCGGCTCGCTTACGATTTTCTCGAGGAAACCCACGACGGTTGGGAGAACAGCGACGGTGCCTATGGCGACTTCATCTTCGACGTCGCCGAACGGACCATCACGCTCGACTACAACGAGCGGTACATGGAATCGGACTATTCCCAGCACGTATTCTGAGGAGGCGACAATGGGACATTGCTATCATCACGCGCTTTCCTCGATGAAGAAATGGGGCGGCGCGGCCGAGGACTATCTGCTGCTGCATCAGTGGTTCGACGAGTCGAAAGCCATCACCGCTGATTTTCGGCACCGCGCGTTGCGCCATCATGCCGAAGGCATCTTCATGCTGGAGCGCTTCTTCGGCCCGACGATCACGATCTCGACCGGCCGCGTGGTGCCGGTCCGGCTGATCGGCGAGCAGCATGTGCGCGAAGACCTCGGTTTCATCCCGAGCTTCGCGGATTGGGTGCGCTGCATCCGCCCCGAGCCCTGGATGGGCCGGGCCCAGCCGATCCATCGCGACGTCGATCCCTTCGCCGCCGCCGGCTGATCACTCTTTCACGTCAACGCAACGAAAAGCCCGGCCATCGTGCCGGGCTTTTGCATTTCTGGAGACCCGACATGGCCGACTACTTCTCACCCACCGTCATTCAGCAATCGATCCCGATCACCGACATGACGCCGCTCGAACGTCTCGTGCTCAGCCTCATCTTCGATGCCGAGCCGGATGGCGAGGCGGTGTACTTCCACACCTCTCTCGGTCCGAGCGACGCTATCGGGCTTTCGATCGACGAACTTCGTGCGGCGTTCGATGCATCCGCGGGAATCGACAGCACGGCGACCACGTACATCGCCGAGCGCGTGGCGGTCGCATCCACCGACGACACCGAGATCGAGATCGATTTCAGCGGCACGTCCTGGGAGTTCATCTTCCAGGACATCGTCCGGCGTTCATCCACGCTCCGCTACGTCACCGCGGTCACGTCTTTCACCTGTTCGAAGATGCGGCCCGACGGCTTAGGCGGCATGGCGGTCCTGATCACGGCGGACGCGATTGTCGGCAAATCCACCAATGACATCCTCGAGGACTTCCTCGCGGAGAAGGAGGGAGATGCCGTCGATGACGGCATGCATGTTCTGCTCCGCATCCGCGAAGACGCCGTCAGGCGACAGATCGACCAAGCAATCGAGGCCGATCCCACGCTCACCCGTCTTACGGCCGACGCGGTCAATGACTCCGACATCCACGCCGCTTGTCTCGCCGTCGTCGAATGCAGCGACCTGTCGGAGGAGCAAGGCGCCGCCGAGTTTCGTGCCGCGCTCGCGGCGATCCGCGAAGCCGAACAACGGCTCGCTCCGGTCGGCTGATCATCAGGATCTTCCAAATTCACCCGGCGTCGCACTCCCCGCGCGCGCCGTCTTCATCCCCCATTGAAAGGAGACGGCCATGGGCTGGCTCTACATGACATCCCTCAAGGGCCATTCCAGCCCGCGCCAGTATCTCGACGCCCAGTTCAGCTACGAGCGTGCCGACGTGCGCTCAAATGTGCTGCGCTCGGCGCTGGTCAGCATGCGCGTCTACTACGCCGCCGTGGAACAGGTCCGCATCGCCACCGGCGCACGCGAGGTCTGGGCCGCCATTTGCCTCGTTCGATATAATCCGCGCGACCGCGAGGGCTACATCTTCGGTTACAAGGACATGGAAGAGTCGATGGGGCCATATGAGTGCGATTGCCCCGCTTCGATCCTCGATCTGCTGACGCCGACCGACGCTCAACATGCGCTGCAATGGCGGGCGCGTTGCCGCGAAAACGCCGCCGCCCGTCGCGCCAAGGCCGCCCGGCCGAGCCCGTGCGTGGGCCAGGTGATTGTCTTCGACGAACCGCTCTCATTCGCCGATGGCCGAAGCTTCCAGCGGCTGGAGGTCATCGCCAATCCACGCAGCCATCGCACCGTGCTCTTTCGTGCGCCCAGCTCCAGCAGCCTCTACCGGATTCCCAACATCAAGAGCCGGTCCTACCGGCTCGTCGATCCCCCCAGGTGAGCGGGTGTTTTCTTCCGAGCGGCATCAAAGGGTCCGGCGCTCAGCGCCGGACCCTTTTCTTCTTGGACGTCCCGAGAGGGAGAGGATTGCCGGGACGGGTTTGAGCCGTTGGGGTCGAGAGAGAGCGCCCCTCGGCTCGATCCGTTCCGGCTCTCCCGAGGTTCCCTTCATGACGACGAATCCCGCTTCCACGGCCGCTTTTGCGGCCGCGCCGCTCCCTCTCGCGCCGCCCGCTCTGGCGGCAGCCGACGCGCTGGCTCATGCCGCACGGATCATCCTTCCCCGTCTCGAACGCGGCCAGCGTGTCGATGCACCAACGCTCCGGGAATCGATGGTCTCCGCCTTCGGCGGTTCCGACGCCGATGGCGCCTGGGACTGGAAGACCGCCTACGACGCCTGCGAGGCGGCGACCGTCCTGTTCCTGCGCAAGTTCGGCCCCGCCATGCTTGCGCGGGCAGCCTCTCCCGCCGCCATGCTGCCGATGCTGGCCAAGATCGCGGGCCTTCTTCCCACCCACACCCGCCGCACCGAGGAGAGCCAGGCGCTTCAGCAGTTCTCAACGCCGATCGCTCTCGGCCTGGCGGCCAGCGCCGCCGCCGCGATCACGCGCGCCGATCTCGTGCTGGAACCTTCGGCTGGCACCGGGCTGCTCGCCATTCTCGTCGAACTCGCGGGCGGGTCTCTCGTGCTGAATGAACTGGCCGAGACGCGCGCTGGGCTGCTGGGCCATCTGTTCCCCGGCGTCGCCGTCACCCGCTTTGACGCCGCGCAGATCCACGATCATCTCGACGCCGACGCCGTTCCAAGCGTCGTGCTCATGAACCCGCCGTTCTCGGCGCTCGCGAATGTCGATCGCCGCATGGCCGACGCCGCCCTGCGCCATGTCGGCTCGGCGCTCGCCCGTCTCGCCGAAGGTGGCCGGCTGGTCGCGATCACCGGGGCGAGTTGCGCGCCCGACAATCCGGTGTGGGGCGACGCCTTCGTCCGACTGCAGGAGCGCGGGCGCGTCGTGTTCTCGGCCGCCATTGATGGATCGGTCTATGCCAAGCATGGCACGACCATCGACACGCGCCTGACCGTGATCGACCGTCTCCCCGCGTCCGATCCGACGGTGTTTCCGGCTTTGCATAGTTGCGCGCCCGATGCCGCAACCTTGCTCGGCTGGATCGCCGACTCCGTTCCGCCGAGGCTCCCGCTCGCCACGCCGGTCATCACCCGGGCCACGGTTCGTCCCGCCGCAGCACGGCCGCCGCGCGTTGCGCCGCGCCCTTCCTCCGTCCCGGCCGCGACGCCCGAGCTGGAGGCGGTTGAGCTGACCTATGAGACCATCGACTGGGCGCCGGTCGAGGGCGGCCACATCACCGAAGCGCTTTATGAAGGATACGGATTGCAGTCGATCCGTATTCCCGGCTCTCAGGCTCACCCCACCAAGCTGGTGCAATCGGCGGCGATGGCGTCGGTGGCGCCGCCCAAGCCAAGCTATCGGCCGCACCTGTCCGCCAATGTCGTCACGGACGGCATGCTGTCCGACGCCCAGCTCGAAAGCGTGATCAACGCCGGCGAGGCCCATTGCGGCCACCTCGCCGGATCGTGGACGGTGGACGAGACCTTCGACATCGTGTCGGCCGCGCCCGATGACGCTGAAAACGCCGTCCGCTTTCGCCGCGGCTGGTTTCTCGGCGACGGCACCGGCGCCGGCAAGGGCCGACAGGTCGCCGGTGTCCTGCTCGACAACTGGCTGAAAGGCCGTCGCCGTGCGGTCTGGGTGTCGAAATCCGACAAGCTGATCGAGGACGCACAGCGCGATTGGTCGGCGCTTGGACAAGAGCGGCTTCTGGTGACGCCCCTGTCGCGCTTCCGTCAGGGGACGCCGATCCGTTTGGAGCACGGTGTCCTATTCACCACCTACGCCACGCTACGCACCGACGCGCGCGACGAGAAGGTTTCGCGGGTCCGGCAGATCGTCGAATGGTTGGGCTCCGATTTCGACGGGGTGATCATTTTCGACGAGAGCCATGCCATGCAGAACGCAGCTGGCGGCAAGGGAGAACGCGGCGACCAGGCCGCCTCGCAGCAGGGCCGTGCCGGGCTTCGCCTCCAGCACGCGATGCCGAACGCGCGCGTCGTCTATGTCTCGGCGACCGGCGCGACCACCGTCCACAATCTCGCCTACGCCCAGCGGCTCGGCCTCTGGGGCGGCGAGGATTTCCCGTTCGCCACACGGGCGGAGTTCGTCGAGGCGATCGAGGCCGGTGGCGTCGCGGCCATGGAAGTCCTGGCGCGCGACATGAAGGCGCTCGGCCTCTATGCCGCGCGATCGCTCAGCTACGAGGGCGTCGAATATGAGTTGGTCGAGCACCGGCTCACCGACGAGCAGATTCGTATCTATGACGCCTACGCCGGGGCGTTCGGCGTCATCCACAACAATCTCGACGCCGCGCTGGAGGCGACCAATGTCACCGGCGAAACGGGCACGCTGAACGCGCAGGCGAAATCCGCCGCGCGGTCGGCCTTCGAGAGCGCCAAGCAGCGGTTCTTCAATCACCTCATCACGGCGATGAAGACGCCTTCGCTGATCGCCGCAGTCGAGCGCGATCTGACGGCTGGCCACGCTGCGGTCATCCAGATCGTCTCGACCGGCGAGGCGCTGATGGAGCGACGCCTTGCCGAGATTCCGACCGAGGAATGGGGTGACGTTCAGGTCGACATCACTCCTCGCGAGTACGTGCTGGATTATCTGGCGCACAGCTTCCCGACCCAGCTCTACGAGCCATTCACCGACAGCGAGGGCAATCTCTCCTCGCGGCCGGTTTATCGCGATGGCCAGCCCGTGCAGAGCCGCGAGGCCGTCGCCCGCCGAGATCGGCTGATCGAGAAGCTCGCGTCGCTGCCGCCAGTCCATGGCGCGCTCGACCAGATCGTCCAGCGCTTCGGCACTGAGTTGGTCGCTGAGGTGACGGGGCGCTCGCGCCGGATCATTCGCAGATGCGGATCGGACGGCGTCGATCGCCTCGCCGTCGAGAACCGCGCGGGTTCGGCCAATCTCGCCGAGGCGCAGGCCTTCATGGACGACGCCAAGCGCATCCTCGTCTTCTCGGACGCAGGTGGCACCGGGCGTTCCTACCATGCGGAACTGTCGGCGAAGAACCGCCGCCTCCGCGTCCACTACCTGCTGGAGGCGGGATGGAAGGCAGACGCCGCCATCCAAGGTCTGGGGCGGACCAATCGCACCAACCAAGCGCAGCCGCCACTATTTAGGCCGATCGCGACGAACGTGAAGGCCGAGAAGCGCTTCCTCTCGACCATCGCCCGCCGGCTCGACACGCTCGGCGCCATCACCAAGGGCCAGCGCCAGACCGGCGGCCAGGGCCTGTTCAGACCCGAAGACAATCTGGAGAGCCACTACGCCCGCGACGCGTTACGCCAGCTCTATGTCCTGCTGGTCATGGGCAAGATCGAGGGTTGCTCGCTTGCAGCGTTCGAGGACGCGACGGGGCTGAAGCTCACCGACAGCACCGGCATCAGGGACGAGCTGCCGCCGATCACCACCTTCCTCAATCGGCTGCTGGCGCTGACCATCGACCTGCAGAACATCCTATTCACGGCGTTCGAGCAGCTCCTGACCGCCCGCATCGAGGGCGCGATTGCATCGGGAACCTACGACGTCGGGCTGGAGACGCTGGCAGCGGAGAGCTTCGTCGTCACCGGTCGGCAGACCATCTACACCCACCCCGGCACCTCGGCGGAAACCCGCCTGCTGACCATCACACAGCGCGAGCGCAACCGACCGGTCACGCTTGACGAGGCGCTGGGCCGGCTCTCCGATCCCCGCGCCCTGCTGCTGGTCAACAGCCAGTCGGGCCGCGCCGCCGTGCAGGTTCCCGCGCCGAGCCTGATGCTCGACGATGGCGAGGTCGAACGCCGCGTGCGGCTCATCCGGCCGATGGAGCATCCCGCCATGCCGCTGGCGATGATGCCTCAGACGCACTGGCGCGAAGCCGACCGCGAAAGCTTCGCCCGCGCCTGGGCGGCGGAACTCGCCGATGTGCCGGAGTTCACCGACAGCGAGATCCATATCGTCGCCGGCCTCTTGTTGCCGATCTGGAAGCGTCTGCCGAACGAGTCGAGCCGGGTCTATCGACTTCAGACCGATGCGGGCGAGCGTATTGTCGGTCGCAAGGTCTCCCCGGCCTGGGTCGCCAGCGCACTTGAAACCAGCCCATCGAACCTGTCGGCCGATGACGCTTTCACCGCGCTGATGGATGGCAGGACCATCCTCGATCTCGCAGAAGGGCTTCAGCTTCGCCGCGTCCGCATCATGGGCGCAAACCGCATCGAACTGACCGGCTTCACCGACGCCATGCGTGACCGGCTGCGCGCCTATGGCCTGTTCCATGAGATCATCTCGTGGAAGCTCAGGATGTTCGTCCCGACGGACACGGCAGGCCCGGCGATTCTGACGAAGGTGCTCGAACGCTATCCGCTCGTGCGCGTCGCCGAGCGGGCGGCGGCGTAACGATGACGCTCGATGCCGCCGAACTGGCGCACCGGCTCGCGCGCGATGCCGAGGCGGTGTGCCGTCATTATCTCTCCAACGGCCGCCGCGAGGGCCGCTACTGGCTGGTCGGCGACGTGAGAAATGCGCCGGGCCGCTCCCTGTTCGTCCGGCTGAAAGGACCGGAATCCGGCAAGGGCGCTGCCGGCAAATGGACCGACGCGGCGACGGGCGATCACGGCGACCTCCTCGATGTCATCCGCGAGAGCTGCGGCCTGGTCGAATTCCGCGACGTCGCCAATGAGGCTCGGCACTTTCTCAGCCTCCCGAAATCGGAGCCAGAGCCAGACCATGGGCGGCAGCCATCGTCCGCACCGGCAGGATCGCCGGAATCAGCACGCCGTCTCTTCGCCATGGCGCAGCCGATTTCGGGCACAGTCGTCGAAGCGTATTTGCGCAAACGCGGCATTACGGCTTTGCATGGAACCGGAAGCCTCCGCTTCCACCCACGCTGCTACTACCGTCCTGATGCATGGTCTCCGACTGAGACCTGGCCAGCGATGATCGCAGCCGTCACCGACCTCGACGGCAAGATCACCGGAGCGCATCGCACCTGGCTCGACCCATCGGGGCGGGACAAGGCGGCGATCGACACGCCGAGACGGGCGATGGGCGCCCTTCTGGGCAACGGTGTCCGTTTCGGTGTGGCGCGCGATGTCTTGGCGGCCGGTGAAGGCATCGAAACCGTGCTGTCGCTGCGATGCGTCATGCCGACCATGCCGATGGTGGCCGCGCTCTCGGCCGCACACCTCGCCGCCGTCCTGTTCCCGGCAACGCTGCGCCGACTCTACATCGCCCGCGACGACGATCCGGCCGGGGACGGCGCCATGGCGAGCCTGATCGACCGGGCCTCAGCGCTCACGAGAATTGACCCGGGGTTGCTCACGGAAGTTGACCCACTGACTTCAGTCCTACCGTTCTGACCATTGTCGTTGGTTGTCCCGATCTGGCGCCCGCTCCGGGGTGGCGGCGCC
>Ga0302319_10017032_pt1 | contig 13344 bp, 9 predicted proteins | sample Bog_T0_2_FD_203319 | JGI IMG/M metagenome (GOLD analysis project Ga0302319, IMG submission 203319) | Peat permafrost microbial communities from Stordalen Mire near Abisko, Sweden - Bog_T0_2 | ecosystem: Environmental > Terrestrial > Soil > Wetlands > Peat | place: Sweden: Abisko, Stordalen Mire...
CCGCTCTCCGTAGAGTCATTAATCGGGTAGCAACAAATTGCCTCCTCTATGGGAACCTGCCCATGCTGGCCTCGGCATTCCCATTAGACGGTCCGTCACCCCGGAGTAAACATGCTGAAACTGAAAAAGATCCACATCCTCGGCTTCAAGAGCTTTTGCGATCGAACAGAGCTCTCGGTCCCCGGGACGGGCATCGCCGTGGTAGTGGGACCAAATGGCTGCGGGAAATCCAATATCCTCGACGGGGTGAGTTGGGTGTTGGGTGAACAGAGCGCAAAGACCCTGCGCGGATCCAACATGCAGGATGTAATCTTTGCCGGCACGCGCGACCGCAGGCCGCTCGGCATGGCTGAGGTTACTCTGACGCTCGCCGACCCGGAGGTCTACGAGGGACCAATTCCTGTTGAGGCCGAGGTGGCGGTCGAACCGGACGGTCCAATCGACTGGGACGAAGATGAGGTTCGTCGAACGCGCGCGGCTGAGGCAGAAGAAATCATCTCCGCCGAGCAACCCGGAAAGGAAATCGAAGAGACCGCGTCGGAGTCCTCGGAAGAGTCCGGCCCACAAGCCGTCGTGCTCAAGATTCGCCGGCGCAAGTTTCAACGCACCCCACAAAAGGGCGAAATCCTCATCACGCGGCGCCTGTTCCGCACCGGCGAAAGCGAATACCTGCTGAACGGAAAACTCTGCCGCCTCCGCGACATCCAGGACATCTTCATGGGCACTGGCCTGGGCCCCGAGAGCTACGCCATCATTGGTCAGGAGCGCATCGGCCAGTTGCTGAGTTCCAAGCCCCATGATCGCCGCGCCATTATCGAAGAGGCCGCCGGCATCACGCGCTTCAAGACCAAGAAACGCCTCGCCGAACTCCGCCTTGAAAGCGCTAAGCAAAATCTTGCCCGTCTCGACGACATTTTCGAAGAAGTTACCCGCCAGATGAACAGCCTCAAGCGGCAGGCAGCCAAGGCCGAGCGCTTTGCCGCCGTGCGTGATGAGTTGCGCACCCGTCTGCGCGTTGTGCTCGCCAGCCGCATGGCTTTGATGGATGCGGAACAGTCGCGCCTCGATACGGAAATCGGCGCCCTCACCGAGCGCATCAACCAGTCGACTACATCGATTGGCGCCCTTGAAACCAGTCAGCACAACCTGACCGAGCGCGGCTATGACCTCGACCGCGAAGGCCAACTGGCACAGAGTCAGGCCAACGAGGCAGCACTTGATCTGGAGCGCGCCATCGCCCGCGAACAAGCCAATCGCGAGCGCGTGGCCGATCTCGAATCACGCATTGCCAGCTCCGCTGCCGAACTCGAGACGACCTCAACACAGCTCAAGGGAATCGCCGAGGAGCGCGAGCAGCAAAAGCTCTTCCTCGAAACCGCCGCAGGAGAAGCAAGGAGTTTTCGTGAGCAGGTGGAGGCTCGCCAGCAACAGGCTCGAGCCGCGTCCGAAGCCGTCTTTGCTTCCGAGCGCCAGTTGGAGTCGAGCCGCCGCCATGCCATGCAGCTTTTAACTCTGGCCGGAAATGCACGCAGCCACACTGCCCAGGGTGAAGAGAGCCTCGCCGCATTGGAACGCGAAGCTGAACGGCTTCAAGCCGAAATCGGACAGGCCAAAAATGAACAGGAGAGCCTGGGCATAGAGAGCGGTCGCGTCCGCGAAAAGCACGAGTCTGCAACCGACACACTTAGACGGCTCGAGGCTGAGATCGTCGCCCTGCGCGAGACCCTCCATGCCCGGCGTGCCAGCGAAAATGCGCAACGCTCCCAGGCCAATCAGATGCGCAGTGAGCTTGCCGCGGTCACTGGTCGACGCGACGCCCTCACAGCCCTCATTCGCAATCACAGTTACTCCACCGACACAGTCCGGCGTCTCCTCAAACCCGGTGCGCTCGGCCAGGGTCTCGCTCCCGTCGGTACTCTTGCCGACTTTCTCGAGGTCAGCGGCGAGCACGAGAGCGTTGTCGACGAGTTCCTGCGTGAAGAATTGAATTACGTCGTGGTCGAGAGTTGGGACGCAGCCGAGCAGGGCGTGCGTCTGCTCAAATCCGGCGTAGACGGCCGCGCCACATTCCTCATTCATCCGGCACATTCCCAACCCAGCGACGCAACGGATGAGCCAAGCGGTGGCATATCCGGGCCAGGCGTCACCCCGCTCAAGCAATCAATTCGAGTGCTCAACGGCTTTGGTAATTCGCTCGAGCAGATGCTGCCCAAGCTGATGTACAGCTTTCTCGTGTCCGACCCCGCTCAGGCGCAGCAGCTTGCCTCGCGCCACGCGCATGCTTTCTTCCTCACCCCGGAGGGCGAGTGCTTCCACAACGCAACGGTTACAGGAGGCAAGCCGGCCAGCGAAGGCCCCCTGGCTCTCAAGCGCGAGCTACGTGAAACAGATTCCCGCTTGGCGAAACTTGAGACGAGCCTGGCTCGGGCGGAGTCGGACGCGGCAGCCCTGGCACGCGAGGCCGACGAACTCACTGCGCAACTTGAAACCCGAAGTGCGGAGCGGCGTCAGGCAGAGACCGAATCAGCGAATCAAGGCGCGGCGCTAAAACAGATGCAGGCCGAAGAGCAACGTGTCGAGCGGCGCTTGCAGGACTGGGCCCTTCAGGCCGCCCGCAATAAGGACGCACGAGATGCCAAGCGAAACTCGATTGATCAGCATCGAGAAGAGGCTTTGCGGCTCGAGGGCGAGCGCTCCGCAGCCGAAGCCGGGCTTGACAATCTCCAGGCCCAACAGGAGATGCTGCGCAGCACGCGCGAGGAACTTCAGCAGGAGGCCGCACGTGTCACCGCCGAGCTGGCCGGCCTCGAAGAGCGCCGGCGCGGTGCCGAAGCCAGCTTCCAGGGCATCGACCGTCTGAATAGTGATCTCGAACGCCGTGTTCTGCAACTCAATCAAACGCGCGCCGGAGCCGAAGCTGAACGCGAGCAACGGCTCGGCGAGAACCTGACACTTGCGCAACGTCAGAAGGATCTGGCCGAGGCGCGGAGCGCAGCCCTTTCCCAGGCCCAGTCGATCGCCACCCAGGCCCAGGCTCTACGGCAGCAGTTAGCCACGCTCGAGACCGAGCTGAAGACAGGCCGCTTGGCGCTCGACCAACTACGCGAAGACCGCGCCACTTGCTCCAGCGTCGCTGCAAAGCTCAAGTCCGACCTCGAACACCTTGAAGCCAGCTGCCTCGCAGAGGTGAACGTCGAAGCTGCATTGCTGCGCGCCGACGTGACCATCGAGCGTCTCCTCGACGAAGCGCTGACCCTTGAGGAAGAAACCTGCCGTACCCTGCGCGAGCGGCTCGAACAGATCGGCCCTGTCAACATGATGGCGCTCGACGAGTACAAGGAAACAGCCGAGCGCCACGGCTTCCTCGAAGTGCAACGCGCTGACCTCATCGAATCCATCGACAACACGATGGAAACCATCAAGGAGATCGACCAGATCTCGCGAACCAAGTTCGACGAAGCCTTTGCACGCATCAACGAGAACTTCGCACTCGTCTTCTCGCGCCTCTTTCAGGGTGGCCAGGCCTTCCTGCGGCTAACCGACGCTGAAAATCAGGCAGAGAGCGGTCTCGACATCGTCGCCTCGCCTCCCGGAAAAAAGCTGCAGAATGTCCTGCTTCTCTCCGGAGGCGAAAAGGCGCTCACTGCCTTGTCATTGCTCGTCGGCATCTTCCAGTTCCAGCCGAGCCCGTTCTGCGTCCTCGACGAAGTCGACGCTCCCCTCGACGAGACCAACGTTGGCCGCCTCGCCGATCTCCTCCATACCCTCAGCAGAGACACGCAGTTCCTTCTCGTCACTCACTCCAAGCGAATGATGCAGGCCGCAGACATGATCTACGGCGTCACCATGCAGGAGCCAGGCGTCTCAAAAGTCGTCAGCGTGCGCCTCGGTAACCAGGCCCCGCAACGCGCCACAGCATAGCCCCCACTCACTCGGGCAGCGTTTGCGTCTCCCTCACCTTGAACTTTCCAGCCACCGCCGCCGCACCCGTCCCCGGCTGCCCTCCGCCCACTGAAACCGTAAACTCTCCCGCAGGCACCTCCGGTTCCCCGGCATCGGTCACCATGCTCAAATCCCGCGGCCTCAAATCGAAGTGAACTTCCTGTGAACTTCCTGCCTCAAGATGGATTCGCTTGAAGCCGCGCAGCGCCTTGTTCGGTGCTCCGCCAACCCCAGGGAATTCGAGATAGAGCTGCACCACTTCGTCACCCGCCACCTTGCCCGTGTTCGTCACCATCACGCTCGCGTGCAAATCATCCCCCGCCCCCAACGGTTCGCCCGGCAGCTTAAGGTCACTATAGCCAAACGTCGTGTAGCTCAATCCATATCCAAACGGATACAGCGGCTTGCCCTCAAAATATCGATAGGTCCGACCCTTCATGGCATAGTCCTCAAACGCTGGAAGCTGTGCCACGTCCTTATAGAACGTGACCGGCAACCGGCCAGCAGGATTGTTGGCCCCGCTCAGAGTTTCCGCAACCGCCGTGCCACCCTCCTCACCGGGATACCACGCTTCAAGAATCGCGTTGGCGTGCTCATTCGCCCAGTTCACACCCAGCGCCGAACCGTTCGTCAACACCACCACAAGCGGCTTGCCCGTCGCCGCGAGTTGCTCAATAAGCGCCTCCTCCGGCGCAGGCAGATCCAGGCTCGTCCGATCACCGCCCTTGAATCCAGGCTCGTCCACCTGCATCTCTTCACCCTCAAGCTCACTGGTGATGCCAACCACGGCAACCACTACGTCCGCCTTCTTTGCCGCTTCGATTGCCTCCGGCTGAGGCTTCATATCCAGCTTGGCCCACACCAGCTTCGCCACCGGCTCGGCATTCTCGCCCGGAGAATAGTCCACCTCCAGCTTTGCCGCCTTGCCCGCCTCCAGGTGCACGCGCCCAACTCTGCTCTCCGCTCCATTTGAGTCCCACGCCGATGTCACTGGCTTGCCGTTGAGTCGTATCCGAAAGAACCCCGATGACAACAGCCCGAGGTTATAGTCTCCCGTCTCCGGCGCCGTCAGGTCGGCCGCCCAATGTACCGAGAGCTGCCGAATCCCCTTCGCTGCATCCGGCAGCGGCGCAGCTGAAATATCGACGACCGGATCAACCCGTGTGGCAAACGGGGCCGTCCGCTTCGGGTGATTGATATCGCTTGTATCCATCTGCGCAAAATCAATCTTTGCGCCCGGCTTGCCATCCGTCGAAAGCGCCGAAGCTGGCACCGCCGAGGCCTCCCGGCTCAGGAACATCGTCCCCGGCTCAAAGGTTACATTCGAGCCGACAAACTCCTTCTTGATGCCTTCAAGAATCGTCACCGTATGCGACGGCTGGCCGTTGTAGTTCCCCAGCAGAACCCTGCTCTGCTCCGCAAGCGGGCCAATGACAGCGATGTTCGTACCCAGGTTCTTCAGCGGCAACACGCCGTCGTTCTTCAACAACACCATCGACTCCTTCGCAATCCTGCGCGCGAGCGCGCGATGCTCCGGTGAGTCCAGTTCGCTGCCCGAGATCCGTGAATAAGGATCAAGCTCAGCAGGGTCGAACATGCCCAGCTTCATCCGCGCTGTATAAAGGCGAACCAGGCTCACATCGATGTCCGACTCTTTCAGGTATCCCTGTGCCACAGCGTCGAGATAAGGTTTGAAATCGAAGTTGCTCGACACCAGCGTCCCGCCATCCACGCATTCGTTGTCCATCCCATGCTTCAGGCTGCTCGCCGAGGCCTCCGGTTGCGAGCCCGTGTATTTGTGCCCCTTGAAGATGTCGATCACCGCTCCACAGTCCGAGACGACATAGCCGTTGAAGCCCCACTTCCCGCGAAGCTGATCCACCAGCGTGAAATCGTTCGCGCATGCGGGTTGCCCATTGATTGAGTTGTATGCGCACATCACCGAGCCGGCCTTGCCTTCCGTCACCGCCGCGCGAAATGCCGGCAAATAGGTATCGAGCTCATCGTGCTTGCTAATCGTCACATCGGCGCTGTGCCGCGTGGTCTCCGGCCCTGAGTGCACCGCAAAGTGTTTCGGAGTCGCAATCGCCCGAAAGTGTTGAGGATCGTTGCCCTGCATGCCCGTCACGAACGCGACCCCCATGCGGCCGGTCAGGAACGGGTCTTCGCCATAGGTCTCCTGCCCGCGGCCCCAGCGCGGATCGCGGAAGATATTTATGTTCGGAGACCAGAAGTCGAGCCCCTGAAAAAACATGTTCGCCCGCTTCTCCCGCACTGCCTGCACGTGCTTGATCCGTCCTTCCACTCCAATTGCTTCCGCCATGTCATGGATCGCAGGCGCGTCAAACGTGGAGGCCAGCCCGATCGGCTCAGGAAACTCAGTGACGCCGTTGTTGATCACGCCGTGCAATGCCTCAGACCACCAGTCGTATTGAGGAATGTTGAGCCGAGGAATGGCGCGCGCCTGGTTCACCAGTTGCGATGCCTTTTCTTCGAGCGTCATGCGCTTCACCAGGTCGGCTGCGCGCTGCTCCGCAGCAAGGTTCGGGTTCAGATAGTCAGGCTGAGCAGTTGACTGTGCTCTGGCAACACCGGCCATTGCCACCACGGCAAGAGCCAAAAACGCGCTGGTGCAAACCGTCATGCGAAACGTGTGGATTCTCATCATTCTCCTGAAAAGTGCGCGCGCTTGAATCCGGTCCCATCGAAAACGAATTGTGCGGATGGATCGACCGTCCAGCGGATAAGGGATCAATCGGAAAGTAGTTTTCCCGGCCTGTACTTGTCAAACTCCGGCCGCAGAGAAAAACGGTTTACTTCCAGGCGCGCGTCGCTCAGGACAAAGGATGATTGGGTTTCATGATGGAAGAAGGCCGAGCGAAGAGACCGGTGCCACGTCCAGAAAGTCGCACCAAAAAAAATCACCCCCGAAGGAAAACGTCGCTTCGGAGGCGCTTGCAGTTCACAAGATAACGGTCGGGAACCAGTAGCCGGCGCTGGAGGTCGGTAGCACACGACTACTGGTATTCCCTGTATGAACGAAGCAGCCGCGGCTTCCCCTTTCCACTGCAGCCTCGTGTCACCCGGCTCAAAAGGGGCGTTCGAACTTGCCCCCCGAACCATGTTGACAGTTGGAGTGTCTCCGATTTCGCACCGTCGCACTGTGACCGCTGTCACACAGCTCGATTCATTCTTCCCTTCGTCGCCACGCGCGCCGATTCGCGCACCTCGGGTGCTTCACTCCAATCAAATTTCAAATCGTCTCAATGCGTTTTTTTAAAACCTCACTCCGCCGCCTCATCATCTCGCCGCCTCATTCCATTCCACCAATTTTCCGCTTTCACCCTCCGTCCCCAGCTGCATTGACAAACCACTCCGCGCACCAGAGAATCGAAGATTCAGTTCTATCTCGGAAGGCCTTCCTCTGACTGCGCTCCTCACAACAGACCTCGGCGAACTGCCGCTTCTCGGTCGCGGCAAAGTTCGCGATCTCTACGCCGTCGAGGACGCGCTGCTGCTCGTAGCCACTGACCGCATCTCGGCCTTCGATCATGTCCTGGCCACCGGAATTCCGGGTAAAGGCAAGATCCTCACACAGATATCCCTCTTCTGGTTCGAACTCCTCTCCGAGCTAATCCCCAATCACCTGATCACCGCCGATGTTGCCCAGTATCCGCCTGCGCTCCTGCCCTTCTCCGAGCAGCTTGAGGGTCGCTCCATGCTCGTCAAGCGTGCCTCCATGTTCCCCATTGAATGCGTGGCGCGCGGCTACCTCGCAGGTTCAGGTTGGAAGGAATATCTGGCCAACGGCACCGTGTGCGGCCTCGCGCTGCCCTATGGTCTCGAGGACGGTTCGCGACTCCCTGAACCACTCTTTACCCCCGCCACCAAGAGTCAGGACGGTGCCCACGATGAGAACATCTCCTTCGCCTCTGCTGAAAAACTGGTCGGCCCAGCCGATGCCGCTGAATTGCGCCGTCTGACTCTGGTCATCTACGCACGGGCCACCCAACATGCCGAGTCTCGAGGCCTCATTTTGGCCGACACAAAATTTGAGTTTGGAACAACGCAAAATGGGATTATCCTAGCCGATGAGGTTCTCACGCCCGACTCCTCCCGCTTCTGGGAGGCCTCGGCTTGGAAGCCCGGAGGACCCCAGCCTTCGTTCGACAAGCAATTCGTGCGAGACTATCTGGAATCCATTCGCTGGAACAAACAAGCCCCCGCTCCAGCCTTGCCCGACGAAGTTGTGGAGCGCACCCAGGCAAAATATCTTGAGGCATTCCGCAGGCTCACTGACCGGCAGTTGATCCTGTGATTCCTGCATCAAATGTCGGGATGAACTTTGTTGCAGAAACCAAAGAAATAAAGAGCCGGAGGAGCGTATGGATAGTTTGATTGCTGGCATGACATGGGTGGACTGGATCATTGTCGTCGTCATCGCCAGCGCGGCGCTCAGTGGGCTCGCGCAAGGGTTTCTGCGCTCCGTCTTCTCGCTCATTGGGCTCTTTCTGGGACTCGCTCTCGCCGCGTGGAATTACATCTGGGCAGGCGCGCTATTCAGGCCCTTCGTAAAGATCCAGGAGGTCGCCGATGCCATTGCGTTCCTCCTCATCGCGGTCGTTGTGATGGTGCTGGCGGGCTTAGTCGGATCGATCTTGTCAAAGACTTTTCAAAAAATCGGCCTCGGCTGGCTCGACAGTCTGGTCGGTGGCGCATTCGGCCTTCTTCAGGGTGTACTCTTAGTAACAATTGTCATCCTGGTGGCAGTCGCTTTCTTCCCTGACGCGCATTGGCTGATGGATTCAAAGCTGCCCCGGCACTTTTTTGGAGCGCTCCATATGACCACCCACATCAGTCCGGATGAGCTGGCGATGCGGGTGCGCTTAGGCCTGAAGCTTTTGCAGGAAGGAACACCGGAGTGGATGCATCCCCACACCGTCAAGCCCTGATTTTTTGTCACATTGCCCAAAGCGGCAAAGCAATCAATAGAGCAAGAGGTAGACGTGAAACGAGAGTTAGACAGTCTGGTGACGCAGATGCACTCCAGCGGACTTCGCTACGAGGAAGCGGTCCGCGAGTTCAAAAGGCAGTATCTGAGAGAAGTTTTGGTTGCGCACCGGGGTAATCAGTGTAAGGCCGCAGAAGAACTGGGCATGCATCGCAATACGCTGAGCCGCGCGATGGCCGAACTGGGGCTCGACCTGGCAGAAGTCCGCGCAACCCTCAAGCGTCCGCCGCGCAGCGAACGTCCAGTACTCAGCACGGTCCGCTCCCTCTATCGCCAGGGCTAGCGGCTGACCCGAGGAAATGCAAAAACCTGAAACGCATTCGGCAGCACGCGTTCATCTGCGCCCCGGCTTCGCCTGGGATGCGCAGAACGCCTACCTGTTCGACATCGATGGCACTCTGCTGCGTGATCCAGACCGCATCCACTTCGACGCCTTTGCCACCAGCGTCAAGCGTGTGACCGGTTTTGAGATCGCGCTCGCGGGCGTCTCCATCCATGGCAGCACCGACACAGCCATCCTGCGTGAGGCCTGGCAACAGGCAGGAATCCCCGCCCAAGCACTCGATCAACAGCTCGCGGCAATTCTCGACGCAATGGGGCGTGCCGTAGCTGAGCGGCGTCACGAAATGCATCTGGTCCGCATGCCGGGCGTTGAAGATGTGCTCCGCCATCTCGCTTCACGTGGCGCCCTGCTCGGCGTCGCCACCGGCAACCTCGAGATGATCGGATGGATCAAGGTCGAGCAGGCAGGACTGCGCGAGTGGTTCCGCTTCGGCGGCTTCAGCGACAACTTTCCCTCCCGGCCCGATCTGATCGGCAACGCAGCTCTCAAGGCGCGTGAGCTGGCAGGGAACGCAGCCAGCGTCTGCGTCGTGGGCGATACGCCTCGCGACATCGCAGCCGCGCGCGCTAATAATCTTCCCGTCATTGCCGTAGCCACCGGCCACTACACCTACGACGACCTGCTCGAACATGACCCCGAGGCCTGTGCCACCTCTCTCGCCGACCTTCTCGCCGCGCCGCAGGTTCATCCGTGATCGCCCGCCTTCATCCTTCGAGCATCTCGCCCCACCGTACTCCTTCGAGGATTCTGCTGGCTCTGTCCGTCTCTCTCGCGCTCACGGTCCCAAACCGACTCGCAGCATCTCAACCCTCTGCCACTGCCCAACCCCAAACCGCATCCCCTTCCAATCAAGCGCCCAACCGGCCGGCCCCAGACACCAACCAACCCGCCACCACCAAACCCGTCAGTGGAAGCGCGCATCGACGTGCGGCCAGCCTCTTTCTTGAAGCGAGCAAACAGTTTCAGAAGGAACACTTCGAAGAAGCAATGCTTGCCTATCAGAGAGCCGACAACCTCGACCCTTCAAACCCCAACTACCTTCTCGCCGCCGAACTGGCCCGCAGCCACCTCGTCACAGCCCTCATTCAGCAGGCTGCAAAGGCCCGCCTCCTTTCCGACTCATCCGCTGAGCGCGCTGCGCTTGAGCATGCGCGCGACCTCGATCCTCGCAACATTCAGGTCCTCGAGCATCTCCGCGAGATGGGCGATGACGCCGCACGCGCCGGCGATGACGCGATCATAAGCCCCAACTCCGGTAGCCGCAGCACGGACACCCTCGCTCCCGGCGTCGAACTCGAGCCGGCCCCCGGCGTGCAAAGTTTTCACCTTCACACCGACCAGCGTCAGGTTGTGCAGCAGGTGTTCAAGGCCTTCGGTCTTGAAGCGACCATCGACGACAGTGTCCGCATCGCGACCGTCCGCTTTGATCTCGATGACGCTTCCTTTGATCAAGCCGCAAGGGCCCTCGCTCTCGTGACCAGCACCTTTTACGTCCCTCTTGACGCGCATCGAGCGCTAGTGGCGCGCGACACCCCCGACAATCGTCGCCAGTTTGTTCGCGAAGACTTCGAGACCATCTACCTGCCCGGCCTGACCGCAACTGAGCTCACCGATGTAACAACCATCGCGAAAAACGTCTTCGATATCCAGCAAGTCACATCCGATGCTTCTGCTGGAACAGTCTTGCTTCGCGCGCCGATCAAAACCTTGACAGCGTTCAATGAAACCGTCCGCCAGATCATGGATGGGCACAGCCAGGTCATGCTTGAAGTGCGCATGATTCAGATCGCGCATCAAAACGGCCGCAATACCGGCGTGCAACCTCCGCAAACACTTACCGCCTTCAACGTCTATGCCGAAGAGCAATCAATCCTCAACGCCAACCAAAGCCTTGTCCAGCAGATCATCTCTTCAGGGCTGGCTGCCCCCGGCGACACGCTGGCCATCCTTGGCATCCTGCTCGCCTCTGGCCAGGTCTCCGGCGGGGTCCTCACCAACGGGGTCGCGCTCTTCGGCGGCGGCCTTACCCAGTCGGCTCTCGCCCCCGGAACTGCCTCCGCCAACTTCAATCTCAACTCCTCTGACTCGCGCGAGCTTGACATGCTCCAATTGCGACTCGGCGACGGCGAACCAGGAACCGTGCGTTCGGGAACGCGCTACCCCATCCAGACCTCGTCGTTCTCCGGCCTGTCCGCTAGCCTGCCTTCAATACCAGGCCTCACCGGCGCCGGCGCATCGAGCGCCCTGGCAGGCTTGCTCTCAAATCTTGGCGGCAGCGTGCCCAACATCCCACAAGTTGAGTATCAGGACCTCGGCCTCACCCTTAAAGCCACTCCCAAAGTCATTCGCAACGGCGAAGTCGCTCTCACCATCGATATGAAGCTCACCGCGCTCGCCGGCACCTCAATCAACGGCAATCCCATCCTCAACAATCGCGCCTACTCCGGTGTCGTCACTTTGCGCCAGGGCGAAGGAGTCGTTGTCGTAAGCGATATCGACAAGGAGCAAAGCCGCGCCATCAGCGGCGTTCCGGGCTTCAGTGAAGTTCCCGGCCTCAATGATGTCACAGAAAACAACAGCCAGCAGAGCTATGCCACGCTGCTGATCATCATGACGCCCCACGTGATTCGCGGAACACAGGCCGCCGGCCGTTCGCCGATGTTCCGCATCGACAAGAATCCTCCCGCGCGTTAACCCGCTCGCCAATCTCGCAAATTCAATATCCAATTCGAAACTCGGAAACCCCGCGCCGTATGCGCAGCGTTTGTTAGCCCCGCACTTCAGCGCAGGGAAAGCCAAGCCAAAAATGATGCCGGAGTCCCCGTAAGGACGGCGCCCACACTCTATGCCCAGGCAGTCGGTTCAATAAAGAGGAAAGCCCCCGAAAGCCCTTCCCATTAAATGGGAGGCGAGTCCTCGGAGGCTTGTCCTTCTCACTCAACTATGTCGACAGATTGCTGCGCCGCCTACTGCTTGATCCCGTCAAGCTTCTCCTGGTAGAGAATAATCTGCTTGAGCACATCGTAGGGTGCACCCGCCGGAACCTGGCGGCCATTTACCATCAGTGCCGGCGTCTGGTTGATATTCAAATCCCTCGCCAGCTGGGCCGATGCCTTCACCTGGGCTTCAACTTCGGAGGTCTTCGAGCAGGCTTCTACCTTGACGGGATCAAGCCCCGCCGTGGTCACGGCGCTGTTCAGTGTGAGCGTGGAGCCATCTGCACCCTGGTTCAGGCCATCTTGTCCCTCAAAAACCGCATTGGCAAACTTGAAAAAGGCCACGCTGCCGCCCAGCTTGTTCACGCACACGCCATAGGCTGCCGCGCCGGCCGCTGCCGGGTGCTGCGGTAGCGGAAAATTCTGAAAAACGAACCGTGCATTCGGAAAATCAACAGCGAGCTTTTCCATGTTGGGCTGTGCCTCTTTACAGTGTGGGCACTGGAAGTCGGCAAACTCCACAAACTCCAGCTCCTTTGAAGCTGTGCCGCGATACGGACCGTCGGCGCGCTGCTCTAGAAGAGTTCGGAAGTCCGCGAACGGATTCGCCCCAAAGTTAATGATCTCGTCGCTGGCGATAATATGCTTGCCATCCGGCATCGCGTAAAACTGCATAATCACGGGCTTCGTCTTGCCCGTCTTGTCGCCCACATAAGCGACCACTTTGCTCACGCCATCAATCGACGTCTTGAAAATACCTTCCACCTGCCAAATTCGGTTTTCATCGTAGCCCCAGCTGGCACTCAGAAACGCGTTCACCACATCTTTCGTCGGCGAGGTTGCGGTAAAGTTAGCCGGATCGGGCGCCGGAAAGACAGGGGCCGCTGAGGCCGTGGGTGTTGGCGCGGAAGGGGCGCCGGCATCGGCTGGCGCTGCGGGCACCTGTTGCTGAGCGGCGGCATAAAAACAAAGCGATGAAGCAACAACCATCGCAGCTGCTGCAAGGCTGCGGGTGTTTGCCCTGGGTTTGGACACACGAATCAATCTGGTTCTCCTTGTGAGTTACGCGGCGTCTTCCGCCACGTTCTAGCTTATACCTTCACGGCGATGGG
>Ga0302319_10017034_pt1 | contig 13344 bp, 9 predicted proteins | sample Bog_T0_2_FD_203319 | JGI IMG/M metagenome (GOLD analysis project Ga0302319, IMG submission 203319) | Peat permafrost microbial communities from Stordalen Mire near Abisko, Sweden - Bog_T0_2 | ecosystem: Environmental > Terrestrial > Soil > Wetlands > Peat | place: Sweden: Abisko, Stordalen Mire...
CCTCGATCACGAGCTTGCGGGCTTTCAGGAGCATGTCCGGCGTTAGCCGTTCGAGAAATTGCGTCAGCAATACCAGGTCGAGCGGCGGTTCGGCGCCGTCAAGCACCAACTGAGTGACGGGCAGCCCGATCGCCCGCGCGATCCGGCGCAGCAGCACGATCGAAATATTGCCTTTGCCGGCTTCTAGTTGAGCCAAATAGCGCTGCGATACATCGGCATGGCCTGCCAAGGCCTTGCGCGTCATGCCGCGCTGATTGCGCAACGTCCGCACGCGCTCGCCCAAAAGCCGCAAATAGGCATCGCTGTCCTGATCGGAGGACTTGCCCTGGAATGCTATGGCGCGGGCGGCTTTCATGTCCCATCGGCTAACATGCATTATAATGCCACGCAAGCGTAGATTATCGGCCTCCCACATTATAGCCATTGTAATGCGGCTTTAGCAATGATAACAATGTGCAAAATAATGCATAGGGAGAGGGGCGCGGGTGCAACAAAGCCCGCGTTCAATGCCGGCCATGTCAACAATCGATTTTCAGACCGATCCTTCACGCTACCGCCATTGGCGCATCGAGCGCGATGGCGACGTGGCTTATCTGATCATGGATGTCGATCAGGCCGGCGGCCTCGACGAAGGCTATGAGCTCAAGCTCAATTCCTACGACCTCGGCGTCGATATCGAACTCAACGACGCGGTGCAGCGGCTGCGCTTTGAGCACCCGGAAGTGCGCGCCGTCGTTATCAAGTCCGGCAAGGACAATGTATTCTGCGCCGGCGCCAATATCCGCATGCTGGGCAAGGCGACGCACGGCCATAAGGTGAACTTCTGCAAGTTCACTAACGAAACGCGGCTGGCGATCGAAGACGCCTCGGAGAATTCCAAGCAGACCTATATCTGCGCGATCAATGGCAATGCCGCCGGCGGCGGCTATGAACTGGCGCTTGCCGCCGATCACATCATGCTGGTCGATGACCGCCGCTCCGCAGTGGCGCTACCTGAGACGCCGCTGCTCGCGGTGCTGCCGGGCACGGGCGGTCTCACGCGCGTCACCGACAAGCGCAAGGTGCGGCGCGACCGCGCCGATGTTTTCTGTTCCATCGAGGAGGGCATGCGCGGCGCCAAGGCGGTCGAATGGCGGCTGGTGGACGAGGTGGTGCCCAATTCAAAATGGAAAGAGACGGTGGCGGCGCGCGCGCACGAGATTGCCGCGCGCTCCGACCGGCCGAAGGACGGCAAAGGGATTTCGTTGACGCCGCTGGCGCGAAAAATCGAAGGCGACCGGATTACGTATTCCAACGTCGATGTCGAAATCGACCGGCCGCGCGGGCTTGTCACCATCACCGTGCGCGGGCCTTCGCAAGCCTTGCCGGCATCGCTCGACGCCGCGCATGCGCTGGGCGATAAATTCTGGCCGCTCACCGTGGCGCGCGAATTGGAAGACGCCATTCTGCATCTGCGTGCTAATGAGGCAGCCATCGGCGTCGTCCTGCTGCGCACCGAAGGCAATACGCTGGCGGTGCTGGATTACGACGCGTTTCTGAGCCAATACGATAGCGACTGGTTGATGCGTGAAATCAGACACTACCTCAAACGCACGCTCAAGCGCGTCGACGTAACACCGAAAAGCTTCATTGCCTTGATTGAGCCCGGTTCCTGCTTTGCCGGCACGCTGGCCGAACTGGCCTTTGCCGCCGACAGGTCCTTCATGCTGGTCGGCACGCGCGAAGGCGGCAACCGTGAGCCCGCCGCAATCGTCCTCGGCCATGTCAATTTCGGGCTCTATCCGATGGGCAATGGTTTGACGCGGTTGCAGACGCGTTTTCTCGGCGAGCCCGACACGCTGAAAATCGCGCAGAGCAAAATCGGCATAGCGATGGAAGGCGAGGGCGCCGCGGAACTCGGCCTGGTCACCGCGGCCTACGAGAATTTTGACTGGGACGACGAATTGCGCGTCATGCTGGAGGAGCGCGCCAGCTTCTCGCCCGACGCCATGACCGGCATGGAGGCTAATTTGCGCTTCGCCGGCCCCGAAACCATGGAAACCAAGATTTTCGGGCGCCTGACGGCTTGGCAGAACTGGATTTTCCAGCGTCCCAACGCGATCGGCGAACAAGGTGCGCTCAAGCTTTACGGCAGCGGCGTGTCGCCGACTTTTAATAAAGAGAGGGTGTGATTCTTGCCCCGGACGCGGTGCAGCATAAGCGTCAGCGAAGTGATGCACCGCAGAGCCGGGGCCGTTAAGTAATCGGAACGTGTAACGATCCCGGGTCTGCAGCGTACCGCAAACGCGCTGCGCTGCGCCCGGGAAAAGTTGAAAGGAAATCGCCATGAACATCGCAGCAGTCGACTATGACGGCTTGATCCCCAACAATGTCGCGCTCGGACAAGACGAACGCGTCAAGCGCGCGCTGGAGAAATGGCATCCCGGCTACATCAACTGGTGGAACGACATGGGGCCGGACGGCTTCCAGGAGTCGCTGGTTTATTTGCGTACCGCGGTCAGCGTCGATCCCAAGGGCTGGGCGAAGTTCGATTATGTCCGGATGCCGGATTACCGTTGGGGCGTGCTGCTGGCGCCGGCGCAGGAAGGCCGCAAGATTCCCTTCGGCCGCCACAAGGGCGAGCCTGTCTGGCAGGAAGTGCCGGGCGAATATCGCGCTATGCTGCGCCGCCTGGTGGTGATCCAGGGCGACACCGAGCCTGCTTCGGTCGAACAGCAGCGCCATCTCGGCAAGACCGCACCCTCGCTTTATGACCTGCGCAATCTATTTCAAGTCAATGTGGAGGAGGGCCGTCATCTATGGGCGATGGTCTATCTGTTGCAAAAATATTTCGGCACCGATGGCCGCGACGAAGCGGAAGCCCTGCTGCAGCGCCGCTCCGGCGATGCCGATACGCCGCGCATGCTGGGCGCCTTCAACGAAAAGACGCCGGATTGGCTGTCGTTCTTCATGTTCACATTTTTCACCGACCGCGATGGCAAGATGCAGCTCGAGGCGCTGGCGCAATCGGGCTTCGATCCACTCTCGCGCACCTGCCGCTTCATGCTCACCGAGGAAGCCCATCACATGTTCGTGGGCGAGACCGGCGTCACGCGCGTCATCCAGGCGACCTGCGAAGCGATGAAGAAGGCCGGCATAGAGGATCCGAACAACATTGCCGAGGTGCGCAAACTCGGCGTGATCGACCTGCCGACAATCCAGAAGAAGGCGAATCTCCACTTCTCTCTAACGCTGGATTTGTTCGGCAACGAGATTTCCACCAATGCGGCCAATGCTTTCCATGCCGGCATCAAAGGCCGCTATCGCGAGGACCGGCTCAAGGATGACCATCTTTTGGAGGGCACGACATACCCGGTCTTGCGGTTGGTTGACGGCAAAATACAAAATGTCGATGCGCCGGCGCTTTCCGCGCTCAACATGCGGCTGCGCGACGACTATGTCGTCGATTGCAATGTCGGTGTCGGGCGCTGGAACAAGGTGATCGCCGAGCACGGCATTGCGTTCACGATCAAGCTGCCGCATGTCGCTTTCCACCGCCATATCGGCGAGTTTGCTTCGATAAAAGCGGATGTCGACGGCAATATGCTGGGCGATGCGGATTGGACTAAGCGGCGGGGCGAATTCCTGCCGTCGGATGGTGACAAGGGCTTCATCGAAAGTCTCATGCAATCGCAATTTGAACCAAACAAATTCGCTAGCTGGATCGCGTCGCCCAGGGTCGGCATCGACAACAAGCCGGGCGATTTCGAGTACGTGAAGATCGCGTAGGGTCAAGCAGCCGGGGGCGTCGGATGGGTGCGGAAGCGCTGGAAAGCTATTTCGGCGGAAGATGGTCGCGCGGGCAGGGGGTCGAGACCGAATTGGTCGACCCGACCAATGGGGCGTCGCTGGCCACCGCCAGCGCGCGCGGACTCGATTATGCTGCCGCTTTGACCTTTGCGCGCGAGCGCGGCAGCCCGGCGTTGCGAGCATTGAATTACGAAGAGCGAGCCAAGCTTTTGGGCGCCATTGCCGATGTGCTCGCCGCCAACCGTGCCGGATACGAGGAAATCGCGATCGCCAATTCCGGTAATACCAAGATCGACGCGGCGATCGATATAGACGGCGGCATCGGCACGCTGAAATATTATGCCCGGCTCGGGGCGCCGCTCGGCGCGGCCAAGGCGCTGACCGACGACAAGCCGGTTCGGCTGGCGAAGGCTGAGAACTTCCAAGCGATGCATACTCTGGTGCCCCGCCGCGGGGTCGCGGTGCACATCAATGCGTTCAATTTTCCCAGTTGGGGCCTTTGGGAAAAGGCCGCCTGCGCGTTATTGTCCGGCATGCCGATATTGGCAAAGCCAGCTTCTGCCACCGCCATGCTGAGCCACCAGATGGTGCGCGACGTGGTCGCGGCCAACATACTGCCACAAGGCGCGATCAGCCTCCTATGCGGCGGTATCGGCGATTTGCTCGATCATGTCGGACCCGAGGATGTGATTGCCTTCACGGGTTCCTCGGAAACCGCCAGCCGGATTCGCAGCCACCGTAATGTGTTAGCGCGCGGCGCCCTGGTGAATGTGGAAGCCGACAGCGTCAATGCCGCGCTACTTGCGCCGGGAGTAACAGCCGCGACGCCGATTTTCGATGCTTTCGTCAAGGAAGTCGCGCGCGAGATGACCTCGAAAGCTGGGCAGAAGTGCACCGCCATCCGCCGTGTGCTGGTGCCAGCCGCGCTCGCCGGCAATGTCGTCGAGGCGCTTTTGGCGCGGCTTGCCAAAGTTGCGGTCGGCGATCCGCGCAACGAAACCGTGCGAATGGGGCCCTTGGTGACGCGCGCTCAACAGGCCGCAGCGTTTAACGGCATTGGCAAGCTCGCGAGTGCCGCAACACTTCTTTGCGGCGGGATAACGGCACCCAAACTCGAGGGCATCGACGGCACGAAATCCGCATTCGTGGCGCCCGTTCTGCTTGAGGTTGCCCGTGGCGAGACGTCGTCATTGGTCCACGATACTGAGGTGTTCGGGCCCGTCGCGACGGTGATCCCTTACGAAGACGAATCCGAAGCCTTTGCCCTGGCGGCGCGCGGCGGTGGCTCGCTGGTGGCTTCGGTCTTCGCAGACGACCAGGATTTTCTCGCCCACGCAGTCGAAGAATTGGGGCCTTCGCACGGCCGGGTGCTGGCTGTCGATCCATCGATAGCCGACGCCCATACCGGCCACGGCATTGTCATGCCGCAATGTCATCACGGCGGTCCGGGCCGCGCTGGCAATGGTGCGGAGCTCGGCGGCCTCTATGGGTTGCGCCTCTACCATCAGCGCACCGCCGTACAGGCATCGTCCGGTCTCTTGACGGCTCTGCAAGGAAAATCGGCGGCGCTGAATTGATAGTCCGGGCAATCAAGGCGCCCGCAATTGCAGGTCTTCGTCGCGTAGCTTGAAGCGCTGGATTTTGCCGGTGGCAGTGCGCGGTAAATCGCTTCGCAATTCGATCCAGCGGGGATACTTCCAAGAACCGGCCCGCTCTTTGACGTGTAGTTTCAACGTCTCCATGAGTTTGTCGTCGGCAACATAGCCGGTTTTGAGCACGACAAAAGCCTTCGGTTTGACCAGTCCATCGGCGTCCTGTCTGCCGATCACGGCAGCGTCTAAAACCGCGTCGTGCGAGATCAGCGCGGCTTCAACGTCGAAAGGCGACACCCACATGCCGCTGACCTTGAACATGTCGTCAGTGCGGCCGCAGTAATAGTAATAACCTTCCGCGTCGCACCGGTATTTGTCGCCGGTGTATGTCCACTCGCCGGCAAAAGTACACCGGCTCTTGGCGCGCTGGTTCCAATAGCCATCCCCGGCTGATGGCCCGCGTACGACCAATTCGCCAATTTCGTCGGTACCGAGGCTGACGCCCTTGTCGTCGACTATCTTGGCTTCGTACCCTGGCACTGGTTTGCCGGTCGAACCGTACCGGATGTCGCCGGGGCGGTTGCTCAGGAAGGTTTGCAGCAGTTCGGTCGAGCCGATGCCATCCAGCACGTCGACACCCACGGTTTCGCGCCATCGTTCGCCGATATGGGCCGGCAGTCCTTCGCCCGCCGACACACATATTCGCAGTCGCCTGGAGCCGAGGCCTTTCTTAAGGTCATCGTGGGCGAGCATGGCTGTGTAAAGCGACGGCACGGCGTACAAGATCGTCGGCTGGTGCCGCCGCATCATTTCAAACACCGATTCCGGCGACGGCCGTTCGGGCCATAGTGCCGCGGTGGCCCCGACCGACATTGGAAACGTCATTGCGTTGCCGAGGCCGTAGGCAAAGAACAACTTGGCAGCCGAATGCACCACGTCATCTTCGCGAATGCCAAGCACGCCCTGCCCGAACAGCTTGGCGGTCGCCATCAGGTTCGAATGGACATGGCGCACGCCTTTCGGATCGCCGGTCGAGCCGGATGTATAGAGCCAGAATGCAACCTCGTCCGACAACGTGTTGGCGGTGAATGGAGTCGCGCTTGCGCCTTCTATGATGGCCTCGAAAAGATGGACGTCGCGGCCGGGGAAGGCGGCTTTGTCGTCGGCTATGGCACCGACAAGAATGATGGTTCGTAGATGGGCTAGTTTGCTAATGACCGACCAGATTGCCTGCGCTAGTGGTGCCGCAACAACTAGCGCCGAGGCGCGCGAATCGGAAAGTACATAAGCGTACTGCGGCTCGTTCAGGAAGGTGTTAAGCGGTAGTGCAATCGAGCCGGATCGCACTGTGCCCCAGAAAGCCACCGGATAGTCGACAGTATCGTGGAGGAGCAGCGCGACCCGTTCTTCCTGTCTCAGGCCAAGTGCGCGAAGTGCGTTGGCAAATCGCACGCTGCGGGTCTGCAGGTCGCCGTAGGTGAGGGAGCGATCGGGATCAACGAAGGCGATTTTGTCGCCAAGTCCACGAGCGACGTTAGAATCGACGAAATCGAAAACGGCGTTGTAGGGACGGCGCTCGGTAAAATCATCCAGCACGCCGGTCCCCCGTATCGACTAACTCTCGAACAGTCGCAACACCAATCGCCGCGCCAACACGGCGGCCACCCGCCGGCGATAATGGCCGGGCGTGAATGTCGTTTTCATCGGCATAATCTGGTCGCGTACCAGCGCATCGAGACCTTTGAACACCCGCTCGTCGAGGCCGCCGCCCGTAAGAGTGGCGGTGCCCTCGAGCAGCACCGGGCGCGGATTGGTCCCGGTAAATGCAATACGAAGGTCGGCTAGCGAGTCGCCGTTGCGCCGCAGCGCCACCGCCGCGCCGGCCACCGGATATTCAATCGATTTGCGAATCCGAACCTTGTCGTAGGCCGAGCGCAGGCCGGCCGTCCGGCGCACGCGAACTGCCGTGACAATTTCGCCGGGGCGCAGCGACAGGAAAAATTTGCCGTCGCCCTGCGTTTCGGTCACAGGCACGTCCTGACGTGCATATCCGATATAAAGTTTGTTAAGCGGTATACTGCGCTTACCAGTAGGCCCAGCAATGTCTATTTCCGCGTGCAACGTCAGAAGCGCGGGGGCAAGATCGCCGCTAAATGTGGCAAAGCAGACGCCGCGGCTTTTTGGTGCGACGTGGCACATCGTGCCGGTCGTTTTCAGGCAATGATTATTGGAGTCGCGCCACCATTCGCTCTGATTGTAATAGATACAACGCGTATCGAGGCAGAGATTGCCGCCGACCGTCCCCATGTTGCGATGGGTCGGTCCCGCGATGCAAGCCGCGGCTTGCGATAGCACCGGATAATGCGCGATCACCTCCGGGTGTTCGGCCAAGGCGACAAGGGTCACCGAAGCGCCGATCTCCAACATGTCGGCGTCGGCTTTGATAGTGGAAAGGCCCTCGACGCGGTTCAGGTCGATCAACACCGGCGGAGCGACAATGCCGCGCCGCATATTGACCACGAGATCGGTGCCACCGCCAAGTGGCTTACTGGCGGGGTTGGCGGCGCGCGCCGCCAACGCGTCCGCGAGCGTTGTCGGATTGAGTACCCGGAATTCTGGCAGAGCATCCATCAGGCGCCCCTGCTGCTATTACGTTTGCGCTTTTCGATGGCCTCGAACACGCGGTCCGGAGTCACAGGCAGTTCGTTAAAGCGAATCCCAATAGCGTCGGCAATGGCATTCGTAAATGCCGGCAGGAACGCGGCTAGCGAACCTTCGCCGGCCTCTTTGGCGCCAAACGGCCCGTATGGATCGTTGCTCTCAATAATCCCAACCTCGATCGGTGGCGAGTCCTGGATCGTCGGCACGCGGTAATCGAGCATATTAGCCGTGAGCAAAAGTCCGTTGTAAAACGCGGTCTCCTCGCTCATGGCTTGACCCATGCCCATCCAGACCGACCCTTGCACCTGGCCTTCAACCGTGAGCCGGTTGAGCGCCCTGCCGCAATCGTGTGCGACCCAAACTTTGTCGACCGTGACGACGCCAGTTTCCTCGTCGACACTCACCTCGACCACCTGCGCCGAATAACTGTAGCCCATGGTCCCGCCAATCGCCGAGCCGCGGTACTTCTTGCCACCGTGCGATTCCGGAATGGTTGAATAATTGCCGGTTACGGTTATGGTGCCGGAATCTTTCAGTGCCTCGGTCACCACCTCGTCGAAAGTAGCTCCTTTGTCCTGCGCTCCGGCGCGATAGAGTTCGCCCAGGCACTCGATATCTTCGGGCCGGGCTTCCAGCTTGCGAGCGGCAGCGGCGGTAAGCAGGCTTTTGAGATTGCGCGCGGCATCGAGCGCAGCGTTTCCGACCATAAAGGTCACGCGCGACGAATACGAGCCATTGTCCTTCGGCACCACCTCGCTGTCGCCGGTCACGACGCGCACGCGCGACAAATCGAGACCCAGCACCTCGGCAACCGTTTGCGCGAGAATAGTGGTGGAGCCTTGCCCGATATCCGCGGCGCCCGAAAGCACGACGATCGAGCCGTCGAAATCGAGTTTGATTTTGACGGTTGCGTGCGGCTCGCCCGTCCAATTCACGGGTTTCGATGCGCCGCTGATATAATGCGAACAGGCCATCCCCAGACCTTTTCGCACGCCCTTTTCTTTTTGCGGTTTGCCCTTGCGTTCGCTCCAGCCACTCTGCGTCTCGACCCAATCGAGACACTCCGGCAAGCCATAACTGTTCACCATCAGGTCGTTGTCGGTGAAGGTTGGCGCATGCAGTAGATTGGCACGACGTACCTGGAACGGATCGAGCCCCATTTCCGTCGCCATTTGGTCGATCAGGCTCTCGAAGGCAAAGCGAATGTCGACGGTGCCGTGGCCGCGGAAGGCCCCGCAAGGCGGCGTATTGGTCAACACGCGCCGGCCGACATATTTGACGTTGTGCAAGTCGTAAATGGCATAGAGCATCGAACCCGCATACAGAATCGTCACCACGCCATAGCCAGAATGGGCGCCGCCTCGCTGATCGCATTCGCATTCTACCGCGGTGATCCGGCCATCCTTGCGCATGCCAATCTTCAGGCGAATATCGGTCTCCGGCCGGCCGCGATGGGTAATGAAGGTCTCCTCGCGGTTTGTCACGATGCGCACGGTGCCATTGGCCTTGCGCGCCAGCAGCGCCGCGATCAGTTCGATGTTTAACGTCTCTGTGCGGCAGCCGAATCCGCCGCCAACATGCGGCTTAATCACGCGTATTCGCGACATTTCCATGCCGAGAATTTGCGACAGCATGAGATGGACGTAATACGGCACCTGGGTCGATGCATGTACCGTCATACGTTCCCGAACCGCATCGTATTCCGCGACGGCGGCGTGCATTTCCATTTGGTTTTGGCATACCTCGGCGCAATTATAGGTACCCTCGCGTACCAAGTCGGCGTCGGCAAATCCATTCGTGACGCTGCCCAACTCGAACAGCACATCGCGCTCGATATTGCCCGGCTTCTTCTCGTGCAGTGCAACCGCGCCGGCCGCGAGTGCGGTAGCGGCCGTATAATAGGCAGGCAATTCGCGAACTTTGAATTTAATCAGGCGCAATGCTTTGCGCGCGGTGGCATCGTCGATTGCGGCAACAGCCGCCACCGGCTCGCCGCGGTAGCGCACACGGTCACGTGCCAGCGGATGCTCACTGCGCGCAATCGGTAGAACGCCAAAGGTCTTGTCGCAATCGGCACCCGTAACGACGGCTTTCACGCCGGGCAGCCTGAGCGCCTCGGAAACGTCGATGTCCAGGATTTCGCCATGGGAGTAGGGACTGCGATAGATATGACCGGCAAGTTGGCCCGGCTGAATTAGATCGGCGGTATATTTTGCCCGGCCGGAGACTTTCTCCGGCCCGTCGATCATCGGCACGTAGCTACCGATATTGTGCGCCGGGACAATCTCGTTCACGGCGACATCCCCTGGGCGTGAAGTTTCGCTGCGTACTGCACCGCTTCGATAATTTTAACGTAGCCGGTACAGCGGCAGATATTGCTGCCAAGAGCTTCGATAATTTCGGGTTCTGTCGGGCTTGAATTTTTCCGCAACAAGCCCGCCGATGCCATGACGAAGCCCGGCGTGCAATAGCCGCATTGGGAGCCGAGCTTTTCGTGAAAGCCACGCTGTACCGCGGAAAGTTGCCCGTCGTGACCGAGCGACTCGATTGTATCGACGGTTCGTCCCCCCGCAACCGACGCCAGCGTGAGGCAGGACAGCACTGGCTTGTCGTCAATAAGAACGGTGCAGGCGCCACATTCGCCGCCATCGCATCCGGTCTTGGTGCCAGTCAACCCGACTTTTTCGCGCAGATAGTCGAGCAACAGGACATTGTCCGCGACCGCGTCGGCACGGTAACTGCCGTTGAGCGTAAATTCAAGGATCCGAGGCAAGTATTTCTTCCCTTATCAAGTGTTTTTGTTTCTAACTTATTTTCCAACAATATCTTCATTATAGTGCAGCGTGGCAAGCCCCATAGAGCAGCGTGGCAAGCCCCAAAGTCAGGCTAATTACCTGAAAAGCATGGGGTTTAGCCGAACCGGGCTATGACATCAGCCGGGATTGCCACGCCGGCGATTTTTTCGGGATCGTGCTTGGCGCGGGCCGCCCAAACCCTGGTCTCCGAACCCTCCACTGCAATTTGCCCATCGATCGACAGCTGGTGCTCGACGTCGAAGCTGGAGCGGCGGAATGCCTTTACGCGTGAACTCAATACTATGTCATCGCCGAATTTAACCGGCTTAATGAAATTCGCGCGGACGTCGACCAGCGGGATACCCATGATACCGAAGGCCGTGGCCAATTCGTGCGGCTTCACACCAAGAGCAGCCTGGAATAGAAGCCAAGTGTTGGCATCGAACAATTCGAAAAATCGGCTGTTGAAGACGATACCGGCCGGATCGCAATGACCCCATTCGATAGTTAGTTCCCTACGGAAAGTGAAAGATGAAATGCGCAAATCCTCCAATTTAGCTGGCCTTCGATAATAGCTGATGTCTGCGGCGCCGCAAATTAATGCAATTCATAATTTTGAGCGCTTATAATTCCCTGCCGATAATAAATTTTACTTTCGGTACGGCTCGCTTTTGGTTCGAATATGGCTGGAAATTGTCTATAGGTGCGCGGACGAAGCAAGACATCACCTGTGTGTACCGAAAACCTCATCCGGCGATGATTGCGGTTTTGCCCGGTAGGCTGCTCAGCCTAACTAAGCGGAAGCGGCGCTAGGACTCGAACGCCATCTTGGAATTAAAGCGTGATTTCAATAACATAAGGGTTCGTAATTTTATTCTGACTGGCGCGCCAACGGGAAGTCCCGGCCGCGCGTCCAAACCAATGTTTGAAGGTCTAGCTCGGCGCCGTGAACGCATTCACGGATTTGCTTCATGCCGTCGCGCGGCCCATGGGCACATCGGACCATGACCCGCCAACCCAGTGAATACGCTTCCCCGATGGACTCGACAGCCATAAGAACAAAATGCGAACATAGGCTTCGGTCGTCAATAGGCTGTGGGTCAAAAGTTGTTTTGAAGTGGATCGGCCGGGCACGGGACGCGACTCGTCTATCCTCGGTACACGTGCCCCGTGCACAATCATTCAATCAACGGAAGCGACGCGCGTTCGAGCGCGCAATGTGCGCGGCGGCATGACATGAAGGAAGGGGAAGCGGTGGCCAATGAAGTCGCGCCAGTTCGAGCCAAGTCGGTGTCGCGAAAGCCCGCGCGAGCCGTAGTTGTTGATGCCGCATCGAACGAAGTCGTCTTTGCGGTTGTCGGTTACGTCGGATCGGGCACCAGCGAAATAGCAAAGGCGCTCAAGGGACTCTTGGAGCAAGAGAAGTTGGATGGCGGCAATCGACGTTGAGATTCTAAAAGCACGCGCCGTTATTTCTGCTTGGGCGACGCAACAGGGAATTCAGCCGCCAATCACGGCCGACAATAATTTAAAAACGACCAGTGCATTTCAGGACTTGGGAGACAAGATGCGCTCCGGTGGCGATCACGCCATTGTTGCCCGAGAGCTAATCCAACACATCAGGCTTACTCGCGCCGCGAAACTTGGAATTAAAGACCCCGGCGAAGAACCTGTGCGACCTGATGGGGTGCGCCGAGCGTACATAATCGATTCCATACGACATCCTGCCGAAGTCGAACTTCTCCGCCGCATCTACCAAGAATCATTCGTTCTTGTCGGGATTGTTTGCGACGCAAAAGTTCGCCTCCAAAGGATTACCGCAAAATACAGCAATGCTGGCGTTGCCGATGCTGAAGTGTTCATGGCGCGCGATTCGCGTGCCAAAGAAAAATATGGCCAGCGTGTACTTGACGCTTTTCACATGGCCGATTTTTTCGTCGATAACACGGACCTCAGTATATCGACAGAGAGCCGAATGAGGAATGGAATATCGCCCTCCCCGAAAAAGCCAGAAAACATTGACGATTAGCGTGGCGTTAGGTCACGTTTGACAACGTTTGCGATTGCCTCACTCGTTACTTTGTTTTCGCGACCCGGCGTGCGGCCGGCACCGGCCATTCCGTCACGTCTTGCGACTTCAATTCGACCCGGGCCATGCGACGGCGGCGCCGCAATGCGCTTGTCGGCGCCAATGGCACATGGGGCGACTCGTCGACCTTCGTCATCAGCCAGTCCAGATCTTCCAGCGCGATCAACCAGCGCTTGGGTGCAACCCGCGTGAGCGAATAGGGCTTGGAAAAAGCCGTCATCGATTTCTTGCCGCCATTGAGGCAATATTCATGCGCATAGCTCATGGCGAGTTCTCGCGGCGAGCGATAAATCGGATCGCGCCAGCGCAACACGGCGTGATTGGTCTTGCTGATCGCGCCCCACAGCCCGCGCTGCTTGAACAGCGTCACGATGTGATCCTGGTCGCTCGGCAAGGCCTGGATGTCCATCAGCCAGGC
>Ga0302319_10017041_pt1 | contig 13340 bp, 12 predicted proteins | sample Bog_T0_2_FD_203319 | JGI IMG/M metagenome (GOLD analysis project Ga0302319, IMG submission 203319) | Peat permafrost microbial communities from Stordalen Mire near Abisko, Sweden - Bog_T0_2 | ecosystem: Environmental > Terrestrial > Soil > Wetlands > Peat | place: Sweden: Abisko, Stordalen Mire...
CGATGTATGCCGCGAAGCGCCTCTGTTGTGGGCCTGGCGAAGAGAGGCGTGATCCCACGAAAACAATTCTACATCATAATGTTTGTTTTTAACACAGTAATACTAGTAACCTTTGACGCCCTGGCAGATAAGGGCGACGGAGAAGGCGGCGCGTCTGAAACCTATAGCTTCGACCCAGAGGTCAACGCTGGCGTGGGTGTTTGCGCTGGCGGTATTTTCAGTGTTTGCGACTACTCTTTCCTTGAACCGTTCACGCTTGGAACGCCTTTCAATCTCACGGAGACGATGGGGGTCGAAGCTAGGTCGACAAGTTACTCAGATCAAGCCACAACCTCCGCTAAATTCTCTCTTCAGTTCTTCGAGGCAGATGGGACCACGCCCGTTAACATCGAGGAAGTGCCAATCGTGACGCCCGAGCCGCGTAGTTTCGCTTTGCTATTCGTTGGGTTGATGGGACTGTTGGGTTGGGCGTATCGCGTCCGATCCACCCCTGCCACGCATCCGCATTAGCCGTCACCGACCGTAGCATAATCCCTCTCGCGAATGGGTTAGAGGGCTCCAACTTGCAGCCCTCTAACCCACTCACGTCACACTTTACGTTACATTTTCCGTCACATTTTCCGCGACACCAAGCGATACTTCGCGATATGATATGCACATGAACCAATCGCCCGATGTTATACACATCAAAAGTGTTGGAGCCATTCCCGCTGATTTGATTGGGACGTTAAAAATCAATGGCGGAGAGAGTGGGATTCGAACCCACGTTAGAGTTTCCCCTAAACACGCTTTCCAAGCGTGCGCCTTCAACCACTCGGCCATCTCTCCTGGGAGACCCACGGCTCGAGGGAGCGGCAGGCCGACTTCAGTTTAGCATTCGGGGCGCCTAGCCCAAATCGTATGCAAAGCCGGGCCCGTCTACCCTAAATAGATACGATCATGTACGGCGCTTTGCGGATTCGAGATTTAGCGGGCAGAATAAGGGTCAGTCTGTGGGCGCGAGTGATGATCCCGGCGGCAATTGGCGGGTTGACAACCCGCCGCAGATCCGGCGAACTGCCCCATGGCGATCTGCCCCATAAGGTTCAGTGCTGTTAGTTTTTCATTGTTCGGCGTGGCGATGGCATCGGCGTTGCTGCCCAGCATTGCGCGCAGCGCGGCGGCCCACAACTTTGAAGAATTCCGCAAACACTGGCTAGCTCGCTGGGCACGGTTTTCTTGCTGACCATTCCGACGGCGCTGATTCTCATCGTGCTCGGGATGCCGTTGATCGGGGTGGTCTACCAAAGTGGGCATTTCAATTCGTAAGATACCGCGCAAACCGGCTTGGCGTTGAGTGGCTATGCGGCCGGGCTGGTGGGCTTTGCCGCGCACCGTGTGCTGAATCCGGCGTTTTTCGCTCTCTCCGATGCGCGCACGCCCATGCTGGTTAGCCTGTCTTCGATTGCGGTTAACATTCTTTTCCCGCTTTTGCTGCTGCGCGTTTGGCACATCGGGTTTTTGGCGCTGGCGCTCACGTCCGCGCTCGCCGTTGTCATGGAGTCCCTGCCTGCTGGCGGAATGTTTGCGGCGCAAACTGGGCGGATTGGAAGGGCGCTATTTGCTGAATAGTTTCCTGCGAATAGCGGGCGCTTCCGCGGTAATGTTTTTCCCGCTGGCTTTCCTGCATAGCCATTTATCCACGCTGTTACCCCAAACACGTTTGGGCTACGCCGCCGAGTTGGCTATTTCCTTGCCGCTGGCGCTGGCACTTTTTTTCGCCGCAGCGCGCGCGCTGGGAGTGGAGGAGATCCGTTTTGTTTACCAATCTTTTGTCGCACCCACCTGGATTCGTCTAGCGCGCTCAGCCCCGCTGGCCCGGCTGCATGTTAAAATTCAAAGTTGATGATCCAAGATTTGGTTCTTGCGCTGCGTCTTCAGGCGCTGGACCGTAAGATCGCGGCTCTCGAAACCGAGATCGCTACCCTTCCCAAACACATCGCGGAGATTGAAAAACGCCTGGAAGCACACACCCGCCGGCTGGAGGCAGACCGCGCCGCGCTGGCTGCCAATCAGCGGGAGCGGAAGAGAATGGAAGGCGACATTCAACTGCACGAGCAAAAAAAGTCCAAGCTGCGCGAGCAGATGGCGGCGGCCAAAACCAACGAGCATTACCAGGCTTTCCAAAAGGAAATCGCCTTTGTCGAAGGCGAAGTGCGCAAGTGTGAGGATAAAATCATCGTCCTCATGGAACAGTCCGAGCCGCTGGATAAAAATGTGAAGGCAGCCGAGATCAGCCTCAAAGAAGAACAGAAAGATGTCGAAGTCGCCAAAGCGAAGGCGGTGGAGCGCACGGCGATTGATAAAAAGGAACTCGCCGAACTGGTGGCCGAGCGCAAAGGCGCAGCCGCCGGCATGGAGCCTAAACTCTACACCGAATACGAGCGGGTGCGCAAGAAAACCAAGAACACGCCTATCGCCGACGCCACCGACGGCCGCTGCAGCGCCTGCCAGATCGCGCTCCGGCCGCAGTTTTTTCAGGATTTGCGGAAGCAGGATAAGGTCATGTTTTGTGAAAGCTGCTCGCGCCTGTTGACGTACAATCCGGTGATTGATGTAGTGGCGGATACCGCGGCCACGCAGCAGTTGGCGTAACACCGGTCATTTGTGATTCACCATCCAAGCCTGAAAGAACTGCCCGTAGCCGTCCGTCGGCGTGCCGTTACCATCCTTGATTAATACAAAATCGGGACTTTGCCAGACATCCCAGGTCCAACCCAGCACCGATACCCCGTTTTGATCGGCAAATGAAGTAATCGTGGCCACCAAGGGAGCGCCTACCGTTCCCGCTGAATCTTGATCGCCCGTTTCGGTAGCAATGACCGGAATACCGGCCTCTAAAATGCCTTGCACTTCGCTGAATATTTCAGGCGCGAAGTTTGGCTGCGCCCAGGCGGGCGTACCCCAAGTCGATCCATAAGCCGGATAAGGGTGCCAAGTGGCGGCCATCTGATTCAGCGAATCAACCGGTTCATGAGACAACCAGCCGCTCAGGTCCGCTGTGTACGACACGCTGCCGATGAGTACCACGTTGCTAGCGCCCGTTGCGCGCACTGCATTGATCATCGCTTGATAGCTGGCCACGTTCCACGCAGCTTCGACATTCTGCCAATTGCCGCCATTGCTGCTGGCCGGGTACCCGCTGAAGGAACCGTTCTCTCCGAACATCATGTAGGCCCACGGATCGCCGCTAAAGTCGAAGTCGAGGTAAGGCTCGTTGAATAACTCGAACATCACCGCCGGATTGGCGTAGGAACCGTTCGGATACCCAAATGTGTTGGCGATGGATGTCCAAAAGGCTAACGAATGATCCGCGTCGGCCATCTGCGATTGCAGCAGCGGGCAGGCATGGCCCGGCGCGGCCCAATGCAAATCAAGAATCACATACAAGCCGGCGGCATTGGCTTCCTCCACCATCGCCTCTATCGCGTTCTTATAGTTGTTGCCGGGATCGGCATGGTGAAAGATGCCGTCGGTGTCGGTGCAAATCAAGCCCAGCCAGGAATCTTCATTGAGCGGAATGCGCACGACGTTCGCCTTCCAACTTCCGATGGCGCTCCAATTCGGATTGTAGCCTTGCCCAAACTGACCACCGGAAGGATCTTCCGGATCCCATCCTTGGATGGCCGCGCTTTCAAATGCGCTGAGGTTCACACCGCGCAGTTGCACCGTGGCTTCCGCGGCATTCACGAATTTATTGCCCGAGACAGCGATGGCAAACTTGGGCGCATTCACCATGACCACGGTGGTGCTCTGGCTCGACCCGCCGGCACTTTGACACTCCAGGGCATATGTGGTGGTGCTTGCCGGTGAGACCACCAAACTGCCCCTGACGGCTTGTGTCCCGGTCCAACCACCGCTCGCCGTGCACGAGGCGGCGTTTACCGTTGACCAGCTCAGCGTGGTACTGCCTCCGCTGGCGATCGACCGGGCAGCCGCCGTCAATGTTACGGTGGGCGCGGGTGTCACCGTGATAGTGGCCGTAGCGTGCGTTGAACCGCCCGCACCGCTGCAACTGAGTATGTAAGTCGTCGTGCGGGGCGGCGTTACGGTGAGGCGGCCGCTGCTCGCTTTAGCGCCCGTCCAGCCTGGGCCGCCGGCGGCACACGAAGCCGCGTTACTGCTTGACCAATTTAGCGTGACCCACCAGCCCGATGAAATCGACCCTGGCGATGCTGTCAGACTAACCGTCGGCGCCGGTGCTGTAGCCGTGACCGTCACGCTCGTGCTGGCCGAAGTTGTTCCGCCGATCCCCGTGCAGGTCAGGGTATAGGCGGTTGTGCTCGCGGGTGTGACACTCTGCGATCCGCTGGTGGCTTCCGCGCCGTTCCAGCCTCCGCTCGACGTGCACGAGTTCGCGTTGCCGCTCGACCAGTTCAGTGTGGCGCTGCTGCCGGCGGGAATGCTGGATGGGTTGGCCGTCAGGCTGACGGTGGGCGCCGGCGCGGCCGGGTCAAAAAAGATGGCATTCACGATGGCATTAATTCCGCTGGTACGGCTCACTACCATCTGCACGTGGCCCTTAATAATCCAGCTGGCATAAATGCCGCCGCTGAACGAGGAGACCTTCTGCGTGTTGAGAACGGTCTGGGTCGCGGCATCCAGCACAGTGATGCTCTCAGCCCGGCCATAGTTATCCCAGTCGCACAAATAGAGAGAGATTTTGTGCGCCTTGCCGTCGCTGAGATTCAAGTCGATGACAAACGCAGAGTACGCATAGAAGGTCGAAGCAATGCGCGTTTGCGAACCGCTGGCCGTTTGCAAAGCCCGCGGATCGGCAGTCGATGTCGTCCAGGTGTAGTTGGATTGGCCGAGCAGATCGAAGTTCGCATACGCCGGTAGATTGCTGACATCGTTGCTAATCACTTCGCCGTTGCCGCCATATTTGCCGGTCCAGGTTCCTTGCGTGGAGATGTCGGTTCCGGTGAAACTCGCTGCCGCCGCGCTATCGAAGAAAATGGCGTTTACCAAGCCATTAGGTCCGGCAGTGCTGCTTACCTGAATCTGTATGTTTCCCTTCACAATCCAAGCAGCATAAATTCCACCGCTGAATGACGAAAACGTCTGGCTGTTGAGCACTGTTTGACTCACCGCGTCCACAATAGAGATCGTCTCGGCCCGCCCGCTATTGTCCCAATCGCACAGATACAGCGAAATCTTATGAGCATTTCCGTCCGTCAGGGTAAGGCCGATGCTAAAGGAGGTCGTCGATTCAAACGCCGATGCTATGCGCGCAGCAGAACCGCTGCCTGTCTGCAACGCTCGAGGATCGCTGGTCGAGGCCGTCCAGCTATAAGCGGTTTCGCCGGTTAAATTGAGATTCGCGTAGCCGGGAATGTTGCTCTCGCGGTTAGCAATCACCTCCCCGTTGCCGCCGTAGCTGCCGGTCCAGGTTCCTAATGTTGTGGTGTCCGAGCCGCTATAGCTTGCCGTGGCGGGCGCGGAGGAAGCACTGGGGGGATCAAAGAAGATGGCATTTACCACGCCATTGATACCCGCCGTGTCGGTTACTTGGATTTGCACATGCCCTTTGATATTCCACACGGCGTAAATTCCATCCGTAAAAGAAGAAAAGCTCTGCGTGCTGAGCACCGTTTGGCTGGCCGCGTCCACAATCGTAATCGTCTCCGCGCGCCCATAATCGTCCCAATCGCACAAGTACAAAGAGATACTGTGGCTGTTGCCGTCCGTTAGGTTCAAATCGAGGACAAACGTGCTGTATGCGTAATATGTGGCGGCCACGCGCGCACTCGATCCGCTGCTTTGTTGCAGCGCCCGTGGGTCTGACGTCTCTGTTGTCCAGACATAAGTAGACGCGCCCGTGATGTTGAGGGTGGCATAAGCGGGCAAGCTGCTGCCTTCTCCGGCGATCACTTGCCCGTTTGCGCCGTATTTGCCGCTCCAACTACCCTGCGTTGCGCTATCGGCGTCGCTATAGATGGCGCTGGCTGCCGGCGCGGCCTCAAGCGAGAGGCCAAGCGCTAAAGCAAAAGCTGCCAAGAGAAGCCAACTTGTCGCTTTTGTGTTTCCGGTGGTTCCCATCATGAATTCATACTCCGCATAGACTTCTTGACTCGCAGATATATAGGAGACGAAATGCCGACTAATGTTTCACTCAGAAATAACTGTCCGCACTCGCGCGGGCGAACGTTCGCGAAAATGGGGTCGAGGGGAAACAAAGCAATGGGACGATTCGAAACTGTGGCCGAGTTATATCGCTATCGTGAGCCATACAGCCCTGAGTTCTTCGCCACCGTGGCCGCGCGCCTGGCTCTCACACAACAAACCAGGATGCTCGATGTGGGCTGCGGGCCGGGCAATCTCGTCCTCGGTTTTGCACCCTTTGTGGGAAGCTGCACGGCCATCGATCCCGAGGCTGAAATGCTGCGCGTTGCGCGCGCCAACGCTTTTGCCGCCGATCTGCATATCGATTTCGTCGAGAGCACTATTGAATGTCTCGCACCCGCCGAGTGCGCCTTTGATTTCGTTACCATCGGCCGCGCTATACACTGGCTGCCGCGCCCGGAGACCCTTGCTGTGCTTGAACAAAGTGTCGCCGCCGCCGGTTATATAGCCATTTGCGGATCAATGGCAAGCGATTCCCCCCTCAATGCCTGGGATGAACAATTCAAAAATGTCAGAAGAGCTTGGGCATCCGATCCCGATGAATCGCGATACAAAGTCGACCTCGATCATTGGTTTTCCACTTCGCGCTTTCGCAAAGTAGATGAAATTGCAGTCAAACTGGAGCGCTGCGCCAGTATGGCCGAACTCATCGGCCGCGCCCTTTCCTTCTCAGTCACTTCCCCTGCCGTGCTCGGCGAAAGGCGTCCGCAATTCGAGGCCGCCGTTGAATCCGCTCTCTCGCCTTTTGCCACCGCCGGCGCGGTGCCAGAGGAGCTGCTTGTCAAAGCGACTGTTTTCGCCAGACCAGCAGGCTAAAGTCTAACGGTGTTCCATGCCCTTGAGCTTTTCTAAAATCGCGCGCCCTTCCTCTTTCTTGTCTTCCGCCATCAGCGTTTGGCCTAACAGATAAGTGGCGGAATAATTATTAGGGTCGAGCGTAAGCGCGTGGCGCAGTATGCCTTCGGCATTGGAATAGTTCGCGGTTTTGAAATAGCACTTGCCCAGGACAATATAAGGCCCGCTGAAATCGGAATTCAACCAGATGGCCCGTTCCAGATTCGGAATCGCCGCCGGCCAGCGCTCCTGGCGCGCCAATACTTCGCCCAGCCGATACCAGGCCATGGCGAAATTCGGATTCACATCTATCTCTCGGCCCATTTCCGCGATGCTGTCATCGAGCATGCCGCGATAGGCGGCGATTTCACCCAGCATGAAGTGCGCGCCCGGCATTTTCGGATCGAGACTCAGCGCCTTGTTGACCTCAGTCAGCGCGTCGTCTTCATATTCGCGCTTCAACATGAGTTCAGCTGCTAAAATGTGGCCGGCCGCCGAACTCGCGGGCACTCCATAAAGGCGCGCGAAAGCCATTTCCGCTTTGTCTACCTCGCGCGTTTGCATGTATGCGTTGCCCAGCATATAGTTGACTTCCACCGTCGGCGTGGTCTTCTCAAGCCAGGGAATGGCTTTCGCCGGTTGCAACAAAGAGAAATAGCTTTGGCCGATGTAGAGAGTGGATTCGGCGTAATCGGTAGAGTGCGGGTCTTCGCTCTGAACCGCCTTTTCAAGTGCCGCTATGGCTTCCGGATATTTTTTTTGTTCGTAAAACGCCGCGCCTTGCTTGTGGAGTTCGCTTGTTTCGGCGTAACAGAAAACAGAGAAAAGAAAATACCGCAGACAGAACAAGAAACGTGGCGTCCGGCGCATTGCTATTCCGAATTGTCCCACGCGACTTGCTTCACTCGACACAGATTACTATTGACTGATGCGGACCATAGTTCTAGCGTTCTTGATGGCGGCGCCCAGCGGCCTCGTGTATGCGGCAGACCATAAGCTTAAGGCGGTGATTGTGGACGGCGTGAACAATCACGACTGGGCAGCCGGAACCGCCGCCATCACCAATATTCTGGAAAGCACCGGACGCTTCACCGTGGATGAGGCCACCTATCCAAAGCTGCCCGATTTTGCGCGCTATGACGTGGTGATTAATAATTTCAACGGCGGCCATACGTCGTCGGGCGTGCGTTGGCCGCCCGAGGCGGAGCGCGCGCTGACCTCCTATGTGCGCGCAGGCGGCGGGCTGGTGGTTTTCCACGCGGCGAACAACGCTTTTCTGAACTGGCCGGAATACAACTCAATGATCGGGCTCGGCTGGCGCGATCCGTCCTTCGGCAAGGGAATTGCCGTGGCTCCAAACGGCAAAATCTTCGTGATTCCTCAAGGCGAGGGCTTGCCGCCCGGGCATGGGCCCAGGCATGATTTCGAAATCTTCGTACTCAACAAAAGTCATCCGGTCACGCGCGGCTTACCGGACCACTGGCTCCACCCATCCGAACAACTCACACACGGTCAACATGGCCCGGCGGAAGGCTTGACGATTTTGACTTACGCGGTTTCGGAGATTTCGCACCAGGGAGAACCGATGGATTGGGTTCGCCAATACGGCCATGGACGGGTCTACGTGACGATGTTGGGGCACACCTGGAAAGACGAGCCGAATCCAAATTTGCAGGACGCGAATTTCCGCAAGCTTTTTGCGCAAGGCGTGCAATGGGCAGCCCGCAAGCCCAAATAAAACCGCGATACAAACCGCGGCCTGATCCTACTTTCTAGTCATATGCGGACAACCGTTGAAAGGGCTAAGTTTTCTGGCGCGGCGCACCGGGCTGCAAAAGAAAAGTCCGGGCTGGCGGCCCGGACTTTCAATTTAAATTGTCAGCAGAAAGGTGATCTAAATGACTATCGAGTTGCGCATCGCGTTCCGCGCGTTTGTCTTCACGATCCGCATTAAGTGGTAGTGAGACAAGGGGCGAACACTAGCACTCTTCGCCTCTGCCTAACATCATACCAAAAACCCCACCCCCACACACCCTAAATAACGCTCAGATTAACCTCAGTTTCCCCCTGTGCCTTGTTGGTGAGCGCGGTAGGAATCGAACCTACAACCTAGTGATTAAGAGTCACTTGCTCTGCCAGTTGAGCTACGCGCCCGTCCGTGGGATGGGAAAGACAGCGCTTCACGCCGCCTTTGACAATATAGCAAACCCTTAGCTCACCCAAGTCTCCAGCCGTCATGCGCCGCGAATTTGTTCCGCCACGATTTGTGCAATATCTAAGAACGGCGGCGACGTCTCGCTGCTGGGCATCGCCTCCCGAAAAACAGCAGCGCAAAACGGGCAAGCTGTTGCGACCACATCCGCGCCCGTCGCTACCAACTCTTTCGCCCGCTCTTGATCCATCCGCTGGCCTTTTTCCTGAGCCAGAAAAACCAGCCCGCCGCCTGCGCCGCAACAAAAGGAGCGTTCGCGCGAGCGCGCCGGTTCGACAACCCGAAACGTGCGCCCTAAAACCTGACGGGGATCGTCATACACCCCGCGATAACGTCCCAGGTAGCAAGGATCGTGAAATGCCGCTTGCCTGCCTGTCTCTTCGGTGGGCAAAAGATGCGCATGGCGTGCCAGAAATTCACTATGATGCTCAATGGTTGCATCCACGGCAAGGCGCTCCGAATCCGGTCGGGCGGGCCGCAGTTGATTCCAATCCTCGGCCATCGTGCGCACGCAATGCGGGCAGATGGAGACAATTTTCCGCGCCTTGTGATGGCGCAGCAGCTTCAAATTCATTTCGGCCAATTCGCCGGTGAGCGCATCGTTCCCCAAGCGGCGCGCCGGGTCGCCGGTACAGTACTCTTTGCTGAGAACGCCAAACGAAGTACCCAAATGCCGCATGATTTGACTGAACGAGGCAATGATCGCCCGGCCGCGCGCATCGTACGCACCCATGCAGCCGAGCCAGAGGCAATATTCCTGGGAACCATCGAATACCGGCAGCTCCTGCCAGGCGATGAAGCGCCCCCGTTCCGCCTCGGCGACCCCCAGGGCATTTCCCTGATCGCTCAGATTTCGAAAGAGCTGAGCCGCATTCTTGTCTTGCCACGTCTCGCTGCTCAGCGCGCCGCGGCGCAATCCGACAATCATGGACAAGTGCTGAATCCCCGCCGGGCAATGCGTCTCGCAAGCGCCGCAAGTGGTGCACTCGAAAGCTGCCTTGGCTGAAATAGCGGCTTCCAGGATAGGCCTGGAACTCCGGGGTCCAAACTCGTCGAGATAATAGTTCAGTCCGAGCGCGATTAACCGCGGGTCGAGTTCTTTGCCGGTGTTATACGCCGGGCAATGTTCCGTGCAGCGGCCGCATTCCATGCAAGCATATGCCTGCAAAGCGGTAATGCTGCTGATTTGGCGTCCGCTCACCATTCCCGGATCAAGCGGACCCTGCAGCGCCGGAATGTTGCTGAAGCCGGCGCGCTTAAAAAAAAGTGCCGCCGGACTGAACAGAATATGCCGGTTCTTAGCGCGCGGAACCAAGGGTATCAACACCAGCAGCGCCAGCGTGTGCAGCCACCACAGCGACCGTCCCGCCACTGACTCATCCGCAATCCACCAGCGCGGCAGCAGCGTCATCATCAAAACAAATATGAGCGCCAGCGTGAGATTCGTTTCCGCCGAGATTGGGTCGAGCCATTCGGACTTGACAATGTATCGCCGGAACGCGAGGCCGGCGATGGACAACGTGCACCCGCACGCAAACAGAAACACAAACCAGAAGTAGAATAAGCCCGCCACGCTTTGCCGGTCGATGAAACTCCAGTCAAACGGTAAAGCGAAGTGATCGATCTCGGCCAGCAGAAAAGCGCAAAATCCCCATAGTAAAAAAGCGTGCGCCAACCCTGGCAGCGGCCTGTCCCTGATCACTCGCGCCTGACACAAGACCTCCCAAAAAAGCAGCCAGCAGCGCTGCGCAATATTGCTGAATGTGAGCTGGCTTTCACTCTTGGCGCGCAAAATTCGCCGCAACACCCGGCCAAAGCGAATGCCGAAGAGAGTGAGTGAGGCGCCTAACAGTGCCAGTACCAAACTTTTTGTTATGAGGCCTATATCCATCTGCAAAACAAGCGGCAGAGGCTCGATTCCTAGTACAATGAAACATACGTGAGATACCTGATTTCGGGAGCCGCAGGCTTCATTGGATCACACATTTGTGATCAACTCATTGAAAAAGGCCACGAAGTCCTTGCCATAGACAATTTCATTACTGGGCATACGGAAAACATCAGTCACCTACTGAGTCATCCGAATTTCGAGTTGCTGGAGCACGACGTCTGCGTTCCGGTAGCGATACCGGGCACGGTGGATCGCGTTTTCCACCTCGCGTCTCTCGCCAGCCCGGTAGATTACTTGGAGCATCCGATCGAGACTCTCGAATCGGGATCCACCGGCACCCGCAACATGTTGCAAGTCGCTCTGGAAAAAAACGCCCGCTTTCTCGTGACTTCAACCTCCGAGTGTTATGGCGATCCGCTCGAGCATCCGCAGCGCGAGAGTTATTGGGGCAATGTGAATCCGGTTGGGATGCGTTCCTGTTATGACGAGAGCAAGCGCTATGCGGAAGCGCTCACCATGGCGTATCACCGGGTGCATGGTTTGCGGACCAATATCGCCCGCATCTTCAATACCTATGGTCCGAGGATGGCTTTGAACGATGGCAGAGTGGTGCCCGCCTTCATCGATCAGGCGCTCGCGGGCATGCCACTCAGCGTATTTGGTGATGGCTCACAGACGCGCAGTTTCTGCTACGTCTCGGACATGGTGGATGGTTTGCTCCGGCTCAGTGAATCGGAGGAACGCTATCCCGTGAACTTAGGCAACCCCGTTGAGATGACCATCCTGCAATTCGCGCAGGAGATCAAGGCACGCTTCGGCAATGGCTTAAAACTGGAATATAAGCCGCTGCCGGCGGACGATCCGAAAGTGCGGCAACCGGATATCAGTAAAGCGCAGAAGGTTCTCGGCTGGCAGCCGAAGGTTCCATTGAGCGAAGGCCTGAGCGTCACCATCGAGTATTTTCGCGGCAAAGTTGTTCCGGCCTGAGTTGTTCTGCCTGAACTACCGCACGTGAACCGTAACGGAAAGAGACTGGCCTCGCTCGTTCGAAGCCGTCAGTGTGTACTTCGTTGTCGCGCGCGGCGTGATCGTGAGGCAGTGCAGGGAAGAAGGCTTCGTTGCTTCAATCGGCGGTTCGAGCGTCACCTTGGTCGCGTTGACAACGCCGTAACAGAGATCGGCGGATTCACCCCGCGTGAGCGTCCCTTTATCCACGCCGAAATTTGTGATTTTAATTTCGCCTGACCCGAAAATGAGTTCTGCTTGGTGTTGGCGGGCGGCGTCCTGCCGGGCGGCCAGATCCCGCGCCGCTTGCTCATCGGCCGCGTGCCGAGAATAGAAGGTATAGCCCACGTAGCTCGCGGCAATCACAATCCCCACGCTGCCAAAACGCGTCAGCGTGGACAAAACGGAGGACCGCTGCTGGTCCGGTTCCGGGGCTGAATCCATCAAAGCCATACCATGAGTTTAGACTTGCGTGCCGTTCAAATATTTCGCCTTTCATAAGCCCTTTGCAGTGCTCTGCCAGTTTACCCAGGGCAGCACCCCGCCGTCCGGCAAAGGCGCGCGCCCTACGCTGGCCGATTATATTTCGGTGCCCGCTGTTTACCCCGTTGGCCGCTTGGATTTCGATAGCGAAGGACTCTTGCTGCTCACCAACGACGGCGCGCTGCAGCAGCGCCTGAGTCACCCAAAGTTTGCGCATCCCCGAACCTACTGGGTGCAGGTGGAAGGGTCGGCCAACGATGACGCGCTCGCGCCCCTGCGTAGTGGTCTCCATGTGCAGGATTACCGCACCCGTCCAGCTCTGGCTAAAGTGATTGCTGAGCCAAACTTGCCGCCGCGTGACCCGCCCATACGATATCGGCGCAATATCCCTACCTCCTGGCTCGAAATCACCTTGACCGAAGGACGCAACCGGCAAGTCCGGCGCATGACCGCAGCTATCGGCCTCCCGACTCTGCGCCTCGTCCGAGTCGCCATCGGCACATTGCGGCTGACTGACTTAGCGCCTGGTGCCTGGCGTGAACTTACTTCAGTAGAGATCGCCCAGTTTGATTAACGCCTTGGCTCACTCGTCCTCCGCGAGCAACTCTCCCAACCGGTCCAACCTCCTCTCCCACATGCCTTTCTGAAGCCCGATCCATTCCTCCACCACCGATAACCCCGCCGGCTCCATCCTGCAAGTCCTCACCCTCCCCACCTTCGCCGTTCTCACCAATCCGCTCTCCTCCAGTA
>Ga0302319_10017046_pt1 | contig 13338 bp, 9 predicted proteins | sample Bog_T0_2_FD_203319 | JGI IMG/M metagenome (GOLD analysis project Ga0302319, IMG submission 203319) | Peat permafrost microbial communities from Stordalen Mire near Abisko, Sweden - Bog_T0_2 | ecosystem: Environmental > Terrestrial > Soil > Wetlands > Peat | place: Sweden: Abisko, Stordalen Mire...
CCAAACTCTACCGAAGATTCACGATGACCACCGCTGGGGATAAGTAGCCGGCCGGCGCCAGACTCCGGACGGTCGCTTGGCCGGCTACTTACCCCCAGCTCTTACACCACTCGGTGGGGCACGACCGGAGCGCTTTGGGTCGGGAGCAGAATTTGCTAATTCAAAAACGAATTTGCGCATCCCTTTTTCCAACAACCGCCGCGCTATAATTACCGCGCACTTTGCCTCGCACTTTGCGAAAAAATCCCCAAAGTTCACAAAACGACTCTATAACTCATTGAAAAGATTGGCTGGGGGACTAGGATTCGAACCTAGGCTGGCGGAGTCAGAGTCCGCAGTCCTACCACTAGACGATCCCCCAACGGGAAGGCCCGCTTTCTAGCACATCGACGTGCTTAATGCCAGCCCGCAGGGGAATTTGTGCAACGAAGCAGCTGACATAAGTTGGCCGCGAAAATGCGCCTTTGCGTGCTGCGGTTGGTCCGGTACGATCACACCATGGTAAGCCAAGAATACAGCCACCCGGCAAGGGAAGGGCAGGAAACGGTCTATGGCGCGCTTGACCTCGGTACAAATAATTGCCGGCTGTTGCTGGCGGTGCCCAAAGATGACGGGTTCCACGTGGTCGACGCCTTCTCCCGCATCACCCGGCTGGGCGAAGGCCTGGCGGCGAGCGGCATGCTGTCGCCATCGGCCATGGCGCGCACCTTATCCGCGCTCGGCTTCTGCGCCGACAAGCTGAAACGCCGCCGCGTCGGCCGGCTGCGGGCGGTGGCCACCGAGGCCTGCCGGCGTGCCGCCAATTGCCGGGATTTTCTTGCCAAGGTCCGAGCGGAAACCGGGCTTGATCTGGAAATCATCAGCGCGCAGGAAGAGGCTACGCTGGCGTTGGCCGGCTGCGCCCCGCTTCTGGCGCCTTGGCCGGTCGACGCGCTGGTGTTCGATATCGGCGGCGGCAGCACGGAGTTGATCGGTGTACGCTGCGAGTCGGGCGACACCCGCATCATGGCCACGCTGTCATTGCCGTTCGGCGTGGTCACCCTGGCCGAACAGGAAGGTGCCGCCTTGCGCCGGGCCGATGGATTTCAGCAAATCGTCACGCGGCTGCTGCAGCGCCTGCGGCGCTTCGATCCGGATGGCCGGCTGGCGGCTTTGGCGGCCGATGGCCGTTTGCAAATGCTGGGCAGCTCGGGCACCGTTACCACGCTGGCCGGTATCCATCTGGAGTTGGCGCGTTATGACCGCGCCCGCGTCGATGGGGTAACGCTCGATTTTTCCGTCATCGAATCGATCAGCCAGACCTTGCAGCAAAGCTCGATCGAACAGCGCGTCAGCCACCCCTGCATCGGCCGCGATCGCGCCGATCTGGTGGTGGCCGGCTGCGCCATTCTGGCCGCCATCTGCCGCCTGTGGCCGGCCGGCCGCTTGCGGGTCGCCGATCGCGGCGTGCGCGAGGGACTTTTGCTGTCGATGATGCGCGACGACCGCCGGATGAGCCGGACATGACCGCGCGCAAGCCGCCGGGGCGCAGCAGTTCGACCCCGGCCGGGCGCGGCCTGCATCAGCGGGTCAAGACCGCCTCCAAGCGAACCGTGTCGTCGACCCGCTGGTTGCAGCGGCAATTGAACGATCCCTATGTCGCTGAAGCCAAGCGCCTGGGCTATCGCTCGCGGGCCGCCTTCAAGCTGTTGCAACTCGACGACCGCTTCCACTTTCTGCGGCCGGGCGCCCGCCTGATCGATCTCGGTGCGGCGCCGGGGGGCTGGACCCAAGTGGCGGTGAACCGCATCGGCACGCTGACGGGAGGCGGCAAGGTGGTGGGCATCGACATTCTCGATTGGCCGCCGGTGGCCGGTGCCGTCACCCTGGTGGGCGATTTCCTGGCCGAGGACGCACCGGCGCGACTGCGCGACGCTCTCGGAGGCCCCGCCGATGTGGTGTTGTCAGATATGGCGGCACCCGCCACCGGCCATCCGCCGACCGACCATCTGCGCATCATCCATCTGTGCGACGTGGCGTTGGACTTCGCCCTGTCGGTGCTGGCGCCGGGTGGTTGCTTCATCGCGAAAGTATTCAAGGGCGGCAGCGAACGCCAGCTGCTCGATCTTTTGAAACAGCGCTTCAGCGCGGTGCGGCACGCCAAGCCGGCCGCCAGCCGACCGGAATCGTCGGAGACCTATGTCGTTGCCACCGGCTTTCGGCCGCAAGGGTCAGAGTCTTAGCGCTTCGGCTACCGCGCCATAGCTGGCCACCTTGGCGAGTGGACCGATCGCCGCCACTGACGGCGTGCTGCGGAACAGCCGGTTGGCGACCCGTAACACCGCTTGCTGATCGACCGCATCGATTTTGGCCACCACTTCTTCGACGCTCTGGATGCGGCCATGCACCATCAATTGCCGGGCCAGCTGTTCGCAACGACCATTGGTGCTTTCCATCCCCATCAGGATGCCGGCCTTGATCTGGGCGCGCGCCCGCTTCACTTCGTCGGCACTGACAGTTTGCGTGACCTTGCGCACCTCTTCGCAGATGACCGGCATCACTTCGGCGGATTCATCGGCGCCGGTACCGGCATAGATGGCAAACAGCCCCCCATCCGAGAAGGACGAGGTGAAACTATAGACCGAATAGGCCAGACCGCGGCGCTCGCGCACCTCCTGGAACAGGCGCGACGACATGCCGCCGCCGAGCAGGCCGGACAGCACCGACGTGGCATAGAAGTCCGGATCCTCATAGGCGACGCCGTCAAATCCGAGCACCAGATGGACCTGTTCGAGGTCGCGTTCCTCGCGATAGTCGCCACCCTGGTAGCGGGTGCGCTCCTCTGTCGCCGGTTGGGCGGCGCGGATGCCGGCGAAATGGCGACGCGCCTGGTCGACCAGCGTTTCGTGATCCAGATTACCGGCCGCCGCCAGGATCATCGTCCCGGCGCCATAATGCTTGCTCATATAGCCGGCGACGGTTTGGCGGGTGAAGGAGCGCACCAACTCGGCGGTGCCCAGCACCGGACGGCCCATCGCCTGCAAGGGGAAAGCGGTTGCCTGCAGATGGTCGAAAATGATGTCGTCGGGGGTGTCGATCGCCTGGGCGATTTCTTGCACCACCACCGCCTGCTCGCGCGCCAGTTCTCCGGCATCGAGGCTGGAATTGAGCAGAATGTCGGCAAGGATGTCGATGCCCAGTTCGGCGTCCTGTTTCAACAACTTGGCATAATAGGCGGTGTGGTCGCGGCTGGTATAGGCATTCAGCACGCCGCCGACGGCCTCGATTTCTTCGGCGATCGCCTGCGCCGAGCGCTTGGCCGTGCCCTTGAACGCCATATGCTCGAGCAGATGCGAGATGCCGTTGATTTCCGGCGCCTCATGGCGGGTGCCGGCATTGACCCATACGCCCAGCGACAGGGTTTCCACCGACGGCATGTGATCGCTGATCACCACCAGCCCGCTTTCGAGCTTGGTTTGCCGGATGTCGAGCAGGCCGCTCATCGGCCGCCCTCCGCCACGCCGGCGACATAGGCTTCGACCTCGGCCAGCGAATTTGGCAACACGTCGTAGCGTTCGCGCCTTTGCATCAGATCGGCCAGACGCGGCGGCAGGCTCGGTCTTACTCCGGTAGCCTGAAAAACCGCATCGGGAAATTTGGCGGGATGCGCGGTGGCGAGCGCCACCATCGGCCGCGTCTTGTCGCGACGGCAGGCGCGTCCGGCGGCGACGCCGATGGCGCTATGGGGATCGATCAACTGCCCGCTCTCCTGAAATATTTGCCGCATCGCGACCAAGGTTTCGTCATCGTCGACCGCCACGGCATCAAACAGCCGGCGCGATTGCGCCCACAGCGCCGGGTCGACCGCAAACGCGCCACTTTGCTTGAACGCTTCCATCTGCGCCCGCAAGCGTTCCGCATCGCCTTTGTGCAGATCGAACAGATAGCGCTCGAAATTACTTGAGATCTGGATGTCCATACTCGGACTTAAGGTGGGGACGACAAACGCCTTTTGCATCCTTCCGGTAGCAAAAAAGCGCGTGATTATGTCGTTTCGGTTGGAGCCGATCACCAATTGGTCGATCGGCAAGCCGAGCCGGCGCGCCGCCAGGCCGGCATAGACATTGCCGAAATTGCCGGTCGGCACCGCGAAGGACAGGCTTCGCCCGGGGGCGTCGAGCGCCAGGCCGGCGGCGAAATAATAGACGATCTGGCCGAGAATGCGCGCCCAATTGATCGAATTGACCGCCGACAGCCGGCATCGATCGCGGAATTCATGGTCATTGAACATCGCTTTGACCAGATCCTGGCAATCGTCGAAGCTGCCGTCGATGGCGATGTTGTGCACATTGTCGGCCAGGACGGTGGTCATCTGGCGGCGCTGCACCTCCGAGGTCCGCCCCAGGGGATGCAAGATGACGATATCGATGCGGGCGCGATCGCGGCAGGCCTCGATGGCGGCCGAACCGGTGTCGCCCGAGGTGGCGCCGACGATCGTAATCCGCGCGTCCCGCCGCGCCAGCAGGGCATCAAACAGCCGCCCGACCAATTGCAGGGCGTAATCTTTGAAGGCAAGAGTCGGCCCATGGAACAGTTCGAGCAGCCAATCCTGGGGCGCCAACTGCACCAGCGGCGCCACCGCGCGGTGGTCGAACCCGGCATAGCACGCCTGCACCAGCGCGGCGAATTCAGCCTCCTCGAGGCAGCCATCGAGGAACGGTGTCATCACCCGCACCGCCAATTGGGCGTAGTCGAGCCCCGCCATCGCCTCGATCTCTCGGTGCGTGAAATGCGGCCACGGATCAGGCAGAAACAGTCCGCCGTCGCGCGCCAGGCCGGTCAGCAGAACTTCGTCGAAGGGCAGGATCGGCGTTTGTCCGCGCGTGCTGCTATAGGTCATCGGTTGGGTCTCTCAGCGCAGATAGCGCCGGCGCAGATGCGCCTTGAAGATCTCGGCATCGAGCGGCCGGCCGGTGGCCGCGACCAGCAAGGCCTTGCCGTCCAGCAGCGCGGCGCGCCCATGCACCTCCCGCCTTAACCAGCCTAACAAGGGCGCGAAATCGCCGGCGGCGATCGACTGATCGAGCTCGGGCAAGGCACGGCCCGCGGCATCGAACAATTGCGCGGCTGTCATCGCGCCCAGGCTGTAGGTGGGAAAATAGCCGAACGCACCATCATACCAATGGATGTCCTGGAGGCAGCCCTGCCGATCGCCGGGCGGCACAATTCCGAGCAATTCGCGCATTCCCTCGTTCCAGGCCGAGGGCAGATCCGTTACCGCCAGCGAGCCATCGATCAGCTGCCGCTCGAGGCGGAATCGCAGAATGACATGGGCGGGATAGGTCGCTTCGTCGGCCTCGACGCGGATGAAATCGGGGCGTACCCGCATGGTGGCGTCGAACAGGGCGTCGCCGTCCCAATCGCCGCCGAAGCGGTCGGCCAGACGCGGGGCGATCAGCCGGAAAAAGCCGCGCGACCGGCAGGCCTGCATCTCCATCAGCAGGCTTTGGCTTTCATGCAGACTCATGCCGCGCGCCCGGCCAACCGGCTGGTAGCGCCAAACCGCCGGCAGGCCCTGCTCATAGAGCGCATGGCCGGTCTCGTGAATGACGCCGAACAGGCTGGACAGAAAATTGTCGGACTCATAGCGCGTGGTGATGCGGACATCGTCCGGTGTGCCGCCACAGAATGGATGCGCGCTTTCGTCAAGCCGGCCATGCGCGAAATCGAACCCCAGCATCTGCATCATTTCGACACCGAGCGCCTTTTGCTGAGCAGGGTCGAAGGGTCCGGCCGGCAAAGGCGGCGGGGGAAGCTGGCGGTCCAGCGCCTCGGCCACGAAACCGGGCAGGAAGGCGGCCAAATCGGCGAACAAGGGCTCGATCTCGGCCACCCGGCCGTCCGGTTCATACTGGTCGAGCAGAGCATCGTAGCGACCGACCCCCAGCGCCTGGGACTTGATCTCGGCCAGCTCGCGCACCAGACCGACCAGCTGTGCCAAAGTGTCGGCCACCCGGGCAAAATCGTCGGCCGGGCGCGCTTGCCGCCAGATCATTTCGCAGGCCGAGCTGGCCTTGGACAGCTTTTCGACCAGCGCCGACGGCACCGCGGCGGCATGGCGCCAGTCGCGCCGCATTTCCCGGAGATTGGCGCTTTGCCAGGGATCGAGCGCCTCCTGCTCGGCGGCGTCGAGCCAAGCGGGCAGTGCCGGGTCGGTCAGCAGGGCATGGCTCACGCTTTTCAGGGTCGACAATTGATCGCTGCGGCCGGCCGCCCCGCCTTCGGGCATCACCGTTGCCATGTCCCATTGCAGAAAGCCGGTCGCCTGATCGAGATGGGACAGCTTGGCAAAGCGCGCTTCCAACTGGGCATAGGCGGAAATCATCGTCATGGCGCTGTTATCGGTCAGCATTCGGCAAGAGGCAACGGGTTTTCCGGGAGTCAGCGCTGGAACAGTGCCACCGCTTCCAGATGCGGCGACCACGGAAACTGGTCGACCGGCGTGGCGCTGACCAGGCGGTAGCCGCCGCCTATCAGGATCATGGCGTCGCGCGCCAGCGTGGCGGGGTTGCACGAGACCGCCAGCAGCAAGGAGGGACCGGCCTTGGCCAGTTGCAGGGCTTGCGCGGCGGCGCCGGCGCGCGGCGGGTCGAACAGCAGCGCGTCGAAGCGGGCCAGTTCGGCGCCCAGCAGCGGCCGCCGCGCCAGATCGCGCCGTTCGGTGGTGACCTTCAGTCCGGCGCCACGCGCGGCGGAGTCGAGCGCGGCGAGCGCGGCCTGATCGCCTTCGACGGCGTGGACGCTATGACCGGCTTGCGCCAGCGGAAAGGTAAAACTGCCGCTGCCGGCGAAAAGATCGGCGATCTTGATGCGAGCGGGCAAGGGCGCCAGCACCAAGGCCACCAGTGCAGCGGCGCCTTCGGCGCTGGGCTGCAGGAAAGCGCCGGGCGGCAGCGCCACCACAACTTCCCCCATCACCAGCTGAACTGCGCGGCGCTCTGCGATCGGTTCGGCCAATCCGCCATGCCGCCAGCTGATACGCGCCAGATCTGCCTGTTCGGCGAAGTGCGCCAGAATTTGCCGGGTCATCAAATCCAGCCTGGTCTCGGTGTCGATGACCAGATCGATGCCGCTGTCGCTCAGCGTCGCCACCACGTCGCCGGCATCCAGCCCGACACTGTCGGTCAGCGCCTGGCGCAAGATCGGCAAAAGGGCACGCAAAGGCGGCGCCAGCAAAAGGCAAGGATCGACGTCGAGCAAGTGGGCGCTGGCGCGCTGATTGAACCCGACCAGCATGCCCTGACGCCGGCGCAAAAAAGCAAAGGCGGCCCGGCGGCGGCTGCCCGGCGCGATGGCGATCAGCGGCCGCACCTGATCGGCGGCGACGCCGCAACGGCGCAATGCCGAAACCAGCCGGTCGCGCTTCCAGAGCGCCAATGCGGGTGGCGCCAGCTGCTGCAGGCTGCAGCCGCCGCAGCGCCCGAACAGGGAACAGGGTGGGTGAACACGGTCGGGTCCCGCTTCGATCACCTCGACCAGAGAGCCCGCCAGGCCTTCGCCGCGCCGGCCGCCGAGCTGCGCCAGCACGCGGTCACCGGGGACCGTCAAGGGGACGAAGACGGGCCTGTCGTGCCAGCGCGCCAGGCCGTCACCCTGACTGCCCAGCGCGCCGATCTCGAGCGTGACGGGGGACGGCGCCGGCGTCACGGCGCCGCCAACAGGCACAGCAAGCCGGGGACAGGGCGGCCTTGCTCGCGCCGCGTTGAGGTGGGTTCCAGTAACCGGACGATCAGGCCATGCGAATCCGCCAGGCTGCGTAGATAGGCTTCACCATGGGTGTAACGGCCGGTTGGCGACAACGCGAAATCGTTCCGTTCGCCCCGTTCGACGGTGAAAGCGAAACCGCCGCCGGGACGCAGCGCGGCGGCGGCGGCAGCCATCAGGGGCGCCAGATCGCCAAGATGGATCAACACATCGGCCGCCACCAGCAGATCATAGCGGCCGGGCCGCGCTTTAATGCACTCCACCAAATCGCCGACCGTCAGATCGTCATAGACAGCACGGTGCCGCGCAATCTCGACCATGCGGGGACTGAGATCGATGCCGTCCAGGCGTCGCGCCCGGGAGCGGATTGCCGCCCCCATCAGCCCCGTGCCGCAGCCGAGATCGAGCACGTCGCGCGGCGCATTGAGCCCGCCACGCACCAGCGCATCGAGCAGAATTTCCGGACCCCGATAGGCGAGTGTGCCAAGCAAGTCAATTTCGAAACTGGGGGCATATTGATCATACAGCGCGGCGATATGCGCGGCCGCCGGCGCCAACGGCGCGGGCACCGCGCCAGTTTGCGCCAAGGCCAGGCCGGCACCGAAACTGTCGCTCGGATCGAGCCGCAGCAGCCATTGAAACAGCGGGATGGCAGCATCGCTTCCGGTACGCCGGAGCGACTGCGCCAGCAGCCAGAGCAGATCGGCCCGCGCCGGCAGCAGCGCGACGGCGCTGCGTAAAGCCGGAACCGCCGCTGCATCGTCACCCGAGGCAGCGTAGGCTTGGCCCAATTGGCGCTGATGGTCCGCGGAGGTCGGCTCGAGCAGGGCGGCACGCCGGGCATAGGCTGCGGCCGGGCGATGGCGATGGCGCAGCAGATCCGCCAGATTGGCGTAGGGCGATGCAGGCTGGGGATCGAGCGTGACCGCGTGGCGCAAATTGCGTTCGGCTTCGTCGAGGCGGTCGGTGGCGCGCAGAGCGAGCGCGATATTGTTGCGCAGTCCGGCATGATCGGAACGCAACCGCACGGCCCGCTCGAGCGGCGTCAGGGCCGTGCGCAAATTGCCGGTGGCAAGCGTCAGTTCAGCGGCTTCGCTGCAGGCAATGGGCAGATCGGGCGCCAGCACTTGTACGCGGCGATAGCCGGCCAAGGCTTCAACTGAGCGGCCTTGTCGGGTTTGTGCACGCGCCCAGGCGAGCGCCGGCGGCAGGGCCTCGGGATTTTGCACCATGGCACGGGCCAGATGTTGTGCCGCCTTGCGGCCTTGGCCTTCGGCCAGCGCCAAGAGCCCCAACAGATAGGCGAGGCCAGGCGGCTCCGGTCGATAGGCGTCGAGTCGCCGCGTCACCTGGCGGGCGTCGTCGAGCAGGCCCGCTTCGAGCAAAGCGAACCCGCGCGCCAAAAGGTCGGCAAGGGGCTGAGGCGGTTTCATGCTCCGCTAGGTACAGCCGGCAGGAGGCGGGGTAAAGCGACTCCCGCACCTCCCCGGTGTGGCGCTCCGTTCCCGGCGCGTGGCGACCCTTGGCGCGCCGGGGTCAGTCGTCGACCGGCAATCCGTCCTGGTCGCCGGGACCGGCCGACAGGGCGTCAGTGACGGCGCGCGCATTGGCGCGGATAGTGGCCTCGATCTCCGCCGCCATGGCGGGATTGTCGCGCAGAAACTGTTTGGCGTTCTCGCGGCCCTGGCCGATGCGCTGCGATTTGTAGGAAAACCAGGCGCCGGATTTTTCCACCAGATTGGCCTTGACGCCGAGATCGATCAATTCCCCGGTCTTGGATACGCCTTCGCCATACATGATGTCGAAATCGACCACCTTGAAGGGTGGCGCCATCTTGTTCTTGACCACTTTGACGCGGGTCTGGTTGCCAACCACTTCGTCGCGGTCCTTGATGGCGCCGATACGACGGATATCGAGTCGGACCGAGGCGTAGAATTTCAGGGCATGGCCGCCAGTGGTGGTTTCCGGACTGCCGAACATGACGCCGATCTTCATGCGGATCTGATTGATGAAGATCACCATGCAGTTGGATTTCGAGACGGTGGCGGTCAGCTTGCGCAAGGCTTGGCTCATCAAGCGGGCCTGCAAGCCGACATGGGAATCCCCCATTTCCCCTTCCAGTTCGGCGCGCGGCACCAGCGCCGCCACCGAATCGACCACCAGGACGTCGATCGCACCCGAACGCACCAGCGTGTCGGCGATCTCCAGCGCCTGTTCGCCGGCGTCGGGTTGCGAAATCAGCAATTCGTCGAGATTGACGCCGAGCTTGCGGGCATAGCCGGGATCGAGGGCATGTTCGGCATCGACGAAAGCACAGGTGCCGCCGGTCTTTTGCGCCTCGGCCACCACATGCAGCGCCAGGGTGGTCTTGCCCGAACTTTCCGGGCCATAGATTTCAACGATGCGGCCACGCGGCAAACCACCGATTCCGAGGGCCAGATCGAGCCCGAGCGACCCGGTGGAGATGGATTCGGCTTCGACCACCTCGCGGCTGCCCATGCGCATCACGGATCCCTTACCGAACGCCCGTTCGATCTGCGTCAGGGCAGCGTCCAAAGCCTTTGTTTTGTCCATGGTTTCCTTGTCCACCAAACGCAGCGAGGTCTGAGTCATGATATCCGGTTTCCCTGTTATTCCACGGAAGGAAGGGGCGTGGCAACGGACAACACTGTACCTGATTTGTTCCTTATTGCAAGGCGTGTTCTGTTTTTGTTTCTATTTTTCCGGCAAAGCGTTCAGCACCGCCAGCGTCATCGCCGCAACACCGGATTTGATCGAGGGCTCGGGGGCCGGCGCGAAAAGCGGGGAATGATTGTTGGGCAAGGGCGTGCCCTTGGCTTCGGCTGCCGCCAGCTGCGCCGCGTCAAAACCGCCGATCGAAAAATAGAAGGACGGCACGCCGGCGATCTGGAATTCGGAATAGTCTTCGCTGGCCGATCCGGGCTCCGGCTCAGCCACCACCCTGTCGCCGAACACGGCCTTGAACACCGCCACGGTGCGCTCGGTCAATGCCCCGTCGTTGATCACCGATTTGCCGCCGGGGATGATCGTCACATCGGGCGGCGGCGCGCCCGACATTTCCGATTCGGCGGCGGCGACGCGGCGGATGCCGGCCAGTAGCTTGTCGCGTACCCCTGGGTCGAAACTGCGGATGGTGCCGCGCAGCTGTGCCTGGTCGGGAATGATGTTGGGCGCGTTGCCGGCCGACAGCGCACCAATGGTGATCACCCCGAATTTGCCGGGATCTTTCTCGCGGCTGATCACGGCCTGCACGTCGACCACAAAGCGCGCCGCCATCAGCACCGGATCGATCGACAAAGCCGGCGTCGAGCCATGTGCGCCCCGCCCGTGAAAAGTGATCTCGAGCGTATCGGAATTGGAACTGATGACGCCGGCGCGATAGGCGATGGTTCCGGCCGGAATCGGCGAGACATGCAAGGCGAAGCCGACATCGGGCTTGCCGAAGCGGGTGAACAGCCCGTCATCGAGCATGGCGCGCGCGCCGCTCACCTGTTCCTCGGCGGGCTGGGCGACGAACATCAGAGTGCCGCGCCAATGCGCCTTGTCGTCCAGCAGCGCCTTGGCGGTACCGAGCCAACTGGCCATGTGGATGTCGTGGCCGCAGCTGTGCGCGACGAAGGTTTCCTTGCCGTTCCATTGGCTGGTGGCTCGGCTGGCATAGGCCAGTCCGGTCTTTTCCTCCAATGGCAGGGCGTCGAGTTCGGTGCGCACCAGCACGGTAGGACCATCCCCATTGTGGTAGAGCGCCACCAGCCCGGTCTTGCCGACATGCTCGGTTACCGCGAAGCCGAGTTGTCGCATCTCGTCGGCCAGGCGGGCGGCGGTGCGGTTCTCCTGGAAACCGAGTTCGGGATGGCTGTGAATGTCGCGATAGAGGGAGAAGAGCCGCGGATAATCGGCAGCCAGTTCGGCATCGATCGTCGATTTGCCGGCAACGGCGTCGAAGGCCGCAGCCGGCGCCGCCATCGCCGCGCTCCAGCAGCACAGCGCGGCAGCCGCCAGTTTAGCCCTCGATCGGTCGACCCTCATTTTATCCCCCATCGCATCCGGCGCAGGCGAAGGATATGCCAGGGCGACAGTCGAAACCAGCTTTGATCGGCGCGACCGAGATTCCTATTCGATGCGCGACGCCGGCGCGTCCCGGCCGTTCTGGTGCAGAATCATTTTGGTCGCCTTGCCATCGGCGCCGGTCACGAAGCTGAGCTGTGCCGGGACCACCTTGTAGAAGAATTCCTTGTCGCCCGAGGCATAGACGTCGAAGGTCGGCTGCCCGGAAAGTTGCACCTGCAGGCGGGACTGGTCGCGCGTAACCGTGAAGATCATGCCGGGGATAAGCTGGTAGCGTCCGACATAATTGTCGAGCAGCCGGCTGTCGATCGCGACTTCCTGGCGTGGCTTGGTCTGCTCGGCGAGTTTGACGGCGACCAGCCGATTGGCCTCTTCCGCCGCCCCCGCATCGGTGCGGTTGGCGATCTGATCGATGCCCATCTGGTGCAGGATCAGCGCCGTCGCTTTGCCCGACCCGTCGGACAGGAACGAGATCTGTGCCGGCACCGGCTTCAAAAAGAAATCATGATCGCTTTCCGGATAGACCTCGAACGCCGGTTGTCCGGTCAATTGCATAAACAGGTCATTGCCTTCGCGTGTGACGGCGACGACCGATTTACGGCTAAAAAAATAAGTGCCGACATAATTGTCGAACAGTTTGGGATCGACCGCCACCGCATGGCGCGGCCGGGCCTGGTCGGCCAGGCGCGCGGCGCGGCGGCTGTCGGCAGCCTTGGCGTCACTGGCGGACACCGGCAAGTAGGCGATGTCGCGGCCGTCCTGGTGCCGGATGGCGCGGGCGACCCGGCCCTGGACGTCGGTCTCGATGGTCATCACGCTGTCGCTCGGCTCGCTGAAAAACCGGGTCGCGCTTTCGGGGATGAATTCCATCGTCGGCATGCCGGCGGCACCCGCCAGCAGATGATTACCCTCACGCGTGACGGCGACCACCAAATCCAGCACGGCGGCGGGGTCGGCTCGGTAGAATCCGACATAATTGTCGAGGATCTTGGCGTCGAGCGGAACCTCTTTGGGCGGCTCCGTGTTTTCGGCAGCGACCACCTCAAGTCGCGCCGCGGCAAGCACCAGGGGCACCAAGGCGGCGACCATGAGGAGCCGCAGACGATGGCTGGGGCGTGCGGCCGTTACCGTTTCGGCCAGAATACGCTCGACCCGGCCGATCACGGTCGCCGGTCGGGCCATTGGCACAGCGGCGGCGACGCTATTTGTCCGCGCCGCGATGTCGACCAGGCATTGGGCGTAGAAGAACCGATCCCCGGTCTGCTCGATCGCGACATCGTCGCAGACCGCCTCGACCAGCTCGGCCAGGCGGATCCTGAGCCACCAGGCCAGCGGACTGAACCAGAACAGCGCCTGGTGCAGCGCGGCTGCCAGCAGCAAAAAAAAATCGCCGCGCCGCACATGGGCGCTCTCATGGGCGAGCACGGCTTGCCGCCGGGCCGCGTTCCAGCCGATTGCGGCGGGCGGCAGCAAGATCACGCGGCCGAAACAGACCGGGACGGATAT
>Ga0302319_10017049_pt1 | contig 13335 bp, 14 predicted proteins | sample Bog_T0_2_FD_203319 | JGI IMG/M metagenome (GOLD analysis project Ga0302319, IMG submission 203319) | Peat permafrost microbial communities from Stordalen Mire near Abisko, Sweden - Bog_T0_2 | ecosystem: Environmental > Terrestrial > Soil > Wetlands > Peat | place: Sweden: Abisko, Stordalen Mire...
CCAACGAGTTCCGCACACTCCTCGAAGGGAGAGGGGCCATGGCCCCTCTCCCTTCGCCAACCACAACCATCAACCTGAACGAGAAAACTCCAGTTATGAATGGATGAGAGAACGGGGGCAGGTCACTTGGAGCCCGCATACGCCGTTGGCCCTTGGTGGCTTCAGTATCCTCTCGCTGCAGATAAAATCGCTTCTTCAGGACGTCTTCCCAGCTTGAGGTCAACTAAAAAGGTGGAGCCTTGATCGGTTTCGAACTTCAAGACAAAACCGCCTTCAAGGACGGACTGAGGTGTTCCAAAATTGAGTCTTGCATCAGGCTGGACGGCGCTTGATGTCGCTAGGAGATTCCCTTTGCGGTCACGACACTCGATGTTTCTTGCAACTGTACTTCCAACATTTTCAAGCCCTATATCGAAATTTGCTGGACTGCCATGATAGTTGATTCTGAACCGGGGTCGCGTGCGATCCTCTTCCGCTATTCGCCGAAGTCTATTTTCTTCTCGCGCTCTCGCGTCCCTCTCTCGGTTCGCACGTGCTTCTTCAAGTGCAATTTGTAACTGTTGCTCGCTGCGTGCATGCGAAGCTCGCTCCATCTCCAACCGTTCAACATCCTTAGCGGCCTGCTCGCGTGCGATATCTAGTTGCCGGTTGGCAACTGAAACCTGTTCTTTAGCTTCTTGAAAGGCACCCTTTGCATACAGCGCAGCACCAATCGCGGCAACTGTGGCAACTACTGCCGCCAATGCCTGAAGGGCAGATGCATTTTGGCCGTACGTGAGCCAATGCCATGGATGAAGTAGTTGATAAACCATAGTTCACTAGTATGTTCGCGCTAGCGGGTTCACTCCTCATCGCGGTCATTCGCTGCGTGGACTGAGACGCGCTTCATGCTACGTCTTTTTCTTCTTGGCGGGGAGCCAGCTCGGAGGGCCCGCGCAAGACCGTTTTTCAATGTGCTCAAAGTGTGGGCGAGGTGTCTTCCGATCCTTTGGCTGGTGTGGGCGAACCGGCTTGCCGCATTCGGGGCAGAGAAACCCGAGCTCTTTGTAAGCCTCTTTATGCATCCCCGCTTTGTAAAGGAAATGATTTAGAGCGTTCGCGAGGTCGATATCGATAAGGCATTGTGGTTTTGGCATGGAGCGAATCATATCACTGCATGACGGTCTGGCCACAGTCCCGGCATCTACAGTCATTCGTCTATATTCTTGCCGCAAAGAGTTTGAGCGTGGACCAGATGCTATTCGCGGGGAACAGCGCCAACGCGCAGCCTATGATCAAGACTTTTTTTCTGTGTTTTGTTATAGGGGAAAACCTTTGGAACGCGTAGATCGGCCTCTCTATTGCGGGCCATACTAAATGATGCAGTAGCAGGCAGAGTGCCACAATAAATCCGACCGAGCTGACGACGAGATTCAGCGTATTGAATGCGAAGGCTGAGATGAATGCGCCGCCAAAATACAACGAATGCGTTATCAAATGAAGGCCGATGAATATGGGTGCGACGAGAAGCACGGTCAACAGGAGTAAGTGCCCTAACATCAAATAGAGAGATCTGAAAAACGTTAATCCAATGGAGAGCTTGAGAAGCATCCGGCGTGTTGCTGCCAGGTAAATCAAGTCGCAGATCAGGCTTAATGCGAAAACTGACGATAGGTATAGGAACGAATGCTCAACATAGATCCATCCTGCTCGCTTGGCAAGGAACAGTATGAACCCAATGGCCCTCAGTGGCGCGACAATTATGGATATCCACCAACCTGTCAAAAGCACTTTGCTATCAGAAATAGCTGGGATGAGGGCCCATAGGAAGAAAAACACAAAGAGTCGCAGCGGTCCTGACAGATTCTGCCTCTGGGTATGAAAATGAAAGAGAATGAATATTGTAAGGAACAGAAAAGCTGACGCGGGAGTCAGCAGAAGCGACATCCCTAACACCCTAAACGAGACGAGTTTCTTCCCGAAGAGCCAGTCGAATATCCGGGTAGTGAGAGAAGCTACTCCTTGGACAAAGGAAGATATTTTCTCGTGAACGGTATTGCGGCGATTAACTATACGTATCCACCATTCCTCGGCGCGGTTTTGAAGAGCTCCTTCCTCGTCCTCTCGGAGAAAAACAGAGAGATATATCAATATCAGGCCAAGTGATAGCTGTAGGGCATACAACGCGTGAGTGCGGAAAAACATGCTCACAAGATATTCCTATCCATGGCTTAAGTATGTCTACCGTCCAAACCTCTGGCCGCCGCCCATCTGGCTCATGAGGCGATGTTGCATCTTGCTGCCGCAGGAGCCCATTGTCATTGATCATCATACTGCCGCTGGTGCAGGCAGCTTCCGAGCCAATGCCGCCGGAGCTGACCCGCTTCACCCCGCCTTTCCTCGCCTACGCGCCAACTGCTCAGGCGTGAGTGTGTACCTCGTTGGCGGACGCCGCACGTTGTCTGCGGTGTCGTCGAACTCCTCCAGTGGCGGCGGAGGGCCGAAGGGGATGCGCGTAGGAGCTTCCTTGCGTGCATCATGGATCGAGCCCAGGTAAACCGTGTTGAGTCCATACCGCGAGTTCATGGCGTCGAGGGCCGGAATCACCCTTTGTCTCGCAAGCTCCGCTTCGAGCGTCGTGTCTGTGCCGAATAGGTCAGACGTTGGCTCTGAGTCGAGGTGAGTCAGCATGACTGCGAGTGATGAGAGATCGTCCTGTGCCGGCGAACGGTTCCACAAGATCAGGAAGTGCTCTTGGAGCGTGAGCGTGTCGCAACACGGCGCAATGCGGATTCCGGCCTCGTAGGGCTTGCCGCTGTAGTAATCGATGCGAACTGACACGCCCCCTGCCCAAAGCTGCTCTCGGCGCATCCGGCGGGCCGTGGAGTGCAAGAGCTTCAAAGCGACTCCACGCGCAACGTCGCGGGGTCTACAGCGCGGAGGAAGGATATGCTGGCGGCTGAGCGTTTGCAGCTTCCTTGGTTCAGGCTCTAGGAAGTCTTCACCCCTGAACCAATGCCATAGCCTGTCCCCCCACACGCTTCCCCATATATCGTGCATTCCTTCGCGCGGTAGAGCACAAAGCTCTCGCATGGTGGAGATGCCAGCGGCCCTCACCCTCTCTTCCATGCGTGGCCCTATGCCGGGGATGTCGTCCAGCTTGAGGCAGTAGAGCGCCTGTGGAAGATTCCGGCGCTCAAAGATCATCAGGCCATCCGGCTTATCCATGTCGCCCGCGACCTTCGCCAGCAGCCGGTTAGGTGCCAAGCCAATCGAGCAGCGGAGCGTAATGCCAACAGTTCGCAACTCTTGCTTGATCGCATATGCGATAGCGGTTGCACGCTGTAGATCCCGCTCGCGGCCTAGAAGATGACAGGCGAATTCGTCGCAGCTCATCACCGCCTGGACCGGGATGCACCGTTCGATGGCCGCAATGATTCGGTGGTGGTATTCGACGTAGTGCCGGGGCCGCGCTTCAACGAGGACGATGTGCGGACACAGCACCTTTGCATCATGTACAGCGGTGCCAGTCTTGACGCCGTATTTCTTCGCCTGATAGCTGGCAGCAATGCAAACGGTAGTCTGCACGTCTGCGACCGGCACAATGCCAATCGGGTGACCGCGCAGCTCTGGCCTCAGCTCTTGCTCGATGGAGGCAAAGTAGCTGTTGAGATCGACAAAGAGCCAGTTGACGGTACGGGAGTCCATCCGTGGATTGTAGGCGAACATAAGGCGAATATACTAGTGGAAGGAAAATTGATTTGCGATAGCCTGCTGTCAGGAAGAATGGAGCCAGTCTGACGCTGGAGACCAGTCTGACGCTGGAGATCTGCGGTTGAGCATCCTGCATAGGGAGTGAGGAAGCAGATATGGAAAGCATCGAAAAACCACAACTGCCAATAGCGCAGGGACATATTATTAGCGCCGAAGTGTACCCTCTCGACTCTGAGACCGTGACCTTCCATCTTGTGCAGAGCGAACCGCCCACGGAGCGGGGTCAAGGTAATTTCAGGTGGCGGGAGTTTGAGGTAGAGAAGGGCATTGCGGAATCGTTCGCAAAAAGCATCTTGGAAATACTAGCTGCACCTGACACTCAAACCGCCTGGGAGAACATCAGTAAGAGTTTGGACGTGCGCTGCGGTGAGGTGTAGCTTTTCGCACTTGCGTTCCAGTATTGAGCCTGCGAGTATGGCGGGCATGAGTAAAGCTCTCAAGGATCTATTTCATAGGCGCGGACATTTTGACGGTTACACCCTGACGGGTTGGCTCTACCAGATCGACGATGGTGTCGAGACTGCTTGGAACTTCATGTCTGTCTCCCCATCTCATGAAACTCGGAACTACTGGGTTTCAGGAGAAGTCTTCCGCGGAGTCACCCTCCACATGTTTCATCCAGCGACAGGAAGGAACCATATCGAACTCCACGGCATCCTCACTGACGTGTCCGAGGCAGAACGATCCGCCATCCGAACTGCCACTAAGAAATGGGAACAAGAGTATCAAGACCTGCTCTTGGCAGACAATATCTGACTCTGCGTTTCCAGTATGCTGAGTCATGTAAGTTATTACCGCATGGTTTGTGTCCCCGATCCGAAACGCGTAGAGATCGTCACCGACCAACCCAAGCTGTTGCTCAAGATTGCAACCAATTATCTATGAGTCTGATCAAGTCCAAGAAGCGGGTTTCAGACCACGGCGAGGTATTCACGCCTCGGTGGCTGGTAGAGGAGATGCTCGACCTCGTTAAAGGTGAAAGCGAGCGCATTGACTCCCGCTTCCTGGAGTCTGCGTGTGGCAGCGGGAACTTCCTTGTCCCCGTCCTGAAGCGCAAGCTGGCAGCAGTAGAGGCCAAGTTCGGCAAGTCTGACTTTGAGCGCCGGCATTACGCCCTGTTGGCGGTCATGTGTACCTACGGCATTGAACTCCTGGCCGACAACATCGCTGAGTGCCGCGCGAATATGCTTGAGGTCTTTGCCGAGTATCTGAATCTGGATGAGACGGACGATCTCTATAGGGCCGCTTTCTATGTCCTGTCTGAGAACCTCGTTCATGGCGACGCGCTGACGATGCTGATGTATGACGGCCGGCCCCTTACCTTTGCGGAGTGGGGCTATCTAGGCAAGGGCAAGTTCCAGCGGCGCGACTTCCGCCTTGAAGGTCTAGCCCAGATGTCGTCTTTCAGCCGGGAAGGGACACTCTTCGCCCATCTCGGCAAGCATGAGATATTCACGCCCATCAAGGCTTATCCGCCGTTCGCGGTGAGGGAGCTTGCGCGCGCGTTTCTCCGTGATGCCCCAGGGGAGGCTGCATGAGTGGGCAGGTGAGCTTCACCCTACGCGGGCGCAACCCGGACGTTCTAACCTGCATAGCAAATCTTTCCAATGACGAAGTGTTCACGCCGCCCGAGTTCGCAAACCGGATGCTCGATACTCTGGCCGAGACCTGGGCAGCAAACAATGACGGAGCCGACCTCTGGGCGGATAGTGCAGTAACGTTTATCGACCCGTTCACAAAGTCAGGTGTGTTCCTTCGCGAGATCGCCAGCCGTCTCACTAAGGGACTCGCCGCCGAGATACCTGACCTCCAAAAGCGGGTCGATCACATTCTCACGAAGCAGGTCTTCGGCATTGGTATCACCTATCTCACCAGCCTCCTGGCGCGGCGCAGCTTGTATTGCTCGAAGCACGCTAATGGCCCACACTCCATCGCTAAGGCATTCGCTAGCGATACCGGCAACATCTGGTTCGAGCGTGTGGAGCATACATGGGTAGAAGGCAGGTGTAGGTTTTGCGGGGCAAGTCAGAAGGAATTGGATCGCGGTGAGGGGCTTGATACACATGCCTATGCGTTCATTCACACAGACGACATCAAAACTCGAATAGCCGAGTTGTTTGGAGACGATATGCAGTTCGACGTGATCATCGGCAACCCCCCTTACCAACTGTCTGATGGAGGCCAAGGTGCGAGTTCGATGCCGATCTACAACAAGTTTGTCGACCAAGCCAAGGCCCTCGACCCGAAGCTTCTTGTCATGGTAATCCCTGCACGGTGGTTGTTCGGTGGAAGGGGGCTCGAATCCTTTCGGAAATCGATGCTCGAGGACAAACGCATTCGGAAACTTGTTGACTTTCCCGATAGCCGTCAGGCTTTTGAGAGCGTCGATGTTGCCGGCGGCGTTTGTTACTTCCTGTGGGACCGCGACAACGAAGGCGATTGCGAGGTCATTACCAACGATCTTCGGGAGAAGCAGGCAACTAGTGTTCGTTCTTTGTTAGAGCCTGGCGCGGACGTTTTCATTCGAAACGACAAGAGTATTTCAATATTGAGAAAGATTGTACTCAAGGAGACTGCTGGAAAGGGCGTCGGAATTGGTTTGCCTCCAGACAGGAGGTTTGAGCGGCAGGTGAGTGGGCAGAAGCCATTTGGTCTCCGAACCTTTTTCCGGGGTGAAAAAGAGAAGAAGCGTCCCGACGATGTTCTAGTACTCCAGAACGGCGGGCGTGCATGGGTCCGTCGTAAGCAAATCACCGAAGGTGTCGACATGATCGATAAGTGGAAGGTATTCACTTCCAAATCGTCATCTGAACATGCGGGACAGGCAGATAAGAATGGTATGCGGAGGGTCCTTTCACTCAGCGGAGTTTTGCCTCCCGGCTCGGTCGTTACCGAAACCTATGTGATTCTTGGCGCTTACGATTCCGAAACTGAAGCGCGAAGCTGCCTTTCTTACGTCACAACGAAGTTCTTTCGTTTTCTTGTTGCGACTAGGACTTCCGCGCAGGATCTCCCCCGGGTTGCATATTCGTTCGTCCCGGTACTGAAGGTCTCTCGACGGTGGACTGACAAGGATCTGTATGCAAGATACGACTTGAGCGCGGATGAGATCGCGCTCATTGAGTCAACTATCCGCCCTATGAACCTCGACGACGCTGACAATGATTAAGCCTGCGATAGACGAGATCCTCACGCCAAAGCCGGAGGCTCGGCCGCGCATCTACGCCTATTCGATCGACGATATGGCGCACAAGGGTCTTCTCAAGATCGGGCAGACGACGCGTAATGTGAAGCAGCGCGTCGCCGAGCAACTTAAGACGGCGAACATCAAGAACTCCAAGATAGAGCTGGACGAACCTGCCGAGCGCGATGACGGCACCATCTTCAGCGATCACGATGTTCGCGACGCGCTCCGCAGGAAGAAGTTGGAGAGCGCCGGCCTTGAATGGATGCGCTGCACGGTCAAAGATGTTAAGACCGTGCTCACCGAGCTACGCACCGGACAGCGGTTCAGTGGTACGCATCACGAGACATTCAAGATGCGGGCGGAACAGGCCGAGGCGGTGAAGCTGACGCACGCCTACTTCCTCTCCCGCTGGGCGGAAGACATGCACGCAGTCCCGCGATTTCTGTGGAACGCGAAGATGCGCTTCGGCAAGACGTTTACCGCCTACCAGTTGGCGAAAAAGCTCGGCGCCAAGCGTGTGTTGGTGCTGACCTTCAAGCCTGCGGTGGAGGATGCATGGAAGGCTGACATTGAGAACCATGTTGACTTCGAAGGCTGGCAGTACCTGTCGAAGTCTACCGGCGGAGACCCAACCCAAATCGACCGCAAGAAGCCTGTCGTCTACTTTGGCTCCTTCCAAGACCTGTTGGGACGGGACGCAGCGGGGAACATCAAGCCCAAGAACGAATGGATTCACGAGGTCAATTGGGACCTCGTGGTGTTCGACGAATACCATTTCGGCGCCTGGCGCGATACTGCGAAGGAGTTATTCGAGGGCGAAGACGAGACCGTGGCTAAGAAGGAGACCAAGCTCGAATATGCCGCCGGCCTCGAAGATGTGAACGAAGACCTCACTGTGCTTTCGGAGAATGAAACAGAGTTTCTTCCCATCACGACCAAAGCCTACCTCTACCTCTCCGGAACGCCGTTCAAAGCACTCGCAACTGGCGAGTTCATCGAAGAGCAGATATTCAACTGGACCTACACCGACGAACAGCGCGCCAAGGAAGAGTTCGCCGCCAAGCATCCTGACCAGTGGAACCCCTATGGCGCACTGCCGCAGATGCGGCTGCTGACCTACCAGATGCCGGACGAGCTTCTTGCGATCGCGAGCGCCGGGGAGTTTGACGAGTTTGACCTGAACGAGTTCTTTACGGCTGCGGGCACCGGAAAGACCGCGCAGTTCAGGCACAAGAGCGACGTGCAAAAGTGGCTGGACATTATCCTGGGCCAGTACGCACCCAAGGTTGTGGATGGCCTCAAGACAGGCTCGCCGCCACCGTTCCCTTATTCGGATGATCGCCTTCTGCCTTACTTGCAGCACTCGTTCTGGTTTCTGCCCAACGTGGCGGCCTGCCAAGCGATGGCGAACCTGATGGCCGAAAAACACAACATCTTCTGGCATGCGTACAAGGTCATCGTGGCAGCCGGTGCAGCCGCAGGAATCGGGCTCGACGCTCTTCCCCCGGTGCGCGACGCGATTGGGGGCGGCTTCGACACCAAGACCATCACGTTATCGTGCGGGAAGCTCGCGACTGGCGTCACCGTACCGCAATGGTCTTCCATCCTGATGCTGCGCAATCTGAAGAGTCCTGAAACCTACTTTCAGGCAGCCTTCCGCGTGCAATCTCCGTGGTCGATCAGAAATCCGAACGGTGACGACCCGAATGAGGAAGAAATCCTCAAACCTGCCTGCTTCGTCTTCGACTTTGCCCCCACGCGCGCGCTTCGTCAGCTCTCCGAATACGGAATTGGGCTCTCGCCCAACGAATCAAATCCTGAAAACGCCGTCAGGGATCTCGTCTCCTACTTGCCGGTGCTGGCCTACAACGGTGCGGTCATGATCCAGATCGATGCCGGTGGCATTCTCGACATCGCCTTGGCGGGCACCTCGGCCACGCTGCTAGCGCGTAAGTGGGAGAGCGCTCTGCTGGTGAACGTGGACAACGACACGCTGCGCCGCGTCTTGGATAACCCAGAGGCAATGGCCGCTGTAGAGCGTATCGAGGGTTGGCGCACACTGGGCGACCATGTCATTGAGACCATCATCAACAAGAGCGAAAAGGTCAAGGAACTCAAGAACAAGGCCAAGAGCAAGGATCTGACCGACAAACAGAAGAAGCAACTCACCGACGAGGAGAAGGAATACAAGTCCAAGCGTAAGCTCGTTCAGGAGAAACTGATCAAGTTCGCGACCCGCATCCCTGCGTTCATGTACCTGACCGATTTTCGTGAGAACACGCTCCAGGACGTGATCACCAAGCTCGAGCCGGACCTATTCCTGACCGTAACCGGCCTGACGGTGAAAGACTTCCACCTGCTCGTGCGCCTGAAGGTGTTCAACACCGAGCAGATGAACCAGGCGGTGTTCGCGTTCCGTCGCTACGAGGATGCCTCGCTGCGGTACACGGGCATCGAGAGCCACGAGGGGCTTACCCAATTCGGGGGCTGGGACACCGTGGTGGCGAGAGAGTGAGGCAGTCGTTTCTCGCGACAAATTGTAGATGACAAGCCGACATGTGGGGGGTAGCCTGTTTTCGCTATGTGTGGACGCTACGCAACCAAACGTGACAAGCAGAAGCTTGCGGAGGCCTTCCATGTGCGAAAGGTCTTTGAAGAGCCTTACGCGCCTAATTACAACGTCGCACCGTCTACGTTTGAGCCTGTCATCCGTGAGGAAAAGGAATCGACCGAGCGAGAGATGGTACTTATGCGCTGGGGTCTGGTTCCGTTCTTTGCAAAGTCTCTAGCGGAATGGAAGGGCTTTTCGACGATCAACGCCAAGGCTGAGACAATCACGAAGAGCGCGACATGGCGCGGACCATTCAAGTCTCGGCGCTGCATTGTGCCGGCAGATTATTTCTACGAGTGGAAGGCCCTGGACGACTCCCCAAAGCCGAAGAAGCAGCCGTATGCGATTCACCTTAAGAGCGGCGAACCGCTCGCCTTTGCGGGTCTCTGGGACGCATGGCACGACAAGGCGGCAGACACATGGCTCCAGACGTTCTCCATCATCACGACGGAGGCGAATGAGCTTATGAGCCAGATTCACAGTCGTATGCCCGTCATACTGCACAGCCGGGACTGGGAGCGATGGCTTGACCGGACTCCTACCGACCAGCCACCTATCGACCTGCTGAGGCCGTATGAGTCGGAAGAGATGGCAATGTACCCCTGCAACCCGGCAGTGGGCAATGTGCGGAACAATGGGCCTGAGATGCTGTATAAATCGTGACCTGTCAACCGAATGGAGGTCAGGGCTTATTAATGGTGTTCAGGCGGAGCGTAGAATGACGCCGTGAGCCTTGACGAACTGTTAGAAATGGCACCGAGGATACTCGACGAACTCACTCGGGAGCTTTTCCGCCGTGCCAACGTCTCCATGCTTGCGGACGCAAAATCGCAGCTAACTGCCTGCTTTCAGCTGGGCCTTCGTTCGGCGTCACTTATGCAAGGTATGGCGGAAGTTCTTCACGCACCTACAGAAGACAGCTTTGAAGTATTGAACCGCGCCGCAATTGAGGCCAGGGACTTGCTTATGCACTTCCGATTCGACGATCAGGCCACACGAAACAAAGTCGCTTATTGGTTCGCCGGCGCGAAGGATAACTCATGGAAAGCCGACCTTACGAAGATCGACGAATTCCTCACAAAACAGGGCGCCATAGGCATACAGCTTGCGGATAATTGGGGCAGACTGAGCGTCCTCTCACACCCAACAACATACGCAGCCACGAATTCGACGGTGGTTATAGTAGACCGCATTACGGGACGGACGCCCAAGGTGAATATGACGCACAAGCGTGCTGATTACTTGGTGGGCATCTCCCGCTTGATTATGGCAACCACGTATGAATTGCCTGGATGGATACCGCTTGGCATTGAACCTGCGAGAATTCCCGGTGTCGAACCTTTCAGTCAACTCGCAGAGATCATCGGATCTCCTATCTTGGACGGCCCTCTTGATAATCCGCTTCCAGCCCATAGCATCAGGCCACCCAAGAAGCCTTAACTAGGTTGGGCGCTGGACCAGCCCCAAAGAGCACGATCCACTGTACGTAGGTTCACTCCTGCGGCGTGAGCAAGTTTCTCGCACTCGGGGAAATAATGCTCAAGATAGAAGTTCAGGGTGATGCCCCAATCAGGCACGCCAAGAGCGTCTAGCGCCCGCCAGTCGATAATTGTGTACCGCTTCTGATCGAAAGAGGTGAGGATCGCCGACGCCATTGGAACGGCAACACCAGCGAGTCCCATAAGTACGGCGAAGGCGGTACGAGGTTCATTGACGCTCACGGCAATGCGAAGTGCCTCTGCTATCTCGGCATCTGTGTTCTTTGTGATGAGTTCAGCGCGACGGGGTGACTTCCAGTTGACGATCTCGTTCAGATTAGCGCGGCTGTAGTCGCCAGCGACGATCTTCTTCCCGGCATCGAAAGCCTGATCATCATCAAGCGGATATGTCTCAGCCCAGTCCTGAATCTCCGAAAGAGGAAATTGGAGGGTGAAGCCGTTGAATACTCGACGAGGGCGCTTCTTCGCTTGAGGTGACATCGTGTATGTCTCAGACACCTATTGAACGATTTGAATGCTTCCAGACCTTCTCTAATACTGTTTGCAGATGTTCGAGACCCTGCGCAATCTCACGAGCGCTATTTCCATGCGCAGCCGCTTGGTAGGGTTGGTGCGATGCAGCACGTTCGCGCATTGCCGTTGCGAGGCTTGCAAGTTTTGCTTGATCGCCTGGATGCAGTGACAGGATTAGTACCGATGGTGCCAGTTTCTGCACAGTGTCCTTTCCGGCTGCATCAATCCAAGCTTTCACAGCACCATCGAGCGGCAAGCTCCCGCCAAAGCTTACGGTGATCTCTGAGTCGGTATTCACTCTTACCCAGATGGAGCAGACGCATGACAATGGGTGACCATCGGCACCATTCATGTTTCCGCAGACATCAACGCGAAACCTAGTGACCTTTTCAAAATGTTTGACGCGCCTATCAGGCGACCCATACTCGTCAAAGAATAACTTTTGGAGGCGATAGATCGGCCTTAGTCCGTCACCTTCGAAAAGACTTCCCATGTACAGATCCTCGTTGCCGAGATGATAAACGAATACCTCTCACAAGAGGTCAACCGATGCAGGGTCCAATTGTCCAAAATTTGGAATGAAAAACCGCCAACATCGTGGGAGTAGCAAGTTCAAAAATTGATTTTCTCTTTGGCAGACCCAGGTTGCGCCGCCTCAAAGCATACCCTACCCCCTTGGCCCGCGAGAGCGTCGGTCGGGACTCCGGGGCGAGCGTCCCTGCGTCGGCCACTGTCGGGGGAAGCCGGACGCATCGGGCGCACGTTCCGGGCGAAAAGATGCAACACAGCGGCACGGTGGGGGGTCAGTTGCAGTGTTGCAAGTTCCACCCCGCAGACGCGTCTAGGCCACCCCCCAATTTGCCCGGTTCTGAGCAATGATTCACGGCCCTGCGAGTGCCGTTTCCGGCCTCTTCTTGTCCTTCCACAGCGGACAACGCACGTTGGGTTTGCTTCGCATAGCGTGTGGGAGAGCGGGACTGGCTGGCAATGTAACGTGCCGGAATAGCCCCCGTCGGCCACTGTTGCGTCTCTACCAAGAAAGAGGGCCGGGAGCGGACACACTCGCTCTACTCTCGCCCCAGCTATGCGGTCAAAGCTTGCAACATAAGCGAAGGAGATTTCCGGCAGGCGCTATCGTTGCAACTTTTGGCCTTTACACCCGCTTGGGGACAAATAACCAGTACCCCGTCCAGAGCAGCAGGAGGACACCCAGCCAAAGGTCGATAGGTTGCCAGTCGCCACGGTGCATCCGAACGGGCACGATGGGGTTCAGGAGTATCGCCACGGCGACGAAGGCCCACAGCCATCCTCGCGGCCCCACCTGGGCGACTCTGACCGCCCAATAGATTGCGCAGACGGTCGCAGCAAGCCTCAGCAGGACATAAAAGCCGTAGGCGTGTCGTCCCTCAGCCGCGACGATCAGGAAGACCGCCGCAAGCGCAGTGAAGACCATCTCGTATCGGCGTTGGCTATCCAAGGCTGCACACTCCCCGCTGGAATGATTGAGAGCCAGTGTAGCGACTGTAGCGGAAAATGTAGCGGGTGCCTGTTTAGCGGCGCTTGTATGCGTTGGAAGGGTGAAGCCGTATACCATTGAAATCACAAGCGGAACGCATCGCACACAAACCCGCCTAAACCACCCTGCGAGGTCTGCAAAACCTTTATGCGTCGGTTCGATCCCGACCCGCGCCTCCAATCTTTGCAAGGAGATAGCCCCCGCAAGGGGGCTTCTCGTTTTTGCCACGGCTGCGGTGTCATGAGCTCTGCATGGG
>Ga0302319_10017052_pt1 | contig 13333 bp, 10 predicted proteins | sample Bog_T0_2_FD_203319 | JGI IMG/M metagenome (GOLD analysis project Ga0302319, IMG submission 203319) | Peat permafrost microbial communities from Stordalen Mire near Abisko, Sweden - Bog_T0_2 | ecosystem: Environmental > Terrestrial > Soil > Wetlands > Peat | place: Sweden: Abisko, Stordalen Mire...
GCGTCTGCGGCTGGATGCCGTGCTCCTCCAACCAGTCGAAGCACGGACTGAAGTCGGTGCCTCCGCCGCCTACGGGATTGAGGTGAACTTGCTCTCCGGCTTGGTAGATTTCAACTTTGTGAACCTCAGTGTCGAAGTACAGGACGTGAACGCACTGTGGGCGTTGGCCTTCGAGGATCGAGCAAACCTCAGCTTCAAAGAGACGCAACAACCGGCCATTCACCGAGCCGGAACAATCGACAGCGATGGCAATCTCGCCGACACCCTCGCGCACCACTCCGGGCAGATAGAGTCCGTTCCAGATGTGGCGGCGGTTGGGCCGCATCCAACTCGAATCGGCGGGGATGGTATCGGACCAGAGCCGGCGCAACAGTTCGCGCCAGTCCACCGATGCCTCTGCGGCTCCTTCGAGTGTGCGGGCCAGACCCGCAGGAGCCTTGCCAGCTTGCCTCGAGAGCGTGACCGCCTGGTTGACGGCAACACTCCACTCTCGCGCCTGCTCTTCTGCACACGGCGTTTCTTCGTCGGGTTGTGGTGCATCAAGAACCTGGCCGATGCCGCCCTCTGTCTCTGGCACAGTTGGCTCATCCGTGCTGCCATGCTTTTCTGGCGTTTCGCCCGCGCCAGCCCCGACACCGGCATCTGAACTGTTCTGGCCGCCAGACTGCGGCTGTGCCTCTGCCCCGCGCAAGTTGTAAATCTGTTCCGCGCTCATGCCGCGAAAGCGATGATCGACAAGAACGCCGTCCGGCAGACTGAGGCCTGCATCGAGCAGCAGCGGATTGATGGCGTAGTCACAAGCCTCATTCCACCGCTTTGGATCGCGCCCGGAACGCCGTACATGATGCTGGAGCGCGGGGTGCATGACCTCGTGGGCCAACACCCCGGCCAGCGTTGCCGAGTTCAGCGTATCGACAAACTCAGGGTTGTAGTAGAGCGACACGCCATCCGTCGCCATGGTTGGAATCGACCGCTGCTCACGCCCCTTCAAACGAAAGAGGAGCGAGCCGAAGAAGGGATGATCGAGTAATAAAGTAGTCCGCGCCTTCTGAATGCGAATGGATGCTGGTGTCTCGTGTCTCATGCCGCCGCAGGCACCTCCATGTACGCCGACATACGGGAGAGGATGTCATCGACTGTTGGAGCGCCCGGTGCTTCCTCCGGCACACTGGCTTCGCGATCACGCAGAACGCTGTCGATCTCGGCAACGATCTCGGCGGCATCGGTTGCCGTGGCCACGCGCAGCAGGTCGTGCTTCTTGAGGTCCTGCGCCGTAAAGCCGCACAGCCGTTGCTTGATCTGTTCGGCGAAACGGTTCAGGTCAGCGTCGCCATTCACGTTCAAGCGCGGCAGCAACTCCACCAGGTCGAAGACATTCGTGACCATTGTCGCGTGGAACCGCGACTCCGGCTCGTTCAAGCGGTCCACCATGTGCGAAACCACGTCCCTGAGCCGCTTCCACAAATCCTCAGTCCCGCGCGTCAAGGACTCGCGAACACTGGCGTCGATCTCGCGGGCCACGCGCGCCTGCTCCTCGGCCGACATCTGTACGCGAAAGTCGTTGCCAGTCGGGATAGGTAAGATCTCCAGCTTCACTCCGAACTTCTTGCGCAGCTTGTCGGCGGCGGGATAGTCTTCCTCCCGAAACAGGCCGTTCAACTCCGGGCGCACCTGCTCGATGTACTGCGGATAGACCTGAAGAAAGCCCTCCACGCCCTGCTCAAAGCTGGCCTCGAACTCGCGCATCCGTGCCGTCAAGTCGAAGTATAGGTTCGACGGCAGCAGGCGAAAGCCCTCATCGGACCACGGCAAAGTGATCTTGTAGAAGTACTGACGCACCTGCCCAGCCAGCGTGCGCAGTTCGTCGAGTTTGTCGGCGCCGCGCAGCAACTGCTTGTTATAGCGGCCAGCTCCCTGGTGCGCTCCGTGCTGGTCGGCCACGTCGCGGCTGATCTTGCGGTCGTGTTTGATGGCCGTCCAAATACTGATATGGACGGTGGCGAGCATGGCTCGTTCAGTAATCATCGAACTACCTCCCTATGTTCCACTCCGAAGCGAACGAACTCCGGCGTGTGGGTGATGGCGGTGTCTCGCGCCGCCGCGTCGCGCATCGCCATGACGCGCATTTCGGTCGGCATACGGTCCAGATACTTCAGTCCTCTCGCTACGGAGTTGTCAGTCATGGCCCGGCCCAGCGCCGTGGCGATAGCGATCTGCGCCGATGTCTCCGCTGGAAGTGGCGCCGTCTCCGGGTTGAGCAGAATCTCGTCGATCGACGGCAACTGCCGGAAGAGCCGCAAGAATGCAATCAACTCCGCCGCAGCCGCCGGCCCCACCGTTCCGTCGAGCAACTGCGCCTCGAACTCCCTCGCGCCGGATAGGAACGTGGTCTTCTGTCGGTTGGCAATGCCGCGCAAAACATTGGAGGCCATCTCCCAGGAGCGGGGAGTGGGCCAGGCATTGGCGTCTGAGGTCGCATCGGCGGTGTGCAGCAGGTCCGGCTTGAAGCGCAGGAACGCGATAATCTCCGGCCGCACACCCGCGCCCACGGCCCACTTGCACCAGTCGTTGAGATCGGCTTCAAGTTCGAGATGGACGAAACGATTCCGCAGCGGACGCGGCATCGAGAAATGCACACCGCGCTCGGAGGCTGGATTGCCCGCGGCAATGACTACCCAGCCGTCAGGCAGAACATACTCGCCCAGCTTGCGGTCGAGCACCAGTTGATAGCAACCAGCCTGCGTCATCTGCGGCGCGGAGGTCAGCTCATCGAGAAATAGAATGCCTTTCCCTGTGGTGGGCAGGAATTTGGGCGGTACCCACTCGGTCTGATCGGCTTTGATACGGGGCAACCCGCGCAGATCGACCGGATCGAGTTGCACAGCGCGAACGTCCAGGAAATCAAAGTCGAGATCGTCCGCAACCTGGGCGACGATCTGCGACTTGCCGACGCCGCACGCGCCCCAGATATGCAGAGGCACACGTTCGCCGATCAGCGCATGAAGCGCTTCGTAAAGCTTGGATGGTTTCATTTGGATTTACCTCAGGTGGAATACTGGCTCGGATGTGATGAATGGCCGGTCGGGCATCCATTCGGGAATGCGTTGGGTTGCCGTGCAGGCGGCTTTGCGGCGAAACAGCAACGACGATATAAACTGATTCCTGAATGAATTCATCAAGGGATCAGCAAATCGAGGAGCTTCAGGTCGCGCTCAAGGCGGCCCGTGAGAATGAGAACAGGTGGATGGAAATCTCCGCCGACTTCTCAACTGACCCTGAACGGATGGAGCAGTGGTCCAGCACCGCGAAACTCAGGCGGCTCGAAGTCGAGCGGATAGAGGCGCTATTGGCAGGAACGGCAGAGCCTTGCGGCATGGCGCAACCGGTGCGCAGTGAGACGGTTGAAGCAAAACACAGAATGGGAGAGACGGCATGAACGAAGCGGAAATGAAAGCGGAGTTGGAGCGCCTGCGGGCAGAAAACGCAAAGCTCAAGAGCAAAGATTCAGCAGGGTTGAGTCTCAAGGTCAGCGAGAAAGGCGCCGTATCCCTTTACGGAATGGGACGTTTCCCCGTCACCCTCTACAAGGAACAATGGCTCCGCATTCTTGCCAGTGCTCCTGAGATCGAGACGTTTATCCGGGAAAACGACAGCAAACTCAAGACCAAGGAGTAACTCCCCAAGCGGTACGGCGATTTGGCGTAAAGCCAGAATTCCTCCCAACTACAATTCTTCCCCTTCAATCCTGCGAGAACCGATTCTTTCGCCATGATTCCCTACTTTGAAGGACTAAAATGTGGGAGTTGTCGAAGCTTCGCGCCGTAGTGTGATGAAGTCGAGATTATCCAATGGAGTTCAATTACAACGTAGACCGGGACGCGTACGCTACGATTGCAGGATTCGTCCTTCAAGTCGATCTGACGGCGTTGCGATGGCTGAATCTCGATGATTTGGAGACCCTGGAACTCGAGTGCGGAGAAGACATTGACACTGTCGGGAGGGACATCCGCGCGTCGGTGTCTCAAGGTACGCGGCTGTTTGAGCAGGTAAAGCGGCGGCAGGCGAATATAACGCTCCGATCACCTATCTCACTGGAAGCGCTCGCTAACTTTGCCGATCATCGCGCTACAAATCCCGAATGGCGTCTGCGTTTTCGTCTCCTTACGACCGCCAAGATCGGTAGGGAGCAGCACTGGCAGGGCGATCTTGAGGGAATCGCTCTGTGGGAGGCGATTCGGTCGGGAGACCTTTCTGAGGAAGCTCGCAAGGCGGCTGTTCAGCAGATCAGGGCCCTTCTTCAGGAAAGCGCAGCACCGGTGCGCATCTCGGCAGGCACCTGGCAAATCCTCCAGGCAGTCGTCCAATCGAACGCTCAGTTCGATGACTTCGTCGATGATTTTGAGTGGAGCACCAATGCCGACGACTACGTTGCGGTAGAAGGAAGGACACGCATCGGCCTGATCCAAGCCGGATTCGCGGCTGACGACGAGCAGGCTGGGGCACTATCTGACCGACTCTTCGCCTTCCTCTTCCGCACCCTCAGTCAGGCGGGCCCAAAACTTCTTACCAGAGCCCAGCTTCTTGCCGAGGTGTCCCGCTCTACGCAATCGCAAGCCGATCTCCAGATGGTTGCCTTCATTCGATCGGAACTCGTCGAGCTTGGCGCGCGGATGGCGAAAGCAGAAGGTCGGATTTCTACGTTGGAGAACGTCTCTACGACGACCCAGGTGGCTCTAGCGTCATTGGCAGGCCAGGTCAGCGCAATCGTCGAGTTTGTTCAGCCCTCATTCGTGGCTGACGTACCCGACATGGTGTCTCCTTCGATACCTCGTCTGAACACGGTTGGATTGGTGCTTGAGGCTTTTGAACGCACCACGGCTATATGCCTCATCGGCGAGCCTGGTGCGGGAAAGACCCAGCTCTCGTTACTCATTGGAAACTCCAGCCCGAGGCCGCTCGTTTGGGTGGATGTGCCTCGCGGGGCTACGCCCGCTCAGGCGTGTTTCGCTATCGATTCGACGCTGAGGATGGTCAGCGGCGGGCAATCCGGTCCAGTCCTATCGAAGATGTACGAGGAGATCAGCGTCTCACTTCAAGGCTCTCTGGTCGTGCTAGACAATCTTCCGCGATTTCTGCCGGGAGATCCCCTCGCACGAAGAATCGAGCTATTGAGCCGCTATCTTGGGTCTGCTAACGGTAAGCTGCTGACCACCTCGTACTATCCGTTTCCGAAGCGAACCAGTGAACAGGCAGCGGTGGAGGAAATTCAGGCGCCACGGTTCGACGAAGGCGAGACACCTGAACTCCTAGTCGCCTATGGCGCCCCGACGGTGTTGGCGTCGAAACTGACCACGCTGATCCATACGGCCACCCAGGGGCTTCCCGCTTTAGTTACAGCCGTCGCCAGATATCTTGCTTCGAAGGGCTGGTTGTTCGATGCCAACGAGTTCGAAGCGATCGTCAAGGCTGAGTTCGCTCACGCCGAGCGGACAGATGCGCGTGAACTCCTGCGCCTGACGATACCGGATGAAGGCACTCGCGAGTTGCTGTACCGCCTGACCCTGGTCATCGGGGGAATCTCGAGGGAGGAAGTGGAGCGAGTTGCGCGGGTAAAAAGTCCTATCTCGCTACCGCTCGAAAAGATGGAAAGGTTGACTGGACTATGGCTTCAGCCCTTTGTCGGAGATAAATACACGATATCTCCACTAATCGATCCCGCGGTCTCCAATCTGCTCGAGGAGCGAACGCGCCGCGGCGTATACACGGTCCTCGCCCTCAGCATCATGGCCAGGGGCACGATCTATCCGCTCGATGCTGTCACGTGTATTCACTACTTTACCTTGGCTGGGCTGTTCGGCGAGGCAGCCTTTATGCTTGCCAGCGCGTTAACAGCACTCATCGATGCCGAGCCAGATCTTATCGAGGATAGTATGGTGCTCGCGTCCGTTTGGATCGCTGAGATTCCGGATCAGATCGACATCAATCTGAAGCTGCACATCCGCGGACTGCAGATTGTGGCGACGGATAATCGAGGCCGCTCAATTGATTTCCTGCTGTCGCGACTCGATCAGGAGCTCGATTCTGGAGGTGTGAACACCTGGGGCGGTGCGATCGCCTCCAGCTTTCTTGCAATCCGGTTCTGCAAGAAACATCCGGCGATCGCCAACCGATATCTCCTGAAGTACCTGCAGAGGCCGGCGTCCGTTGTATTTCCCGATGGCAAGCAAGTTTCGATGGGCGAGACGTCCTTGATTGGTATCCTCTGGGCAACAGCGCAGTACGCAGGATCAGACGAAGAGGTTGAATCCTGGATCGGCACTGTGGAACAGCTGACGCCGCAACAGATCGAAGAGCTCGATGCGTCTCCTTTCAAAGAAGATAGCGCGTCGGTACTTTGCGATGGAATTTGGCTGCGTGATTACAGAAAGGCACCCGGTGACCGCGATTGGAGTCGAGTCGAAGCACTGGTCCTCAGAGTAGAAGCTGTCGGGACTCAGCGAGGATTGAAGACGCTCGCGGCATCTGCGATCAGGACCAGAATCATGATCCTTGCTGAATGGCGCCACGATATGAACGCTGCTGTACAACTGGCTCTTTCGTCTCTGCCCCAGTTCAACAGTGAGGGCGATGCGTTCCTCATCACAGAAGTGACAGGCCGCCAACTGGCTTATGCCGGTCGGAAGAGCGAAGCGATCGAATGGCTTGAACGCGCGCATGCTTACGCGATCAGCGAGCACGATGTGTGGCGCAGAAACGTCATGATCACCCTGGCGGAGTTTCTTGGAAAGGAAGATCCCGCGAGGGCCGTTGCGCTGACCCACGAAGCAGTCTTGTTGTCACGGACAGTGCTGTTGGGGGAGCGGCTTGCCGAGTCCTGCGCAGAAGAGACAATTGCTCGCTGGAACGCCAATGACAGAAAGGGCGCATTCGACTCCCTTCAACTGGCTGTCAGGGAAACGCTTACAGCCGAGAGCGATGCGATCACCTGGAAGGAATTGTTCCTCAGCCTCTTCCGCGTGGCAATCTACTTCGGGTCGATCGCTCATAAGTCCCGGCCTCCGGTAAATATCAACGCTCCAACGCAGGGAATGTTTCTTGGCACTGACGGTTTGGACACGACGAAGTTTTATCCGGCCCAGAAGAGTTACATCCAGATCTGGATGGCTATGTTTGGAGAGGGGCTCCGAGAGTATTCGGCCGCCGAAGTGTGGTTGCAGGGCGCAATGCAACTCGCCGAGACGTATCCAGTCGCTCGGAGTATCTACACGTATGCCGGATTTTGGGTCGCGTACCCACTGCGGCGGAATGATTTTCGGGCGGCAGTGCGATTGACCGTCTTGATGGCCGACGCGAATCCCGACTCGGCAGCTCGATCAGATCAGGCGGGAGATTCCGTCCAGCAGTTTGCGGTGCCCAAGGAGTTGACCGCCGCACAAGGTCCGTTTGCGGTGATCATCGGTCTCGTTCCTGCGGCGCTGCGTCTCGCATTTCTTCGGTTGCTGGGTTCTTCGGACGAGGACTTGGCCTCGCAGATCGGTGCCATAGAAGACGGTCTGGCTGGACGCCCAGAGGCAAATCTTGTCTCCCATGCCCTGCGCGATGCGGTGTTATCTGCAATGACCTCGACCGATTGTTATGTCCGAGCTGGTCAATTCATTCCATCAATGGGTACCGCAGCTGCGGGCATGATTTACATGGTTGGCAGCGCTCTCAAAGCACGGGTACCGGATGCGCTTGTCTCACAAACATGGCTCGCGCAGAATCTCGAGCGCTTCTTCGCTGAGTATCCGTCGGTTCAGGACGAATTACTGGTCCCATTTCTCGAAACCTATTGGCGCAGACAAGTCATTGCGAATGGTCACGAGTTTAGAAGCGGGGCTTCCTTCACTCTTCGAATGATCAATGAGTCAGGGAGATCTGCTTCGGGTTCACGAACGAAGGCGTTACTGCGGAGCATGGATTCGTGCATCCCAACCGCTCTCTCGAACGGCTCCCGGAGTTGGCTCTCTTTATAGACGACTGGGTTATTCGCCCACCCGGATGAGGATCTGAATTCGGCATCAAGAGAAACCACGGAGCCGCCTGCAAGATAAGTGAGCTAATCGAACAAGTAGCTGTATCGCTAATTGTTGGTAACAGCCGAAGTTCCCCGTTCTCGGTTCTTAATGGTGTTCAAACGGTGTTCACGCCGTGGACAGTCCGCGAGGACGAATAAACCGTCTGGTGGCACTGATAGACAACATTCTGGTTATACCGGGCGAGTGCCGCGAAATCATTGACGAATGGATGAACGTAAACAGTCTTGCCGAGGGTCTTATACCGCTCAATGATGTGCGGCGGGGGCGCAACCGGAAGCTTGATGTCGTCAACCGACCCAAAAAGATACGTGATGAATGCTGTCGAACAAAGATTGAAGTTGAAGGAGAGGTGTGGCTCGTCCGGCAATGGACTTGCAAAGCCTCGATCAGAGAGAAGGCATCGCTTATCTGCATCGTCGTCGGTGTACCGATGTATACATACCATTGGAAAGCCGGATGGCTTCTCGAACAGTTGTTTGACGGTCAACTCCATGAGATTCGGTTCCTGTGGTTTTGGCCGCATGAGCATCATGAACAATGAAGCGAGCCACATGCGATATTCGTCGGTGGTGATTCCGAGTTCTGCGCACAGGTGATCCTGGTGCGGTTTGCTTCCAGTGAGCACGGCGTTGAATTGGGTTAGCAGGTCAGGATCGGTGGGCTCGAAACGCGTGATACCACCGACAGTGTCTAGGGCCTTTTTTATGGAATACGGATTGCGAAGAAAGTTCATGAATTTGGCGACGAAAATCGCCAGGATTTCTTCCTTGATGTCTGCGGAGCCTTGATCAATCTTTTTTAGAAGCGAAACCGTATTGTTTCGCATGGTGCCTTCATACTCTTGAAACGCCTCCTCGTAGTTTTTGCGTGCGTTGTTGGGAAGTACGTCGAAACTGAAGAGATCGCGGAGGGACAGGTTTTTGGAAATCAAGCGCCCGTCTTGAGAATCGAGTGCGAGAGTAAAAGCTTCTCTGTCCAGGAGCGACAGGGAATAAATGCGCTGATTGCTAAGCTTCGCCTTAGGATTCCGCGCATTGAGCCGTTGCTCAACTTGCGAAATGTAATGCTGATTCGCCGTAGCATTCGAGTACCGCGTGGTCATCGCAACCCCTCCCATGTAGGCTAGAACCGACCGTCAAGCATTGACCTCAGCGTGTTAAATGCATCATCGATTTCCCGACGACGCGAAGGCGCTGGTCGAAAACACGTAGGCATCTGCTCGAAAAGGACATCTCTTTCGTGAGTTGCGTGTAGCGAACTGTGGATTCAGATCTGTCGTGGCACTTCTGCATAGAATTTCAGACAGTAAATCAAATCCTGAATCATCGGCTCGTTCACAATCGGGATCTGCGGCCTCAACGAAGGGAAAAAGCTTCCCATACCAGCTGGTGACGGCTCATCGTCGCTGCCGTAGTAGAAAGCGAGATTGGTGACGAAGACTGCGCTTTCAGAAGATGGCTGCTCTGAAGCCTGCCATATGACGACGAGACCGTCCCGAATTTCTTTCATCCACGGAACCGCATCGACCGGGAAGTCGGAGTATCCCGGTGTACCGGCGGGAATAGTGTCAGGCACATTCGCATCAATGAAGATGAGGAACGGCAGGCCACCTTGAGGGGATTGTTTAATCGCAGTCTCGTATAGGCCAAAAACGTCACCCTTGAGATGCGTCTCGGGTGAAACGGTACCAGCAAAGTTATACGATCCCTGCCGCTTCCGGCTCTTGGTCTCAACTCCCACTTTTTGTTTTGTTTGCTGATGGGTCGCAATGAACTCCGGATGTTTGCCCGTTGCCTTGGTGTCGTCGATCCAATCAATATCGAAGCCGGCGCGAGCGAACACCGCTGCTATCAGAATCTCGTAGCGTGCTCCCTGGAAAGCCTGGAACTCTTTCAGCCTCTTGACCAGCGATTCGGGAAGTTTGTGCACCAGCTGCAGCCAGTAGATGTCATAGCCAAAGCAAAGGTATGCCTTTGCGGGGCCAGTGAGTGTATGGCCCGTACTGATGGCATCAGCTCCATCCCTCGGTCTTTTCAGAAGGGAGATCGTGGAGGAGCGCCAACGGACGATTGCGTTTTGCTTGAGGTACGGAAGCGCCAACTGTTGCTCAAACCATTCCTTGCCCATCGTGTCAACGACGAGTCCGTCCAGGAACTGATGGAATGGCTGCTCCTGAGGGCTGTGGAAGAGCCTGTTCCAGAGACTGCGAAACCGTGTATCACCCATGACGACGCTCGAAAGAATATGGGTTCGTGCGCCGGGAACAATGATCGGCGTGGATCCGAGCAACATCGCGTTTCCCATAGCGTGGCTACCTTTACCGTTGCAGCACTCGCCGTATGTTTTCCCGTGGAGACCGCATGGGCACGGCTTCTCAACGGGAAACAGGGGTATCTCGGGCATTTTGAGGTTGAGTTTTGATACATCTTTTGGCGTCAGGTCGTTCATGCCGATCTGGAATGGCTGCCCCTCCGGGGCAGGCTTATTGCAGACGCGGCAGGTCAGAGGGGCAACGGTCTTGCGCACCCCTTCCGCCACACCCCCTGGATTGTGCCGCGAAGCATTCGCGATCAATGTCTCAACGCTGCGCTTGCCGCAGTTGGGACAATCGAAAACTACGTCGGCTTTGAACCAGTGGTCTATCATACTCTCGCGCAATCGGCGGTTCTGATGCCTGGTGCCCCAGGTCTCGATTTTGAGACCTGGGGAATGCAGAAACATCAATCGGAGAAGTTTTATTCTCGAAAAGTCGGCCAGTGTTCACCAATTTGACCGCACAAGAATTTCAGTTGATACTAACAGTCTTTACCTGGTCGGGTATTTCTTGAAGGTATTGTTGGTCATTGTGTAGGATGAGTTAACCGTACAATGTACGCAGGCTACGGCAGTTCACAGTGAAAGAGGCAAGCCATTATGGAATCGACAGAAGAGCCGCGTATTGATCCGCTAAACCGAAAGGCGTACATCCGTGGCTGGGAGCGAAAAGCTCCTCCCGAAGAGAAAGAGATCAGCTATTGGTTTTGCGAGTTTGCCAAAGACGCGGCGACCTGGGAGACTGCTTTGTCAGCGGAGCAGGCGAGGTCCATTTTGAATATCGGTGTCACTATTCCATCGCTTCAAGGCGGCATCCATAGCCTGCGCAATTTCGCGGTTGAGGCGTTTGCTAATAAGTTCGTCATCTCCTGTTCGGGGCCATTTATCTATACTGCCCGCGGCTCATCGAATCAGAATGTCGGAGAGTGACGGTTCCACGTCGTCGATCAAATACGCAAGGATGTACCGCCTCCACATGATCCTCGGTTTACGGTTAACAGCCCGTTGCGCTCATTATCAACACTATCGGCATTTCCCCACAGGTTCCGACGCATGGCTAGCGATCCGAATCCCTCTTGAAGCGTGGAATGCTGGCCGTCACGCCGCGTCATCCAGTTCTTCGAATTCTTCCGGTTCCTCGTCATCGTCGATTTCTGCAAATCCGGGGTCATCTTCCGGTTCGGCTGGCATAGTTGTGGGAGTAGTCGCTGGTGTTGGCATATCGAAGAGGCTTGCGGGCTTCTGCGGTGCGGGCTTCGTTGGCTCGGCAGGCTTGGCTGCGGGAACATTCTGCGTGACTTCCGCCTTCGCAGGCGTCGCCTTGGTAGGCGCTTTGGACTTCGCGCGCGCCTCTGCCTGAGCCGCCTTTGATGCCGCATCCATCTCGGCCTTCGCCTTCTCCAGTGTGTTCTTCATCTGAAGATGGGAGCCGACGAAGCTGATGATTGTCGAGGACAACTCGGCGTCCAGATCTTCGGCAGTGCCGGTGACGCTGAGTGGGGTGGTGAGAGCATCATTGTCGCCGTCTTTGAGCTTCTTCGGCACAATGTTCACCCGAATCTGATCTGCATCGACAAGCGTGACCGTGAGCAACACCGCGCGGTCGCGAAGGACTGGTACAAGTTCTTTGAACATGGTTTTTCTCCTGACGAAATTCGATTTCTGGATTACGGTCGCAGAGAGCGTCTCCGCGTCTTCGACCAAAGTTGGGGATCGACGGGCAAAGGACTGAGAACACCACTTTGTGCGTTGAAAAACCCGCCGTGGTGTGTGAGCTTGCCGTAGCGAAAGAGCCGCGCCAGCATAGCCAATGCTGCAGATGCCAGAGTCTGGTTGATGAATGGCTCTTGACGGTCCAGTGCCTCAACGAAAGAACAACTGGGCAGCGGGTCTTCACCAGCCACAGCATCGATGATCTCTGGATACAGTTCACTGACAGTGCGCAATCGTGCGGCCTTCCTGCGATTACGCGCATTCAAAGGCTGGCCGAGAACGAACTGGCCACTGGCCGCGTTGTTGCCGAGATCAAGCCAATAAGCGGTGCGGTTCCTGGCTTTCGACAGCGTGCGCGCAATGACGCTTCGCGCCGCTCTGGTGTCCACGCAGCCAATCAGTAGATCGATGGACCGGTCATTGATCCGATCGAAGGTCTGCTCATCGAAGTAAGTCGGCTCAGCCCGCCACCGCGTCCCCCAGAACAGGTTGATGCGATTGATGAGGATGGTTGCCTTGTTCTGCCCGATGTCGGAGACCGAGAATGGCTGGCGCACACAGTTCGTCTCCGAGACCTCGTCGGCATCCATCATGACAACTTCGATTCCTGATGACCGTCCCCAGACTCGCATTGCTTGGTCGAGATAAGGCAGTCCCATCACGATGGCGCTGCCGGTCCCGCCAGCGCCGGCAACCAGTACACGCACCGGCTTCTGGCCCAACAGATCGCTTGGAAGCGTGTGCTCGATACGCATATCAGCCTCTCTCTCCGCGCACAAACTGCGAGAGCGTCTGCGGAAGGGCGATGAGTGTTTCGAGTGGAAACTTTTGGCGCTTGCCAGTCAGGCCACTCCACAGCCCATCGAATCCGCTTTCGTGACGCGTCAGGCGGCCAACGTTGGCGTGCGTGAAGGCGCTCTCGTAGAAGCCGCGCTCCCAGGCAGGAATCGACGCAACAGACGCGCTGTCCGGGCGTCGCATGGTGCCGGTGCATACGCGCCCATCGTCCGAAAGATTCCAGAAGGGCGCAACAGCAAGTTTCGTTGAACTATCGGGCCGCTTGTTTTCGGTGAGCGCGCGAATGTTGAGTTCCCCATTCAAGACCCGCCAGACCAATGGAGGTTGCGGGAAGATGCAGCCATTCAACTCCGCTGCCTTGCCTTCGGAGTTCTCATAGAACATCTGGCGGCGCCGCGCAGGAGCCCACCAGGCGATCATGCGGTCCGCCT
>Ga0302319_10017056_pt1 | contig 13331 bp, 11 predicted proteins | sample Bog_T0_2_FD_203319 | JGI IMG/M metagenome (GOLD analysis project Ga0302319, IMG submission 203319) | Peat permafrost microbial communities from Stordalen Mire near Abisko, Sweden - Bog_T0_2 | ecosystem: Environmental > Terrestrial > Soil > Wetlands > Peat | place: Sweden: Abisko, Stordalen Mire...
GCGAGTTTTTGTCCATCCGGGCTGATGGCGACCATCGGATAGGCGGTTGAGTTAAACGTTGCGCTGTTGGTGTAAGTCCGCGCGTGTAGCGATGCATTCCAGACGTACAATTTTGCCACCGACGTCCTTGGCGGCGCGCCGATGAAAGCTACATTTTTACCGTCTGGTGTCATTGCGGCTGAAAGCACGCCTGAGGAGGTCAGCGGGTAAGTGGTCCCTGTCTGCAAATCCCGGAAAAATAAATTCTCAATGCCGCTGCCGTACGACCCGCTGGCCAGATTGGTTGCGAGGCTGTGGAACAGGACATAACGGCCATCCACACTCATGACCGGCAAGGAGGAGTCGCTGCTGCCGGAGTTGAATCCATTGGTGCTGACGCTGACGAGCGTGGTTGTGCCGGTCTGCAAATCGCGAACGAAAACGTCGCGCGCCTGATTGGTATCACCGTTTACCAAATTATCGGCCCAACTGGTGAAAGCGACATAACGGCCATCGCCTGAAATGCTTGGTTCAGAGGAGGCGCCATCCCCGGAAGCGTTTCCATTCGTATTCACGCTCACCAACAAGTTCGTGCCGCCGGCCAGGTCCCGGACGAAGACATCGCTGGCCCCATTGGTGTCATTCGGCACCAAATTGTCTGCATCACTATAAAAAACAACCCGCTGGCCGTTGGAACTTGTGCAGAAGAAAGTGGAGCTGCTATTGCCATTTGGCGTCTGCGACAAAAGGCCCGGGGCGCTGCCGGAAATCAATTCATTCACACCGGTCGCCACAGTATGCAAAAAGACATCGCGAGTCAGATGGCGGTTGTCAGGCAGCAAGCCGGAACAATCAAAAGCCACCACGCTGCCGTCAGCGCTCATCGCGGGTGCCGCCACTGAATCCGCACCCGCGCCAACACCGTTGGTATCGGTGTCAAGCAGTTGAGTGATGCCGGCGTGCAGATCGCGGACATAAAAGTGGTAATCCCCGGCCAGGGTGTTGGTTACCAGGTTTGTGGCGGAACTGATGAAAGCTATGAACTGGCCATTCGACGAAATGACCGGCGAGTCGTAAAAACCCGTGGCCGGAGTGACATTGTCCAGGCTCACACTTGCCAGTTCGTTGGTCCCAGTTTGCGCATCCCAAAGGCAAATGGCGTCGTTCACCGTGGAACTGCCAGCAACAAAAGCCAAGAAACGCCCGTCGGGCGACATGGACAGATTGTGAATCAATTCATACGACAACACCGGCACATTGGCATTGGTGTAGATGAGGTCGGTCAGGCCGGTTTGCAAACTATAGCGCAAAATGAGGCCGGCCACCCCAAAGCTGCCCGGGGCGTTTGTGCAGGCTTCAAACGCCACAAACTGGCCGTCGTCACTGATGCTGTAGTTGCAACAAATGATATTTGAACTCCCCATCACAGATTGAGCAATGGCGCGGGCATTGGTGCTGGCCCAAATGGTGTTGCCGGCGACCAAATCCCGGACGTAAATTTCATTGGGTGTTGTTACGTTTGAAACCAGGTTGGTGGCGGTGCTGTAAAACACCACATAGCGTCCATCTGGCGTAATTTCGGGGGATTCCGAACTGCTGAGCAGGGTGGCGGGGTTTGTGGCCACGGCTTCAAGGCTGACGAGTGTCGTGAGACTGGTTTGCAAATCGCGGACAAAGACATCCGGAATATTGTTGGTGTCACCCGCGACCAGATTGGAAGCCGTGCAGACAAACGCCACGTAACGTCCGTCTGGCGTCAGCACCGACCCGCGCGAACTTCCCGCTGCGCTGCCACCGGTGGCGCTGACACTGACCAGTGTCGTGGTGCCATTGACCACGTCGCGTACAAAAATATCGTTGGCATTGTTCGTGTCATTGGCCACCAAGTCACTCGCACCGCTTTCGAACAGCGCAAACTGGCCATTAGTCGAAAGCCCGGTCGGAAACGAGTCGCCGTTCCCGCCGACGCCGTTCTGGTTGACACTAACCAAACTGGTTGTTTGCTTGAGGTTGTCGCGCAGAAAAACATTGAAATGAAATGGTTGCGCCAGATTAAAGTCATTGGTCAACGTCAGATTATTCGCCAGGCTGGCAAACAAGACATACCGTCCGTCCTGGCTGATGATCGAAAGCCCCGAATCCCCGCTGCCGCCCAGTTTGGAGGGGAAGGAAACATCGCCAACCGACAAGAGTTGTATGCCGAAGGCTGAATCCGTAATTGAGACGATCAGACTGGAAACCAAAAGGATCCACACCCGAGTTCTGATGACCGTTTTCATGGATTTAAAGATTATATTTGCTGCTATTTGCGCTGTCAACTATTAAAGAACCATCTTAAACTTGTCGCCGGCAATTGGTTGGGTTTTTGCATAAACGGGCAATCTTGTTTTCATTATGTGCTGACGATTTCACCCAAGGCTCGTAATTGGAGCGGCATTACTTTCAAAAAAATTATTGAAAGTTAATTTTTTTTGGATGGCAGTCCGTTTTTCCGGGGAAATTGAGGATGCTGACCACGCCCGACGCGTGTTCCAAATCTGCTTTCCGGCCGCGCGACTGTGTGGCCGCGCGACCAAAAGTGCGTGAATGACTTGGAAGCCGGATTGTGGGGAGTGCGGGGTCTGTCTTCGTAACTGACTCGGCCCGCGCGCCGACCATGGGATTGGTCGGTCGAATGTTTGAAGTTTATACGAGCTTCACACCTAAAAACGAATCACTTGGCCATGGGCCACTCCGCGGCGACCAATCCTTTATACCCACCGATGATCGAATGAACCTTTCGGTAGCCCATCTTTTGCGCCGCCTCGCACGTCAACGCAGAGCGGAAGCCGCCACCGCAATACATGATGATTTCCGTGTTCGGGTCTGGGTAACGTTTTTCCAGGTCGCGCTCAAAAATTCCCTTCCCCAGATGCGCTGCCTCGGCGGCGTGGCCCGCCTCCCATTCGTGGTCCTCGCGGACATCCAGCAACACCGCTTTCGGATCGGCGGCGAGTTTTGCGCGCGCCTCGGCCACGCTGATTTCGTTGACGTGCCTTTTGGCGTCGCTGACCAGCTTGAGGAAACCGGGTGAATGATCCATGCCCGCAAATTAAGGAGTTCGGCGCGCCGGTCAAATAAATTCCTTCGCGTCGGTAAGCGATTGCGTTCCAACGGCTCAAGGCAGGCTGGAACTTGCGCTTTCCTTTTGCGCGGGAAATTTTTAGTATGTCCTGGTACATGAAAGGAATCATTCTCGCCGGAGGCGCGGGTTCGCGGTTGTATCCGCTCACCTTGGTCGCGAGCAAACAGCTCCAGCCGGTTTACGACAAACCCATGGTGTATTATCCGCTCACGACCTTGATCGAGGGCGGCATCCGTGAGTTGTGTCTAATCTCCACGCCCCAGGATCTGCCGCGCTTCAGGCAATTGCTGGGCGACGGCTCGCGCTTTGGGCTCACCATTGATTACCGCGAACAAGCCAGGCCCGAAGGCATTGCGCAAGCCTTCCTCATTGCCGAGAGCTTCATCGGCAGCGACGCCGTGACGCTGGTGCTGGGCGACAACATCTTTTACGGCGACGACTCGTTCGCCCGCGCCTTTGGCGACTTCAAGTCTGGCGCCACGATTTTTGGCTATCACGTCCATGACCCGGAGCGTTACGGAGTGGTGGAGTTTGATGCCAGCGGCCGGGCGGTTTCCATCGAGGAAAAGCCGAAGCATCCCAAGAGCAACTATGCCGTGCCCGGTCTTTACATTTTTGACAATGAGGTGTTGAACATCGCCCGGAACCTGAAACCCTCGGCGCGCGGCGAACTGGAAATTACCGCCGTGAACGTGGAATATCTGCGGCGCGGCGCGTTGCATGTGCACCGGCTCGCGCGCGGGTTTGCCTGGCTGGACGCCGGGACCAGCAGCAGCCTGCATGACGCCAGCGCTTATGTGCAAACGATTGAAAAGCGTGCCGGCATAAAAATTGGCTGTCCCGAAGAAGCGTCGTTTCGGCAGGGCTTCGTTTCGTTGCCGGAACTTGAAAAAATCGTCGGCGCCATGCCCAACTGCGAATATCGCAGTTATCTCGAACAAGAAGTGGTGGCAGAGGCGAAACGGCTGCAAAAATAATTATGATCTTACTTCTCGGCGCATCCGGCTACATCGGCGAGGCGTTCGCTGCAGAGTTGCAGCGGCGCAAAAAGGAATTCATCCCCTTGGCGCGCAAGCAGGTGGACTATACCCGCTTTGACCTGCTCCTGGAATTTTTGCGCGCCCAAAAGCCGTCATTCCTCATCAACTGTGCCGGCTTTACCGGCAAGCCCAACGTGGACGCCTGTGAACTCGACAAGGCGGGCACGCTGGTGGGCAATACGCTCCTGCCGCAGTCCCTCGCGCATGCGTGTGCGGCGGCAGGCATCCCGTGGGGGCACATTTCTTCGGGCTGTATTTTCTCCGGCGCAAAAATTTCGGAGCAGGGAAACGTGCGGGTGGAAAAGGACATGACCCGGCCCGATTTGCACGCGCTCGCCGAGGAAAAATCACCTGCCATCCTCGGCTTTGCGGAAACGGATACGCCAAATTTCACCTTCCGCGACCAGCCCTGCAGTTTCTACAGCGGCACCAAGGCCCTGGGCGAAGAGGCCATTGCCGGCATCGGCCAAAGCTATGTCTGGCGGCTTCGGATCCCGTTCGATGAATTTGACAGCCGCCGGAATTATCTGAGCAAGGTGCAACGCTATGCCAAGGTCTATGAAAACGTGAACTCCATTTCGCATCGCGGCGATTTTGTGGGAGCCTGTTTGGATTTGTGGGAGCGCCGGGCGCCGTTTGAAACCTACAATGTGACGAATCCCGGCTACGTCACCACCCGGCACGTTATCGAGTTGATCGAGAAGCATGTGAAACCCGCGCGCAAATTTGAGTTTTGGCGGAATGACGAGGAATTTTACAAAATTGCCGCCAAAACCCCCCGGTCCAACTGCGTGATGGACGTTTCCAAATTGCTCCGCGCCGGCGTCAGAATCCGTCCGGTCGAAGAAGCCTTGGAGGATTCACTAAGAAACTGGCGGCCGGAAAAATGAATAACAAAGAAACCAAGAATCAAAGTTTGGAATTTGAGATTCCTGACTGGAAACGGGTGCGTATTTCGCCCGAGGTCGAACGGCTCGCGGCGATGGCTGTTGATTCAATTTTTGCCGTGGATAAGGAGCTCGTGTTCTAAATCTGCCGCGTTCACCCGAAGAAATGTTGACCTAACTTTGTTCCTTTGTTGTTAAAATATGAATTTGCTCATCACCGGCGGGGCGGGCTTTATCGGCTCCAACCTGATCCACCATGTCATTGACCAGCCGCAAATTGCCCGGCTCGTCAACCTGGACTGCCTGACCTACGCGGGCCGGCTGGAAAATTTGGAACAGGTCGCGCGCCATCCCAAATATGTCTTCGAAAAGGTGGATCTGCGCGACAAGGCCGCCACCCTCCAGGTGGTCGAAAAACATGCCATCACCCACGCCATGCACCTCGCGGCGGAATCGCACGTGGACCGTTCCATCACCGGGCCGGGCGATTTCATCACCACCAACATTGTGGGCACCTTCAACCTGCTCGAATCCTGCCGGGGTTTCTGGAACGGAAAATTCGAGGGCAAAAGGTTTCACCACGTCTCCACGGATGAAGTCTATGGGTCGCTCGGCGCCACGGGTTTGTTCACCGAGACCACCTCTTACGCGCCGAATTCGCCGTATTCCGCCAGCAAGGCGTCTTCGGATTTTCTCGTCCGCGCCTATCACCACACCTACGGCCTGCCGACGGTCATTACCAATTGCTCCAACAACTACGGCCCCTTTCAATTTCCAGAAAAGCTGATTCCCGTGGTTATTCAAAGTGTCCTGGCGCGCAAAAATGTGCCCGTTTATGGCGACGGCATGAACGTGCGCGACTGGCTTTACGTGCGGGACCACGCCGAGGCCCTCTGGACAGTGCTGCAGCAAGGCCAACTGGGTGAAACCTACAACATCGGCGGCCACAATGAATGGGCCAATCTGCACATCGTGCGGCTCATCTGCGATACCATTGACGAGTTTGCACCGCAATTGGGCGGCAATTCCCGCGAGTTGATCACGTTTGTCACCGACCGGCTCGGCCACGACCGGCGTTATGCCATTGACGCCTCGAAGATTCAGCGCGAACTTGGCTGGACGCCGGCGCACAAGTTCGAGCAGGGCATCCGCGAAACCATTCGCTGGTATCTCGACCATCAGGACTGGGTGAAATCCGTCCTCAAAAAATAACGTTCTGAACGTTTGGGCGGCGTGCGATATCCAAGTACCATATAAACATGAGCCGCCTTAAAAATCTTCTGCTGGTCATGCTCGCCGTTTGCGGGTGCTTTACGGCGCGCGCCGCGGAGACCAACTCCCTGGTCTGGCTGGCGGACCGTGATCTCGTCAGCGCGGATATTCACCGCGAAGCCCTGTGGCCGTTGTTGGAAGACATCGCGCACCAGACCGGCTGGCATATCTTTGTGGAACCTGGCGCCGGCCATGATGCCTCCGTCAAGTTTCGAAATCTGCCGCCCGGTGAAGCGCTGAAGAAACTGCTCGGCGACCTGAATTTCGCGGTGGTGCCCCAGACGAATGGCCCCCAACAGCTCTACGTGTTCACCACCGTGATGCAGAACGCCACGCAAGCCGTGGCTCCTGCCAAGGCCAAGGCCGCACCCATGAAGCATGTCGCCAATCAACTCCTCGTAAAAATCAAGCCGGGCGCGGACATTGATGCAATTGCCAAGGCCCGCGGCGCAAAAATTGTGGCCCGGAACGACAAGCTGGGACTTTATCTCCTCGAGTTTTCCGATGGAACAGCAACGGATGCCGCGCTGGCCGGCTTGAAGACCGATCCGGGCGTGGCCTCCGTGGATTACAATTACATTTACCCGCCGCCGGTTACACCGCAACCGCTGGCCAGTGTGCCCGCTGGCGCGGGGCCTTTTCAATTGAGCCTGAACCCGAATACGTCTTCGGATCCGTGCAACCCGATCGTGGGTTTGATTGACACCGGGATGCAATCGCTCGGCAGCCAGCTCGACCCCTTTGTCATGCCCGGCACGAATGTAACCGGCGAGCCCGCCGTTCTGAGCACCACGATGCCCACGCACGGCACGGCCATGGCTGAGACAATTTTGCGCGCCATTTCGCAGCAGGGCAACAGCAGTTCCGTGCGCATCTTGCCGGTGAATGTTTATGGCAGCGGCGAAACCGCCTCCACTTGGAATGTAGCGCTCGGTGTGCAGGCGGCGGTTGATGGCGGCGCGTCCGTATTGAACATGAGCATGGCGGGCACCTCTGACGATGCGGTTTTGGATGACATCATCCAGCAGGCGGTTGCCAAAGGAGTCGTCATTTTCGCGGCCGCCGGCAACCAGCCGGTAAGCACGCCAAATTATCCGGCAGCAATTCCCGGCGTCAACGCCGTCACCGCGCTCGGTGCGCCGGGCCAGCTTGCTTCCTACGCGAATTACGGCAACTTTGTGGAAATGGCGTTGCCCGGTTCGAGTGTGGTTTACCTCGGCAACCAGGCCTTCGTCGTTCAGGGCACGTCCGCATCATCTGCTTACGCCAGCGGCATTGCGGCGGGAACCAAGGCCGTCAACTGCCTGCCTTGGTCGCAAATCGAGGGCGCCATGGTGCAGAAATTTCCTGTGCCGCAGACAGGCAATTAGTTTCCTCTTGAGAAGCCAATACAAGCGTGAAAATTGTCGCCATCTTGACCCTGTTGCTCGCGTCGTGCGTGCTGGGGGCGGCGCAAACCAATGACGTGGACATTGACGTTGGCGGCATGCTCGATGCCGCGCAGCAGTTCGCACAGGAAAACCTTGATCCGGATGTCCTCCATGCCTTGCAAAATGTGGATCAACAGCAGGTGCAGGATTTTTTCAACCAATATCAAGACTACCTTCGCGGCGATTACGTGCTCGACCTGGCGCAATTGAAGGACGCGGCCAACACCGTGCTCCCGCTGCTCGACGCTCACGAAGAGACCCAGCCTTACGCGGCTTGGCTGCGCTCCCGGCTGGATTATTTTGATGCCGCGGATGATTTAAGTTCAGCCACGCCGCCGCCGGCACCGGAGCCGGGAAAACCGCTGCCGCCGCGGCCAAATCCGCCGTTCGCGATGGAGCGGCAGGTTTGGGTGAAGAGAGTAGCAGCGCGTCCGTTGCCCAAGGGCGCGGGCGAAATTGTGCCCCGCATCAAATCCATTTTTGCCAGCGAACATGTCCCCCCGCAACTGGTCTGGCTCGCGGAGGTGGAATCCGGTTTTAACGCCCGGGCCCGAAGTCCGGCAGGTGCCGCCGGGTTGTTTCAGCTCATGCCCGCAACGGCTGAACAGTTTGGATTGAGCCTTTCGCCGCGCGACCAGCGCCGGGAACCGGAGCCGGAGGCGGCAGCAGCGGCGAAATATTTGCGCGAACTTTACAAGCAATTTGGCGACTGGCGGCTGGCCGTCGCGGCCTATAACTGCGGCGCCGGAACCGTGCAAAAATCCCTCGCGCGCCAGCACGCGAAAAGTTACGAGCGCATCGCCATCCATCTTCCGGCCGAGACGCAGATGTATGTGCCCAAAGTCGAGGCGACCATCCTGCACCGCGAAGGGCTGGACCTGGAAAAATTAAACGCGCCGGCCGGAGCCGGATACGGTGTGGGCATCAAAGCGGCTGGACCCGCCCGGCTGCGGCGGTTTCTGGCCGCGTCCGATAAATGACATCCACAACGTTGCGGAGGAATTGTTCATCGGCCACCCCGTCAATCGCCTCGGCCGGGAATTCCACTTTTCCATGAAAATGGTTGGCGATCTCGCCGAACAATTCCACGCGTTGGACTGGATCAAACTCTTCGCGGCGCAACAGCGATTGCAGGGCAATATCGGCCTCTGCCGGCGTGACATTTTGCCGGAGCCGGGCCACCAGGTGTGGATATTGCCGGAGCGAATTGAACTTGCCCGCCAGCAACTGATCCAGGTCGGGTTCGGCCATTTGCGGGTTGCGGACCACCACGGTGTTGGCCGCGATGTCGCCGAGGCGCTGGCCTTTGGAATTGAGCCAGCACGTCACGCCGCCCACAAAATAAAAAACCGGCAGTGAATCCACGAACCGGAGCAGGTTGCGCACGACAATCTGGTTGAATTGCAGCCGCATTCCCTCCACATCCATCACCCGCAGGCGTAAAAGCTTTTTGCCCACCGTCTGGCCGCGCCATACCCATTCAAACAAAATTCCATACCCGATGCTCACGATAAAATATCCAATGGCATAGAACGCGATGGCAAAACTGAGGCTAAAAACCATCACCAGGCTGAGGAGCGTGCCGAACACCGTCAAGGCCGCCTGGATGCAAAGCTGGTCAATGAAGCAGGCTGTAAACCGTGAGACCGGCCCCGCCAGCAGTTGTGAAAACACAATACCCTCCGGCGTGCGGATGATGAGCGTGCTGGTTTTCATGGGCCGGTTTTTTCGTGCGCGCCTGATTTTGCCAAAAACAAAAACAACAGCACCAGCTCGACGCAACCGAATGCAATCTTGGCGCTGTAAGGAATCACAGGCTCGTGATACTGCGAGAGGAAGGCCTCGATAAACCCGGCCCAGACGAGCATCAGGCCAACCCCAAAGATCAGCGTCGAAAGATCGCCGGAAATTTCCCGCAGCCGCGTCCTCAGCGGGCTCCGCCGCCCGCGCCCGATGAGCGCGAAAGCCAGTATCAGTCCCGCCTGGCCGGCGATGAGGATCGCGGGAATTTCCACGACGCCATGCGGCATGAGCCAGCCGAGCAAAAATTTTGTCTCTCCAGCGCGCATGTAATCCACCGCAACCGCCCCGAGTATCACGCCATTGTAAAACAGCATGATGATGGTGCCCACGCCCCAGGTCATGCCCAGCGCGAGGGTGGCGATGGAAATCTTGGTGTTGTGCGTCATCAACTGCGCGGAGAAGCTGGTCTTGGATCCGGCCAGCCGGTCGTCGGTTGCATTTTCCTCTTCCGCCACTCGCTTGGCGGGGTCCTGCAACAAGTGCGAAAATGGCATCAGCACCGGCTTGGCGTCCGGATCAAACGCGATCGCCAGGCCGCCAAAGGCGCAGCCGGCGGCGGTGATGGCCAGCGACAGGTAAAAGGCGCGGATGTGTCTGCGAAATGTTTGCGGCCAGGTTTTAAAGAACCATTGCAGCGGAAAAAACCGGCGCTGTTTCGCGCGGGTCTCGTGAATTTCTCCGTAGGCCCGGGCGACCAGGTTTTCGAGGAAACGCCGCGTCTCGGGCTCGGAGGAATACGTGGTGAGGCGGGCGAGATCGGCGGCGGTGTGTTCATAAAGCTGGTGAAACCGCTGCACCTGTGCCAGCGGCAGCCGCAGGTCCGGCTCGGCCTCCATCCGGTTGAGCATTTTTTCCAGTTCGGCCCACACCGGCTGCCCGTTAGTGATGAATTTTTGGAGGTCAACAATCACAGCAGTTGCCTTTGTTTGACGCTCATGTACTGCGAGACAAGTTCACTGCTCAGGCCTTCGTTGTCCAGCAACGAAAACCGCACCCCGCGCCGCTGCAAAACTTTTTGCAGTTCGCGCAGTTTTTGCCATTGCAGATGCCCGCCCAGATGCTGGTAAAGGTCGTCCACCTCGGTCACGTCCGTGCCCGCAAACACGGGTTGCACGCCTGCGGGCCGCACCATGTTTACCAAAACCAGATGCTGGCGGCGGATTAATTCAATGTTGCGCACGAAATTTTCCGCAATGGCGGGGTCGTCCAGCGCCGTCAAAAAGACCAGCAAGGCGCGCCGGCGGAGGCGCAGTCGAATAAAGGTGCACAGCTCGTCAAAGTCGGGCGTCACAATTTTCGGTTGCAGGGTGTAGAGCGCGTCCCGGCAGGCGTTGTAATGCGTCTGGCCGTTTTTTGCCCGGACAAATTGTTCCACCTTATTCGAAAAGGTCAGCAACCCGAACAGGTCCCCCTGTTGCTCCGCTGCGAGGCCCAACACCAGGGATGCGGTCACAAACCGCTCCAGCACGGTGGTTTCACCATCGGAATCCCGCTCCGGCTTCCGCGCGCTCAGGCGCGAGGCATCCACAATGACATAAACCTCCTGGGTTTTTTCAATCTGGAAAACCTTGGTGATTGGCCGGCCGCGCCGGGCCGTCGCTTTCCAGTGAATCTCGTCGTAGCCGTCACCGGGCACATATTCGCGCAGTTTTTCAAAGTCCCGTCCCTTGCCGATCTGCCGCCGGGCGTGGAATCCAAACGTGCCCCGGTTTAAAAACAGCGCCGCCAAGTTTTTCCGCTCGGTGAGCAGGTTGGGGTACACGCGGATTTCCAACTGCACCGGGACAGTTTTTCTTGCCGCCCAGAGACCCCAAGGCGAACCACATTCGACAAATGCCTGGCCCAACTGATAGCGGCCCCGCCGCAGTGCCGTGCAGGACAGGGTGGTCCTTGACCATTCGCTGTTTGCGGGCAGCACCGCGTCAAGTTCCTCATTCGCCGGCCGGATGTGCGATGGCCACGCAAGCGCCACGCGGATTTTCTTTTTTTGCTGCTGTGGATTGAAAATCCGCAACTCGAATTTGGCCTCGCGATCCTTCGACATGCGAACGATCGCGGGCAGTTCCATTTTGATGCCTTCCAAACCTTGCCGGCCCCCCACTGCGTCAATGATCGCCGCCAGAAAAAACACACCGATGAGCAGGCATGAAATCATTGCGGTTGCCGGAGCTACCGCCGCCAGCAAGGCGAACGGCAACACAATGGCTGCAACCCAAAACAACAATCTGGAACTGGGGACAATCATCTTGGCACGGCAATTTGCTGCAGAATTTGCTGGATAACTTCGGCCACCGAAAGTCCTTCGATTTCAAATTCCGGACGCAGGATGAGACGGTGCTCCAAAACGGGTTGCGCCATTATTTTAACATCGTCGGGCGTTACGAAATCGCGGCCGGAAATGGCGGCGTAGGCCCGCGCCGCCATGATAAGGGACTGCGTGGCCCGTGGTCCGGCGCCGACCAGCACGCTTTCGTGGGTGCGCGTGGCCCGGACAATGTCCACGAGGTATGCGATAAGTTCATCACGGATGACGATCGTTGCCAGTCCTTCCCGCAATGCCGCGAGTTCCTCGGCCTTGATGACCGCTTGTACGACACCTTGGGCCAGCAGGCTTTCCGGGGCTTCCTTGGTCATGGTCCGTTGGGCCAGCGAAAGCTCCTCGGCCCGGTCCGGCGCGCCCATCGTGATCTTCAGCATGAACCGGTCTTTTTGGGCTTCCGGCAAGGGATAGGTGCCCTCGTATTCAATTGGATTTTGCGTGGCAAAGACCGTGAAGTTTGGCGGCAGCAGATGCGTTTCGCGGTCAATTGTCACCGTGCGCTCCTGCATCGCCTGCAACAGGGCGGACTGCGTCTTGGCCGGCGCGCGATTGATTTCGTCGGCGAGCAAAAAGGAGGTGAACACCGGTCCTTTGATGAGTGAAAACTCATTGCGCTGCAAATTGAAGACGTTCGTGCCGGTGATGTCCGCCGGCATGAGATCGGGGGTGAATTGAATCCGCGCAAAATCCGCGCCGAGCACATGCGCCAGGGTGCGCACGAGCAGCGTCTTGGCCACGCCGGGCACGCCTTCAATCAGCGCATGGTTGCCGGTGAAAATGGCGATGAGCGCCTTTTCCACGACATCATGCTGGCCGATGATGACCTTGCCGGTTTCGTGTTGTGCCTGGGCGAGAACTTCCTTGAGCCGTTCGGTGTTCATAATTTTTGTTTTCGATTGCCGAGTGTTTCAGAAATTGTTTTATAGGTGGCGATGAAGTTGCGTTCGCCGGCCGGCTTGGAATTCTCGGCCTCAAAAACCGCCTCGGCCCGCTGCTGGCGCGCGGAGGAAATTTTTCCGGATGGGGCGGCGGATTTTTTCCATTCAGCGAAACAAACACCAAACACCTCGCGCGGCGGGATGTTTCGGCGCAGCAAATTCACAAAACCGGAGGCCGAATCTTTGCCGGCCAGAAATTCATCGCGCTGTTCCTCCCCTTGGAATGGCACGAGGCTCGTGGAATTTTTCCAGATGAACAACCCGGCCAGCAGCAGCAACCCCGCCGCCAGACCGTGCAGACGATACTGCCGCATCAGCGTGGCGATGCCCGGCGACTCCACCACGCCAAGATGCGCTTCGTCGAACACCACGCGCCTGCCGGGGCCAACCAGCCACGCCAGAAAATCGGCGTGCCGGGCCTTGGTCATGGCTTCGTTGCTTAGGAAATAAGAATCGCTGGCCAGCACCACCGAGCCTTTGCCAAAGGTTCTTTCCAGCACCACCGCGTGTTTGCCCCGGGCATAAACTGTCCGCCAGG
>Ga0302319_10017059_pt1 | contig 13328 bp, 8 predicted proteins | sample Bog_T0_2_FD_203319 | JGI IMG/M metagenome (GOLD analysis project Ga0302319, IMG submission 203319) | Peat permafrost microbial communities from Stordalen Mire near Abisko, Sweden - Bog_T0_2 | ecosystem: Environmental > Terrestrial > Soil > Wetlands > Peat | place: Sweden: Abisko, Stordalen Mire...
CCCCTCGGGGTGGCCGTTTGCAGCTACGAACGAGGCTGAGTTGCCAGGCTAAGGTTGATTATCTGTCAACATTGATGGCTATGGCGTTGCTTAAGACACGCGCTTTTTTCGGCGGTGATCCGTGGTTATCGTAGGAAATCTCCAATCGGAATGTTACCGATTCCAACGCTGCCTTGCCTTCTGCAAGTGCGACATGGGCGTGCATAGTCCTCTCAAATACTTTGTCAGGCCCGAGTGCGATGCGTGAATATCCGGGCTTCTCACAGGCACTCTCTGCATGGGGGTGGATAAGAGGGTTGTCGGTGCTCCACGCGATGCTTTCTCCGCATGTCGAAAACTCCAGCATCTGCACTTCGCTACTGACATTGTGGATGACAACCGATACCGAGAATGCCTGATTATTTCTCACCTCCGTCGAAGCTGGTGTAATCTTCACCTGAATCGGCGATTCCTGTCCGTAGGTCACGAGTCCCATGAGGCCAACTAGCGTCGCGCTCAGTAACGCATAGAGCTTGAGCATGTCAGGGGCTCCCAAAAGTAGACCATTAACTTCACCGGTCCGACCACAACGTCCATCCTAGCCCCTCAAGCCACCCCAGCCGAAGTGAACGATTCTCCTCCTCGTTGAATAACCTATCTTGCCTCGACGCGTGCCCGGTCTGGGCCCTCAGACTTCGGAAACCGCAAAATCAAAATGCGAAGTTATGAGACGAGAAAAATACAGCTCGTACCCCAGTCCAACCGCATGCGACAGCGCAGCATCCTACCAACGCACGCATCCAGCGTAAGGATTAAGAGCCGCAATTAGTGCAAAGAATGACTTACCCCAGTTGGATAGTTGAACCCATTGTTCCCTATAGCATCCGTTAGGAGTGCCCTATGTTGTCCCGCGCTGTACTTATAGGTCTAACCGGCAGCCTGCTCACAGCGTTCGCCGCCCTCACCGCAAGTTCGCAAACAGTCAGCTTCTCAGGCACCACTTATTCCAACAATCTTTGGAACGAACTAGGTGGGCCGAATGGCACCGTCCGTGCAGATCTCAACGGCGATGGCCGCGAAGATTTTGTTACTCGGAACAACGACGGATTCAACAGCAACTGCACAGGGTCGTTCGTCGTTACGCTTTCGACTGGCGACGGAAAATATGCCACTCCCGTTTGCTATACGCTCCCGAGCGGAAACGCATTGCTCTTCGCGGTCGGCGACTTCTACGACGACGGCCTCCTCGACGTATTGGTTGCGAACGACAATGGCTTGCTTTACATGTATTACAACAATGGATCCGGCTCTCTGCGAATGGCGAACACTTTCCAGCTTGAAGGGATTCCCGCAGGGATGGTTGCCGCGGACATAAATCACGATAATGTGCCCGACCTGGTGTATGTTCTGGATTCCCCAGATGGAAGCACGACGAACACACTTTACACCCTGCTTGGAGATGGCGCAGGTGCCTTCGAAGGGCCTGGACCAACGACGACTTTCACCATGAATAAGGAGCCAGCCTGGTCTTTGTATTACGGCGACTTCGATAATGACAGCCACCTCGACATTCTGGTGGAGGGTGCAGCCCAGGTTGAAGATGAAATCCTTTATGGCGATGGAACCGGGCATTTCACGCCAGGTCCAATCGTGGGCGGAACCGCGCCGAAATATGTAAACTATGCGCCGTTTGATATTGCAAGCAATGGAACAATGGACCTGATCGGAGCTCCCTTCACACCCAACCCGGAAGGCGCTAATACCTACTACAACACGCTCGACATCGAGTGGGGCCATTCCAATCGCACTCTCACAAGCCAAACGGTTACGCTGAAAAACTGCACCGTCAGCGGGGCCCCTCCGGTGGTAGCAGACTTCAATGGCGATGGCATCAATGACATCCTCGTTGTCGAAGGTTCCGATTGTGCTGGCGACGGCCCGTATACGCTCAACGTGATGCTGGGAACATCCAGTGGGACCTTCAAGCCTGAAGAGGTGGTTTACACCACAAGCGATTGGATTGCCGAGTGGCATGTCATGCGCGCCAGCCATAGCAGCAAGCCCGATCTCACGCTGTGGCAAGCCGAACTCGTAGAAGGAAATCAGATCGAAAATCCTGAGGAAGTCGAACTGGTGAATACCACCGCTGGCAATTTCCCCACATGCACTCCATCCAATTTCACAGCCACCGGAATCGCGATTTGCAACCCGACATCGAGCACAGGCGTCACCTCGCCTGTTACTTTCAGCCTGGGTGGCAGCGGTCAAGCGCTGGCTCGTGACATGGAACTATGGATCGACGGCGCCAAGGTGAATGAGAATTTGAAGCAAAATTACTCACGCTATAGCTTCCTGAATGCCAAGGTTCCTCTAAGTTCGGGCACGCATACAGTAACTACTTACTCAGTGGGTTGGGATTACACACTGACCAGCACGACATTTCCCCTGTATGTCGGCAGCAACACCTGCCCCCCACCTTCTACCGACGGTCTTAACATTTGCAGCCCAATCGGGACTGCGCGCGGTTTCTCAACAGTTACTTCTCCCGTGCTCGCTTATGCAAGTGGAAATATAAGTGGTGCAGGTAACATCGTTCGCATGGAAGTATGGGTGGATGGAGTTAAGGAGTACTCCACATTCGGCTCTAACACCCTTAAGACAGAACTAACAGTTCCCTCCGGCCAGCACAAGTTCGATTATTACATCGTCAGCAGCGTGGGAGATATATGGGAGGAGACGGTTTACCCAAATGTGCAATAGGAGACTTGCGCCGAATTCGCTCCAGGTCTGAGCTCCGGTATACGCGATTCATGATTGTCAGAACCCATTGGACGATGAACTTAGACTGAGTCCATCTTCTTTAACAGAAAGAACGAGCTGGGCGCCTCCTGCTCACGCAGTCCCGGCCGAAATGAGCGGATCTTCTTCCTCGCCGAAAAGGCGGCCTTGCCAGCCGCTGAGCGCAGTGCGAGGCGGCTTGCTCTCGTTTTCGGCCAGGCGATTGCGGAACTCTTCGATGGGCACCGGCCGTCCGTAGAGCCAGCCCTGCCCAAGAATCTGCTGACCGTTGGCTACAAAGAATGCCGCCTGATTCTCGGTCTCGATTCCCTCGACAACCACTCTCAAGCTCAGCGCTTCTGCCATGCTCAGAATCTTTGGCAGGATAGCCGCGTTGGCTGCGTCGGTTCCCACCGATTTTGTGAACGATCGATCGATTTTGATCGCGTCCACGGCCATATCGTGCAGATAAGAGAGGCTTGAAAAGCCGGTGCCGAAGTCGTCGATGTGCACGCTGTGGCCTCGTTGGCGCAGCGCCAGAATGGTTTCTATAGCCACATCGTGGTGCGCCGTTGAGCTTTCCGTGATCTCAATGGTCAGGCTTGATGCATCAATATGTGCGTCCTTTAGAGCCTGGTCCAGCATGGGCAAAAACTCGGGATCGGCCAGATCAGCTGCGGCCACGTTCACGCTGATACGAAAGTCTGGAAGCTTCCGTAGCGTCTCGGCGAAGTCCTTGAGCGCATGCTGCACCACCAGCCGGGTGATCAATCCAACAATTCCCCTTTCCTCAGCCAGCCTGATAAAGACATCGGGGCCGACCGCGACACCTTCTTCATCTGTCCAGCGAGCCAGAGTTTCTGCGCCTACGATGCGCTCGCTCGCCAATTCGACAATGGGTTGATACACCATTTGCAATTCATCCTTGCGAATGGCCCTGCGGAGCTGCCGCTCCATGCTGCGGCTGCGCAGGTAAGCGTCCGAACTCAATAGGCCCAGAAACACTCCGACGAGCCCGCCTAGAAAAACGAATCCGCCAATTGAGCTTCGATCGGCCTGCAACGATTCAGGAATGGAGACGTATGCGGTCACGCAGTCAGAGTAAGCAAGGTAACAGCGAGTGGCATACAGGTTGCTACCCGTTCGTCCATCATGGTCTTCGGTTAAGACCATGCCTTGCGCATGGGAGCCATCACCCACTAATGGTCCAAGTTGTTTGTTGGGAAGGTCACTTTCCGTCGAAATAAAGTGCATTGACGGAATTCTCAACCTGGTAAAGTTGTAGCCGTTGAAAACAACATACGAGCCGCCCTGCTCCAGGCCGATGCCGCGAGTGCCTTCCAACGCAGGCGGAGCAAGGTTTTGGTACACCTTGATGCCGTCATGCTGGATGAATTTCGGCTCGGGGAGTTGCAGAGATTCGGCCAGGCGACCCATGTTTGCCGAACAATCTATCTTGTCGCCTCGAATGCTCCCAACGTCCTTAAGGTAATCCGCTTTGTAGAGCAGATCGCGAAAGTATTGCAATTCTGCTTCCGAGCAGTGCGGGTAAGGTGATGAATTCAATGCACTTAGTACGGTCCTGGCCTCTCTGGACGAGGCCACGTCGTTGTCCAGAAGGCGCACTGCATACTGCTGCAACCTTGCCATGGCTCCATGGACACTGATGGCACTACTCGTCAGGTAGCCGAGCCCAATACCGCAAGCCACCGAGATTAGCATGGCCGTCACTGTAACCCACAGTCGCTTTTTGAGGAGATACATCATCAATAATCTGCACGCTCTCCTATCGGCTTCCTCGAAGACGGACACTCGCCAACCGGTCTAGTCTCTTATCGGACAATTGCTAATTAAGTTGAGAAAGGCTGGCTTGGAGAAAATCGTAGCAGAAAAATACCGATCGCCCCCAATCGATCAGTCTTCCTGCATCTGGCGTAAAACGAGAACGATGACCAGCGAAGTGAGCACGCTCCCCAGCGCGAACAGGAAAGCGCTCGAATAGCCCCAGGCGCCGATGACAGCACCGACAACAGGTCCGACCAGGAAAAATGAGACGTCGGAGAAGCCGGTGAAAACTCCCAGCGCCGTGCCACGGTTGTGCATGGGGACGCGCTTGACGGCCTCGACTCCCAAGGCGGGAAACACCAGCGAGAAGCCAAAACCCGTCAGCGCAGCTCCACAAGATGCCATCCATGGCGAACCGGCGCTCCACAGCAGCAGTATTCCCAGCGACTCAACCGAGAGGCAGACTATCCCAACCGGGAATCCCCCAAATCGGTTGATGACCTGAATAAACAGCAGCCGCGCAGCAATGAACGCCACACCAAAAGCAGTCAGGCAAAGTGCCGCGCCATTCTCGTTCCAGTGGCGGCTGATGTAATAGAGGGAGACGCACGTGGCCAATACGCTGTAGCCCACCCCCCCCAGCGCAAGCGCCATGCCGTGCGGAGCAACGCGGCCGAGCACATCGCGAAACGGTAAATGCTCGCCGGGTGTAACCGGTACCCCGCTCTTTCGTATAGCCAGAAAAAAGCTGAATCCGCCGAGGATAGCGGTCAGAATTCCCAGGGAACCAAGCCCGAGGTGCTTGGCAAGGATGACACCGAGCGGTGCTCCCAGAGCCAGCCCTCCATAAGTGGCAACTCCATTGAAAGAGATGACTTTAGCGGTGTGCTGTGGCCCCGCGCTGGTGATTCCCCACAGCGTCGCTCCCGTCGAACCAAGGCTTTCGCCCACACCCAGCGCGAGACGACTCGCAACGAGCGTTCCAACAGTGAGCCATGGTCTCAAGTTGAGAGCCCCCGCCGCCAGTAGCAGCCCACTGAACGCGCAGATGGCCATCCCCCAGATGACCGCCACTCTGGCACCGGAGTGGTCGGAGATGCGCCCAGCCCATGGCCGGCTGAGAAATGTGGCAATGTACTGAATGCTGACAACCAGCAATGCCACCGCAGGGTGAAAGCCCATCCGCAGATGTACAAAGGCCGGCAGCACGGCAAGGGGCAATCCGATGCTCAGATAGCAGACAAATGTGAAGTAAACGAAGCCAAATATGGACCGCGCCGAGCCGCTTGGAGCAAGCGATGAGGGGGCTGAAATGCTGGCGGGTGCGGATGATTGCATGTCGTCGAGGCTGACCTTCTGAAAGAAGCCGCCTACCTAAAGTATAGCGGAGGCGATGCGTGGCATTACGTAATTGGGCCGAGTCTTGACCTGTGGCTGCCAGCCTCTAAACTGAATTTATGCCGGGATTTCATGTGGAAAACTTCGGTTGCAGGGCCTCGCGCGCGGATGGCGAGGCGGTTAGCGACCGCCTGCGTTCCGGGGGGCTCAGCGAGGAGAATCCAGCCGCCGCCGATGTGGTCGTAGTGAATACCTGCAGCGTAACGGCCGAGGCCGACCGTGCGGCGCGAGCGTATATCCGGCGGACGCATCGACAAAACCCAGCGGCGCGGATCGTTGTGACGGGATGCTATGCGCAACGTGCTCCGCAAGAGTTGGCCGGGCTGGGTGGAGTCGCCGCAGTGGTGGGTAACAGCCACAAAGCATTCACGCCGCGGATAGCATTGACTTTGGCGGGGCCGCAGGGGCCGCCAGTAGACTCGCGGGCAAGCGGTGAACTCATACAGATTCAGGGGACGCAAGCCGCATCCGCCTCAATGACGGTGGTTTGGGCCGACGACCGCTTTGCCCATTCCTTTCTCGAGGAGGCGCAGTTAGTTCCCGGCACTCAGACCCGGCCCAATCTCAAGATTCAAGAAGGCTGCAGCAATCGCTGCACATTTTGCGTAATTCCGCAGACGCGCGGCTTTTCCAGAAGCCTCCCTTTCGCAACCATACTGAAGCAGATTGACGGCTTTGTTGCCGCCGGCGGCAATGAACTGGTGCTGTCCGGGATCAATCTCGGTCGTTGGGGGCAGGACCTTCCCAGCTCCCAAGTTGCCGGTCATCGGAACTTTGCAGACCTCGTCCGGCAAATCATGCTTCAGACTGGCCTGCCCCGTCTGCGGCTGAGTTCAATTGAGCCCATGGACTGGAATGGAGAACTCATCAAGCTCATGGCCGAGTATGGAGGCGTCAGACTTGCCCGGCATGCGCACCTTCCACTGCAATCAGGCTCTGACGCAGTTCTGCGTCGCATGCATCGCCGCTACCGGCCCTGGCACTACGAGGAAAAGGTCTATGCTCTCGTCGAAGCAGCCGGTCCGGCACTCACCCTGGGCGCCGACGTGATAGTGGGTTTTCCAGGAGAGACAGATGCTGAGTTCCAGGAGACGTTTGACCTGGTAAACAAGCTTCCGTTCGGCTACTTGCACCTATTCCCGTTCTCGCCCCGCCCCGGCACGCGCGGTTGGACGCTCCACGCTGAACACCCAGTGGAAGCTGCCGCAGTTGCAGAGCGCATGGCCGCTTTGAAAGCGCTAGCTTCCGAAAAGACCAAAGCCCACAGAATGCGCTTTGTGGGGACGGAACTAGAGGCGATTACGCTGCACACTCCCTCCGAGATCGCACGCATGAACCGCACTTTCACGCTCACTGAAAACTTTCTCCCCGTCGAGTTGGAGGGAAAGCTGTCGGCTAACCACCTGGTTCGCCTGCGAATAACCGGATTCGATGCGGAAGGGACCATGCAGGCTGTCGGTTTAAGTCTGGAATAGAGCCTGCATTCAGAAGGGCCGACCCAGTGCTATACTCAGTGTGCGTTCGTGTTCCCGCGGCGACTCCGGAAAACCCCGGTGGCGGGCACCAACGACTCTTGGAGGAGCATCATCGCACTCGACAAACGTTCTGCAAAGTCTTTTATCCGCATCAACGATCGAATTCGCGCGCGTGAAATCCGCGTAATCGACGAAAACGGCGAACAGATGGGCATTCTTCCGCCCTTTGAAGCGCTGAGAATTGCTCGCGAACGCGGGCTCGATCTAGTGGAGGTTTCACCCAACGCGGTGCCTCCTGTCTGCCGCATCCAGGATTACGGCCGCTACCTTTACGAGAAAGAAAAGAGCGAGCGCGCCGCCCGCAAAAAGCAAAAAGTCATCGTGGTCAAAGAGGTCAAGTTCTCCGTTACAGTGGATGAACACGACTACCAGACCAAAAAGAATCAGGCCGTTCGCTTCCTTGTGGACGGCGACAAGGTGAAGGCCAGTCTGCGTTTCCGTGGACGCCAAATGGCCCACCGCGAACTGGGTTACGCGATTATCAACAAGCTGATCAAGGACATTGGCGACAACGGCATCGTCGAATTCATGCCGCGCATGGAAGGCACCATTCTGCATGCGATCCTGGCACCGTCAAAGAAGCAGGAAGCCCCCAAGCCCAAGGCTCCGGAGCAACCCAAGCCCGCTGCGCCTCCTCCCGCATAGTTCGAAACAAGGCACTCAATCTGGGTTCACACTCATAAGGCCGCCCGTCACGGGTGGCCTTTGAGTTGATACCACCCTTGTCCCCGTGGAGAAATTCACCCTGTTCCTCTTGACAATCAAGATGAATATGCGCTACCTCTTGATAGTCAAGAGGAGATTGCGAATGGGGCAGAAGCCGGGCGATATGGTGCAGGGAACCTTGGAGATGCTGATTCTGAAGACGCTGGCCCTTCAGGCCATGCACGGGTACGGGGTCGCACAGCGCATTGAGCAGATCAGCGCTGGTGTTTTTCGCGTGAACCCCGGCTCGCTGCTTCCGGCTCTTAGCCGCATGGAGCGCGCAGGACGTGTAAAAAGCGAGTGGCGTGCAACTGAAAACAACCGTCGCGCCAAGTACTACGAACTCACGCCAGCCGGCCGCAATGCACTCAAAGAAGAGACTAGTGCGTGGGGCCGTCAGACCGCCGCAATTTCCAGAATTCTCGAAGCTTAGGCTTTTCGACCGCTTGTATTTGTACCGATGATGGGTGCCCCTGGACTCGGTTTTGAGACCAGGGAGAGCACGACCCTCGATTCAGGAGAGTGCCATGAACTGGTTCAAGAACATAACAGCCGGCCTCCAATCAATCTTCGCCTCCACGCGCACCGAGCAGGAGATGGACGAAGAACTCCGCGGTTTCCTCGATGCGTCAGCCGAAGCCAAGCGCCGCGCCGGAATGTCCCCGGAGCAAGCCGCCCGCGCCGCACGTGTGGAGATGGGCAGCACCAACGCGGTCAAGCACCACATCCGACAGGCAGGTTGGGAAACGGCGGTGGAGAACCTCTGGCAAGATCTTCGCTACAGCCTGCGCATGCTCGCCCGGAGCCCTGCGTTCACGCTTGTTGCCGTTGTATCTCTCGCGCTCGGAATAGGCGCCAACACAGCCATCTTCAGCCTGATGGATGTTGTGATGTTGCGGTCTCTTCCCGTCGATCAACCTGGACAATTGGTGCTTTTCGGGGATGGGCGGGCTGCAGGCAGCAACGACAGTCTGCCAAACGATAGCACGAGGCTCTACTCGTATAGCTTCTTCCGCAACGCTAGTAAGAAGAACGAAGTTTTTTCAGGTGTTGCGGCCATCGACAGCATCGAGTTTTCTTCGCATGGAACACTCGTGGGAGCAGGCCGAGAAACGATGCGCGCTTCACTCGTTTCCGGATCGTTTTTTTCGGTGCTGGGCATAGCTCCCGACCGCGGACGCCTGCTGACGGAGAGTGACGACCAAACCCCAGGAAGCGGCGCGGTAGCCGTGGCCAGTTACTCATGGTGGCAGCGTCACGGCAGCGATCCTGCGACGGTGGGCAAGACGGTTCACATCGAAGGCACCAATTACACCATCGTGGGCATCGCGCCGCCCGGTTTCTTCGGAGTCACCGTTGGAGAGGTCCCCGATTTCTGGATTCCCCTCTCCATGGAAAAGGAAATGTCGCCGGGTTGGAACGGCCTGAACGACAAGTGGTTTCAATCGCTGTACATCATTGCGCGTCTCAAGCCTGGTGTAAGCGCGGCCCAGGCAACGGCCAACACTAACCTGATCTTCAAGCAATACATTCGTAGCGAATATCTCGGCCAGTCTCCGTCACAAAAGGATCTCGCCGACCTGGCGCATGCGCAGGTTGAATTGACCTCAGCCGCAAAAGGACTCTCCCGGTTGCGTCGCCAGTTCTCACTTCCACTGATCATTCTGATCACCATCGCCAGCCTTGTCCTGCTTATTGCGTGCGCCAATCTCGCCAGCCTGCTCCTGGCACGAAGCACTTCCCGTTCGCGCGAGTTTGCCATGCGCATGGCTATCGGCGCCACCCGATCGCGCATCGTGCGGCAACTTCTCACGGAGAGTTTTGTGCTCGCATTGATGGGCGCGGTCGTCGGTGTTGCCTCTGCATGGAAGGCCAGCCATCTGCTGCTCACCATGGCTTCGCACAGCGCTGAAGTTGCCTCGATGAAAGTCGGCCCCGACCTCCGCGTGCTTGGGTTCACAGTTATTCTCACCGTCTTCACCGCGCTGCTTTTCGGCATGACTCCCGCAATTCGCGCCACGCGCGTCGATTTGAACGGATCGCTCAAGCAAGCGCGTGGCACGGCCGCGCCTTCATCCCGCTTTTCTCTTGCGCGTGGATTGATCGTTGCACAGATTTCTCTTTCTCTTGTCCTGCTCGTGAGCGCGAGTTTGTTCTTGCGCAGCCTGGTGAATTTGACAAAGATCGATACCGGCTTCAACAAACAAAATGTTCTGGTCTTTTCGCTGGACGAATATACCGCCGGCCTGCCGCTGGATGCGCGCCTTGTCTATCTTCAACAACAGATTGAAGACCGCGTGCAAAGTCTTCCCGGTGTTCACGCCGCGAGCTTTTCCATGTTTACTTTCAATCAGGGCGAATGGTCCGACGACGTTACGGCTCAGGGCGTTCCGCGCACTCCAGAAAACAGCAAGGATGTGCTGCACAATGTTGTCGGAAAAAGCTTCTTTTCCGCATTGAGCCTGCCTATCATTGCCGGTCGCGGCTTCGACTCCACAGACAGAATCGATTCGCCCAAGGTTGCCGTCATTAATCAAACCATGGCGCAGTTGTTCTTTCCCGACAGCTCGCCTATCGGCCGCCATTTCGGTTTTGGAGACGATCCTTCGCACAGCGGCGATATCGAAATCGTCGGTGTCGTCAAGAACGCAAAATACGTCCGAATGCAGGAGAGTCCGGAGCCCGTTGCCTATTTTCCCTACACGCAGCGGGTGCAGTATTTCGGCAACTTTGTGGTGCGCTATTCCGGAGACGAAGGCCAGATCATCTCGGCCGTGCGCCATGCCATTACTGAAGTCAATCCGAATGTACTCGTCGGCGCCACGTCAACGCTTACCGAGCAAGTGGAAGACTCAACCGCCAGTCAAAGACTGATCGCGCGGCTCTCTTCCTTCTTCGGCATCCTGGCCGCCTTTCTCGTCTGCATCGGCATCTACGGTCTGCTCTCGTATGCGGTAGCGCGCCGCACGAGCGAGATTGGCGTTCGCATGGCCCTGGGAGCCAGGCGCGCTAGTGTCCTCTGGCTTATTCTGCGCGAGATTTTGGTCCTGGTTGGTGTCGGAATCGTCCTTGGAGTTCCGATGGCGCTCGAAGGCAATCATCTGTTTTCCAAACTGCTGTACGGACTAAGCCCCGCTGATCCAGCCAGCCTCTTCGCGGCAGTTGGAATGCTGATTGTCGTCGCGCTTCTGGCCGGGTACCTGCCCGCCCGCAAGGCTTCGCTGGTCGAGCCAACCGTTGCGCTGCGCTGCGAATAGAAGCAAAGTCCGAAAAATGCTCAGTCATCCATTCCCGCCGATTCAATAAAGGAGAACGCAATGGGATTATTCGGAAATATCGCCACAGGTCTTCGCGCACTCCTGGGCCGCAAAAATGCGGAGCGCGAAATGGACGAAGAACTGAGCGCGTTTCTCGACGCATCCGCCGAGGACAAACGCCGTACGGGAATGACCCCCGAACAAGCCGCCCACGCCGCGCGCATTGAGATGGGCAGCACCAATGCCGTGAAACACAAGGTGTGGTCCGCGCGCTGGGAATCCACTCTCGAAGGCCTGCTCCAGGACACCCGCATCAGCCTGCGCATGTTGGCCAAGGCCCCGGCATTCACCGCCATTGCGCTGCTGTCATTGGCTCTCGGCATCGGTGGCAACACAGCCATCTTCACGCTCATCAACCAGGTCATGCTCCGCAATCTCCCCGTCCGCAATCCCGAGCAACTGGTGACTTTCGGAGATTCGAGCGGCAGCGGCATTGCAGGAGGCATCGATATCGGCGCATACAGTCTTTTTCCGTGGTACTTTGCCCGCCAGCTTGAGGCCGATCCCGGGCCGTTTCAAGGAATCGCTTCCTACAGCAGCTTCTACGACAAGGTAAGCCTCCGCCTTCCTGCCGCGGATGGCGCCGGCTCATCCAACGTGCCAGTAATCCTCGCTCCGGCCAGCCTGGTGTCAGGCAATTACTTCAACGTCCTCGGAGCACAACCATTCATGGGACGCGCGATCAGCCCGGCCGACGATGCTACCCCCGGCAGTGGAGCCGTCGTTGTCCTGAGCCATCATTTCTGGCAGCAATCGCTTTCGTCCGACCCAGCCATTCTAGGCAAAACCATCAGCATCAACGGTACCCCCTTCGCCATCATCGGCGTCATGCCGGAGGCCTTTCACGTCATCAAGCAAGACCTGGAACCGCCCGCTCTTTGGGCGCCGACATCGATGCAGCCCGCAGTTATGTCGCATGATTCGCTGCTGACGCAAGATGACGGAGCCTATTTTCTAAACCTCTTTGGCCGCCTCAACGGCGACGGCGCAAACAGCAAGGCATCGCTGGCTCAGAGTCAGGTATGGCTTGATCAGCAAATTCGCAACCGTCTGCGAACACTGGCGGGTTCCAAGCTCACTCCAGAGCGCCAGCAAGAGATCAACCGCTTCACCGTTCCGCTGACTCCCGCAGCCCATGGCGTCTCCCAACTCCGCAGCCAATACGGCGACTCACTTCAAATTCTGATGTGCGTCGTAGCTTTGGTTTTGCTCATAGCTTGTGCCAATCTGGCTAATTTCCTGCTGGCCCGTGCAGCCACTCGCCGGAGAGAGATCGCCACCCGCCTGGCCCTCGGCTCCAGCCGCGCACGCATCGTCTGCCAGTGTCTGATTGAAACCTTCCTGCTGTCTTTTGCAGGCGGAATGCTTGGCCTGGGAATTGCCTTCGCCGCAACGCGTGCGCTGATTGCGTTTGTCGGCCAGGGGAGCTCGTACATCGCCATGAACCCTGCTCCGGATTCAATGGTGCTGCTGTTCACGCTGGGAGTCTCTTTGCTCACAGGCTTGCTTTTCGGACTTGCGCCGGCCATCCTCGCGTCTCGTATCGGAGCCGCAAGCAATCTGAGCTCCGGCAGTCGCACAGCCCAGAGCAGCGGCGGCAAATCCGCGCGCTTCTGGCCCAAAGCGCTCGTTACCGCGCAGGTGATGCTTTCACTGCTTCTGCTGGTCGGCGCGGGGCTTTTTCTGCGTACCCTGCGCAATCTCGAAAACCAGGATTACGGCTTCGAGCGAACTCATTTACTTCTAGCTGAATTCAATGCCGGGCTCGCCGGTTACAAGCCTCATCAGGCGCCGGGCGTGCACCAGCAACTGCTCGAACGGCTCTCCGCGC
>Ga0302319_10017060_pt1 | contig 13328 bp, 11 predicted proteins | sample Bog_T0_2_FD_203319 | JGI IMG/M metagenome (GOLD analysis project Ga0302319, IMG submission 203319) | Peat permafrost microbial communities from Stordalen Mire near Abisko, Sweden - Bog_T0_2 | ecosystem: Environmental > Terrestrial > Soil > Wetlands > Peat | place: Sweden: Abisko, Stordalen Mire...
GGGACCCGGCCGCAAACGATAACGTTTGGGCCATTCAGTAACGTCACCTACGGGATCTTGCCGTTTCCGGTGATCGCCACCGCGAGCTCAAGTCTCCCGGTAAGTTTAGTCTCGGCTACGCCGTCGGTTTGTACAGTCACGGCTGCCACCGTCACGATCGTCTCCGGAGGCGCCTGTTCGATTACGGCCAGCCAGACCGGCAACAGCACCTACACGGCCGCGCCGGCGATAACCCGGACCCTCACCGTACTCCCGGCATCGCAGACGATTACCTTCGTGCCCTTCAGCAACGTGAACTACGGCATCCCGCCCGTCCCTGTTGCTGCCACCGCAAGTTCGGGTCTGCCGGTGAGTCTTGTTTCGACCACACCAGCCGTCTGCACGGTGGCAAACGCATCGGTCACGCTTGTCGGCGGGGGCGTGTGCTCAATCGTCGCAAACCAGGCTGGCAGCGCCAGCTACACAGCGGCGGCTCCGGTAACGCAGAGTTTTACGGTCTTTACGGCTCCGCAGACGATTACCTTCGACCACATCCCCAATCAGCTTTTCGGCATCTCACCGTTCCCAATTGCCGCGCAGGCCAGCTCTCTCCTGCCAGTCGCATTCACGTCGACAACGCCTGCGATTTGCAAGCTTGCGGATGATCTCGTAATGCTTCTTGGCGCCGGAATCTGCTCGATCACAGCCAGCCAACCCGGCAACGCTGGCTATAGCGTCGCCGCGCCAGTGACTCGCAGCTTCACGGTGAGCATCGCAAAGTCTTCCGGCTCATTCACGCCGGCCACAGGCAGCCCGTTCGCGGTGGGAGCCGATCCGACCTCTGTGGTAGTAGCGGACTTTAACGGGGATGGCATTCCGGACCTTGCTACGGCAAATAACGGCCAGAACATCGGCACCACCGTAACGGTACTCCTCGGAAACGGCTCCGGGGGGTTCACGCAGGCGCCGGGCAGTCCCTTTGCGGCCGGCGACGCCCCGCGCGCCCTGGTAACAGGGGACTTCAACGGAGACGGCATTCCTGACCTTGCAGTGGGGAACTCGTACCCGACCCCGAACACCGTAACCGTGCTGCTCGGGAACGGTTCGGGCGCGTTCACTGCAGCCCCGGGCGGCCCGGCCCCAGTGGGAAGCATGCCGATTTCGCAGGTAGTGGGAGACTTCAACCGGGACGGAATCCAGGACCTTGCGGTAGCCAACCACGGCAGTAACAACGTAACGATCCTGTTGGGGAACGGCTTGGGTGGGTTCACTACAGCCCCGGGCAGCCCGATCGCAGTGGGGCTTGAACCGCTTTCGCTGGCAGTGGGCGACTTCAACGGAGATGGCATGCCGGATCTCGTGGTCGCTAGCGACTTCGGCAGCGTCACGGTGCTGCTGGGGAACGGTGTCGGAGGGTTCACAGCAACCGCCGCCAGCCCTATGACGGTGGGAAGCGTTCCATGGTCCGTGGTGGTGGGAGATTTCAACCGGGATGGTGTCCAGGATCTCGCCATCGCCGATCGCGTCCTGAACAACGTATCGATACTGCTCGGGAACGGTTCGGGCGCGTTTGCGCCGGCCTCGGGTAGTCCGATGGCAGTCGAGTTTGGCGCTTACTCCCTCGTGGCAGGGGACTTCAACGGGGATGGAATCCCGGACCTTGCGGTGGCGAATGGCGTCGACGACTTAACGATCCTGCTGGGAAACGGTACGGGTGGGTTCGCCATGGCCACGGGTAGCCCGCTGGCGGCTGGAACTGCCGCCGGTTCCATCGTGGCGGCAGACTTCAATGGGGATGGAATTGAGGATATTGCCGTCGCAAATGGCGCCCCTGGCAACAATGTAACCGTGTTGCTGGGCCTGGTGGTCGGCCAGGTACCTCAGACCATTGCATTCGGACCCTTGAGCAACCTCCTCCGGGGCACCCCGCCGTTCATTGTTAATGCCACTGCAAGTTCCGGCCTCCCCGTGAGTTTTAGTACGAGTACGGCTGCGGACTGCACAGTCTCGGGCAACACGGTCAACGCTGGCGGAGGCGTGTGTTCGGTCATCGCGAGCCAGGCGGGCAACGCCACTTACGCGGCTGCGGCGACCGTCGAGCAGATTTTCTACGTTCTGAACGCGCAAACCATTAACTTTCCGCCGCCCGGCAACGTAAGCTATCTTGCCGCGGCGGTCACCATCGCCGCGACAGCCAGTTCAGGTCTCCCGGTGTCCTTTGCTTCGACGCCGCCCGGGGTGTGCACAGTTTCCGGTTCGACCGTTACCCTGCTCCAGCCGGGCACGTGCTCAATTACAGCGAGCCAAACGGGGAGCGTGAATTATGGTTACGCCGCCGCGCCTCCCGTAACACAGAGCCTCACGGTGACCGCGATAAAGCCCTCCGAAGCCGGCATCTTCCGCGACAATTTCGAATGGATTCTGGACGCCAACGGCAACCGCCAGTTTGATGGCGCCGGGCCTGGCCAGGATTACGTATACGTCAATTTCATCCCCGCCCAGCCCGGCGACAAGCCGGTTGTCGGGGACTGGAACGGTTCCGGTACGACGAAGATCGGAATCTATCGACCATCGACCGGCCAGTGGTTCCTCGACTACAACGGCAACGGAGTCTTTGATACCGGCATCGACAAGGTCTACCAATTCGGCGGCGTAGCCGGCGATCTTCCGGTAGTCGGCGACTGGAACGGCTCCGGAACTTCGAAGATCGGCATCTTCCGCTCAGGCTTCTTCTGGCTTCTGGATATCGACGGCAACGGTACGTTCGATGCAGGCATCGATCAGGCCTTCGCTTATGGTGGCGTACCCGGTGATGTCCCCGTAACGGGCGACTGGACCGGCAACGGCATCACAAAGGTTGGCGTGGTGCGCCCATTTCAGGCAAGGGGCACGGCGGCATTCTGGTTACTCGACGCCAACAACGACCACTCCATCGACGCAGGCGATCTGATCTTCGCCTTCGGCGGCATCTCAGGCGACGTCGCAATCACAGGCGACTGGAACGGGAGCGGCACCGGTAAAGCCGGGGTCTACCGCCAGGGCTTCTTCTGGGTAATCGATGACGACGGCAGCGCCCCCAGAGTATTGGGCAGTGACCAGGTCGTAGCATTCGCTTTCGGCGGCGTCGCCGGTGACATCCCCGTGGTCGGCAAGTGGTGACCCGTGTACGTTTCAAACGGTGAAGCGTGTGAGCGCCCGCCTGTCCCGTGACCCGGTTGGAGCAAAGCGGAGGAACAGAAGACGCGGCTTCCTCCGAATCTGAGATCTTCGATAGCGGCCAAAATCTTCGTGCTGCGGCGGCGGCAATGAGTGCACTCCGCCGCCTCTTCCGTCGGCCAGCCGCCGGACGGGCACCAGCGGAGTGCAACGCTGCAATCTCTTGAACTCGCTCGTGCGGCCAGGGCGAGTCACACGTTTCTTTCCGAACAGAATCAACAACATAACACCCCGGGCCCGAAACGAAGGTGCATACTGTTCGTCGTATGCACCTTTCTCGAACCACTTTCTGCCAAACCGGCCTCCTGATCGCCGCCATTTCCCGCGTTTCCTGCCGCAAAAAGAAAATTTTCGGGGCGGCGAGGCTTAAACCTATGAAAATAAAAGCCATGATGCCTCCGCTAAAGCCACTGAGAGCCACCGAAAGCCACTCGAAAGCCAATTTAAGTGGCCTGTTGCGCGTCAAAAAGTGGCTTATGGGGCCGTCTCCGAAGAGCCGCCCGGGCACGAACGAAAGTTTCCCCTTGACAGACAATCACAATTTGCAATATAGTGATTACGGATTGCAATAATGACCCTGGGCGAAAAAATCCGCTACCTGCGCGAAGTCGAGGGCACCCTGCGTGGCCTCGGCCGCGAGATCTCGCAACTCGAAATGGCCCGGCTGATCCAGAAGGAGCTCGGCAAGTCCATTTCGCAGAGCTACCTTTCTCAGATCGAGTCCGGCGCGCGCCCGCACCTCACCAACTCGAGCCGCATGCTTCTGGCGCGCTTCTTCAAAGTCCACCCCGGCTATCTGGTCGACGATCCCGAGGGTTTTCAGAACGAGCTGATCTCCGATATCGGCGCGCTCGAAGACAAGCTCGATCTCTGGCTGGTGGCGGGCGCCGAGCGCTTCTCGCGCGAACCCGAACTCCATCGCGCCTTGCTGACTATCGCGCGCCATAACGATTCGCGCCTGTGCCTGATTCTGCTGGGCGAAATTCTGGAAAACCCCGGCCTCGCCGAGCGCCTGATGGAAGTGCTCAAGGCGCCGGCGGGTGCCGACATGAAATCGCTGAAAACTACAATGGTGACGCCCCGCGTCACCAGCAATCCGACGGTGACGCGGAGCGTCACCAGCAATTCAAAGAGGCGTCCGTGACCTGGTCCGATTTCTATCTCATCTGTCTCATTGTCGGGTTTGCCCTGAGCGTTCTGGCGCTCTTCGCCGGCCACAGTCATCGTCTGCATCTGCCGCACCTGAAGCTGCACGGCGGTGGCGGGCACGGCTCCAACATGCCGTTGTTCAACGTGGGAACCATCGCCGCGTTTCTGGCCTGGTTCGGCGGCACGGGCTATCTGCTGGAACACGTTTACGGTGTCTGGTTTGCAGCGGCGCTGGGGGTTTCGACGGTGAGCGGCATCGGCGCCGCCTCGGTTGTGTTCTGGTTTCTGGCGAAGGTGCTGATGAAGCACGATCACGCGCTCGATCCGGCCGATTACCGGATGGACGGAGTTCTCGGCCGCATCACGCTGCCCATCCGGGCCGGCGGTACCGGCGAACTGACCTATTCGCAGGCGGGAACGCGCCGCGCCGCCGGCGCCCGCTCCGAAGATGGCGAGGCCCTCCCCAAGGGGACGGAAGTGATTGTCACGCGGTACGAAAAAGGCATCGCCTACGTGCGGCGATGGGAAGATCCACTGTCCGACCCGGACGGGCACGAACAGGAGACGACGAGTTTATGAATTTTCCGAACGAGCAGGTATTGGTCATCGCGGGCGCCGCAGTACTGGCGGTCGTGTTCATTCTGGTGATGTCGGCCAGATTATATCGGAAGGCGGGGCCCAACGAAGCGCTCCTCGTCTACGGCTTCCGCGGCGTTCCCCGCGTGATTAAAGGCGGCGGCACCGTGGTTCTGCCGATGGTGGAACTCTGCCGCAGCCTCTCTCTCGAACTGATGTCGTTCGATGTCGCCCCGACCCAGGACCTCTACACCCGCCAGGGCGTCGCTGTAACGGTGGAAGCCGTGGCGCAGATCAAGGTCAAGTCCGACCCCGAAAGCATCCTCACCGCCGCTGAGCAGTTTCTCACCAAGTCGCCCGGCGAGCGCGAAGGCCTGATCCGTCTGGTGATGGAAGGCCATCTGCGCGGCATCATTGGCCAGTTGACGGTGGAAGAAATCGTCAAGCAGCCGGAAATGGTGGGCGAACGCATGCGTTCCACGTGCGCGGAAGACCTGAACAAGATGGGCCTCGACGTCATCTCGTTCACGATCAAAGAAGTCAAGGACAAGAACGAGTACATCACCAACATGGGCCGGCCCGATGTGGCGCGCATCAAGCGCGATGCCGACGTCGCCACCGCCGAGGCCGAGCGCGATACAGCCATGCGGCGCGCCATCGCATCGCGTGAAGCCGCCGTCGCAAAAGCCCAGGCCGATCAGGAGCGCGTGCTCGCGGAGACTCTCTCGCAGGCCAAGCAGGCCGAGGCGCAGCGCGATCTTGAGGTGAAAAAGGCCGAATACCAGGAAATGGTCAAGAAGCAGCAGGCGACGGCGGATAAGTCCTATGAGATCCAGACCAACATCATGCTGCAGCAGGTGCGCGCCGAGGAAGTGACGGTCCGCCAGGTGGAGAAAGAGCACGAAGTCAAAGTGCAGGACGCGGAAATCCTGCGCCGCGACCGCGAACTCACGGCCACCGTCGCAAAACAGGCGGAATTCGAGCGCAAGCGCATCGAGACGATGGCCAGCGCCGAACGCCAGCGCCGCATTATGGAAGCCGAAGGCTCGGCGGCCGCGACCCGCGCGCAGGGCGAGGCGGAAGCCGAAATCATCCTCAAGAAGGGTGAGGCCGAAGCCAAAGCGATGAACCTCAAAGCCGAGGCTTATCAGGAATACAACCAGGCCGCCATCGCGGACAAACTGATCGCGATGATGCCCGAAGTCGTGAAGGCCCTGGCCGCGCCGCTGTCGCACGTGGACAAGATCACCATCGTGTCCACCGGCAACAACGAAGCAACCGGCATGAATCAGGTCACTGGCGACATGATCAAGATGGCCGCCCAGATACCCGCGCTGTTCGAAACGCTTTCGGGCATGCAGCTGCAGGACCTGCTGGGTAAAGTCCGCACGATGGGCGACAAGGCCCCGAAACCCTCCGGCGCCGCGCCGAAAGACATAACGCCGAATACATAAAGGAGAAAATACCATGGCACTACTGGAAAGAGTTACAACGTTGGTCCGGGCGAATCTCAACGACCTTGTGGATAAGGCCGAAGACCCGGAAAAGATGATCAAACAAATCATTCTCGACATGGAGAACCAGCTTCTCCAGGTCAAGACGCAGGTCGCGGTTTCGATTGCGGATCAGCACGTTCTCGAAAAGAAGCAGAAGGAAAACGAAGAGGCGGAGCAGCAATGGACGCGCCGCACGGAACTGGCTGTCGACAAGGGCGACGACGCACTGGCGCGCGCCGCCATCGAGCGCTCGATGAGCTACAAAACCACGGCCGAGAGCTTCCGGCAACAGGTGGAGGATCAGAAATCGCAGGTGGAAACCCTGCGCCAGGCGCTCATCCGGCTGCAGCAGAAGCTCGATGAGGCGAAGGCCAAGAGCGATATCCTGGTCGCTCAGCACCGCCGCTCGCGCGCTCTGGGCAAGGCCACCGACGCGGGCCGCGCCATCGGCGACGGCTCGAATGCAGCCGCGTTCGACCGCATGAAGAACAAGGTGCAGCACACCGAAGCCGCCACCCAGGCTTCATCGGAACTCCTCTCCGACGACGTGAACGGTAAGTTCGCCGCCAGGGAAAAAGAGAGCGAGATCGACCGCCAACTGGCCGAACTGAAGGCGAGGCGAAAGTAGGGACTATGTCATTCGGGGCTTCATACGACTCGACCACGAAGGCCGTGTCCTCACTGGTTCTCATTCTGCTTGTGGTGGTGGCGGCGGTAACGCACAGCACGATGGTGACGGCGATCTTCGCCTTCGTGCTGGTGGCGGCTTTCGCGTGGGCGCCGACGGGTTATGCGATCTCGGACGGCGCCATCGTGATCGCGCGGCTCATTGGCGACGTCCGCATCCCGGTCGACGGCATCCGCGATGTCAGAGCCGCCACTGCCGACGATTTTCGCGGATGCATCCGCCTGTTCGGCAGCGGCGGCCTGTTCGGCTACTACGGCATCTTCCGCACCTCGAAGCTGGGGAAGTGCGCGTGGTACATGACGCACCGCGACCGCACCATAGTTATTGTCGGCGACTCCGGGACGGCGGTCGTCAGCCCCGACGACGTGGACGGCTTTGTCGCGGCGGTCCGGAGGGTCTGCCCCTCCGGCGCGCTTCGTCCGCAGGCAGCCCCAGCGGCGCAACCCGATACCGGACGAATGGGACTCGGCTGGATGAAGGTCGCGGTACTGATACCGGTGACCACCGTGGTGGCGTTCAGTCTGCTCTACTCCCCGGGCCCGCCGGCTTACACGCTGACGCCGCAATCGCTGACGATCCACGACAGGTTCTATCCGGTCACCCTGAATGCGGCGAGCGTCGATGTCGCCCATGTGCGCGTGATCGATCTCGGCAGCGATACGGACTGGAAGCCTGTCGCGCGGACCAACGGGTTCGCCAATGCGCGATACCATTCGGGGTGGTTTCGGGTTGCCAGCGGCAAGGTGGTCCGTCTGTACCGGACCGACGCGACCAGCGTGGTGCTTCTGCCACCGAAGGGCGATGGAACGCCTGTCCTGCTCGAAACCAAAGAACCGGGGAAATTCCGGGCGGAGGTGCTGGAGAAATGGGCGGTATATTAGTGTTGACTGAAACCGCGCCCATGCCTCTCTCGCGCAGCTCCCGATTCGCCCGGTGACGCGGAATAGACGGTGGAACCGTGCAGCGGGCTCAACTGGCTCCAACTGGCCGTACACAGCCGGATATTTTTCAGCCCTGTGATAAACTTGTCTGGTGTCACTCTCAAAGGCCCGTTCGCGGGGAATCCCTCCGAGCGACGCTGTGTCAGGCTGTAAGTTATTGATTTTGTGGGCTCGTAGCTCAGTTGGTTAGAGCGCTTCCTTGACACGGAAGAGGTCGGATGTTCGAGTCATCTCGAGCCCACCATTTAAAACTCAGTTCCCGTGTTCGCTCGCTTCGCGTCGAAGTGCGTGGAATCCGAGCCCGCACTTGCGCGTCGCGTATCGCCTTGCGCCGCTGGCGCACCATTACAACGCCGCGCACAAAATGGCAAATCAGCCTCACGTCTTCAGGCGGGGCATCGAGCGAGTACCGACCGCCGCATTGGGCGCATCGCCGGCAAATGACACCGCGGCACGGCGCGAGAGAGGTGCCGTTGTTCTCAGGAACCTGCGTTCATTGGGCGATGGCGGACCCCGGCTCCAAACCGCACGAATCCCGCTCCATCGGCGATCCGCCATCCGCCGCTCCGTTTTCGCGAAATTGGCTCGGTTTTTTCGAATCCGCACGCCGCGCCGTTTGCCCCGCCGCCCTGTGCGCGCGCATCGCAAACATTTCGCGTGTTTTCAGAGAGTTATCATGTGCTACACTAGCCGTTTATCATGCGCACAGTTGACCTGATCCTGCGGAAGCGCGGGGGTGAAGAACTCAGTGTGGACGAAATCCAGTTCCTTGTGAACGGATACACCACCGGCGAGATTCCGGACTACCAGATGTCTGCATTCCTCATGGCCACATTTTTCAGTGGCATGACCGACCGCGAATTGAGTGCGCTCACCGAGTGCATGATGAACTCCGGTGAAGTATTAACTCTTTCCGGAATTCCCGGCCTCAAGGTCGATAAACATTCGACCGGCGGCGTCGGCGATAAGACCAGCCTCATCTGTGCGCCCATCGCGGCCGCGGCGGGCGTCGTCGTTCCCATGGTTTCGGGACGCGGCCTCGGCCATACCGGCGGCACGCTCGACAAGCTGGAATCCATCCCCGGCTTCCGCACCGATCTGACGCTCGATCAGTTCCGCGATCAGCTCGCTTCGCTCGGCCTTTGCTTTATCGGCCAGTCGGAGGAACTCGCCCCCGCCGATAAGCGCCTCTATGCGTTGCGCGACGTGACGGGCACCGTGGAATCGATTCCCCTCATCGCCTCCTCCATCATGTCGAAGAAGCTGGCCGAAGGCGTCGATGCGCTCGTTCTCGACGTGAAGGTCGGCAACGGCGCATTCATGAAAAAACAGGTGGATGCGCGGCGTCTGGCGCAGGCCATGGTCGGTATCGGCCGCCGCCTCGATAAGCGCGTTCAGGCTCTGATCACCGATATGAATCAGCCGCTCGGATTTGCCATCGGCAACGCGCTCGAAGTCATGGAAGTTTCGCAGACGCTGCAGAAGGCCGGCCCGGCCGATCTGACGCGGCTCAGCCTCGAACTCGCCGCGCGCATGATTCATCTGGGCAAGAAGGCGGAGACGCTCGACGAAGCGCGCAAGATCGCCGAAGACAAACTGATGGACGGCTCCGCGTACGCGAAATTCAAGGCCGTCGTTGAAGCTCAGGGCGGTAATTCGCAGGCGCTCGACCGTTTCGATCTGCTGCCCAACGCCACCGGAATGCGCGAAGTGCTGACGCCGCGCGCCGGTTTCGTGAGCGCGATTATGGCGGAAGATATCGGCCGCGCTTCGCAGATGATGGGCGCCGGCCGCGCCCGCAAGGAAGATGCGATCGATCCGGCGGTCGGCGTGATTCTCGAAGTCAAGGTCGGCGAGAAAGTGGATGCCGGCAGCGTGCTCTGCCGCCTGTACTACACCAACGAAGACGGCCTCGATGAGGCCGCCGAACTGGTGGAAGACGCGTTCCGCATTTCCGGCACGCGTCCGGACGAACGGGAGCTGATTCTGGAAGTTGTGAGCTAGCCGGACCAATGACATGGGCCGCCTGACCGGACTCCTCGGCATCGTAGTGATCCTGGCTGTGGCCTGGCTTTCGTCCAGCCACAAGAAAGCGATCAAGCCGCGGATTCTGCTCTGGGGCATCGGACTGCAGTTTGCCTTCGCGGTCCTGGTTCTGAAAACCGATTTCGGCAAGATATTTCAGTCCGTGAGCGCGGCGGTTGCGGCGATGCTGAGCTACTCGGAAGCGGGCGCATCGTTCCTGTTTGGCGATACGCTGGGCAGGTCGAGCGGATCGATGGGAACCATCTTCGCCTTCCAGGTATTGCCCATCATCATCTTCATCGCGTCGTTTTTTTCGATCCTTTACTACCTGGGCATCATGCAGTGGATCGTGAAAATCTTCGCGATCGGCATGCAGAAGACCATGGGCGCGAGCGGCGCGGAGTCGCTCAACGTGGCGGCCAGCATCTTCATGGGCCAGACGGAAGCTCCGCTGACGATCCGGCCTTTTCTCGCGGGTCTGACCCGATCGGAACTGTTCACGATTATGGTCAGCGGCATGGCGCACGTTTCGGGCGCGGTGATGGCGGCCTACGTGATGTTCGCGCACGTCGAGATTCAGCATCTGCTCACCGCAGTCATTATGACCGCGCCGGCAACCATCATGCTGGCCAAGATCATCGAGCCGGAGACGGATACGCCGGTCACCGCCGGCCGGGTCGAAGTGCAGCTCGAAAACACCTCGGTGAATATCATCGACGCCGCCGCGCACGGCGCCGGCGACGGCCTGCAACTCGTGCTGAACATCGCCGCGATGCTGATTGCGTTTCTGGCGCTGATCGCCATGGTAAACGGCGGATTCGGCAAAATTCACAGCATGATCGGCTGGTTCCCGGCCTCGATGCAGCAGTTGTTCGGCATCGTCTTCGCGCCGATCGCGTGGCTGCTCGGAGTGCCATGGAACGATTGTCCGGCCATCGGGCAGCTGCTCGGCGAACGTCTGGTGACGAACGAGTTTATCGCATTCATCGACCTCGGCAAAATCAAGTCGCAGCTCAACCCGCATTCGTTCACCATCGCGACCTACGCGTTGTGCGGATTCGCGAACTTCAGTTCCATCGCCATTCAACTGGGCGGCATCGGCGCGCTGGCGCCCACGCGAAAAGGCGACCTCGCCCGGATGGGAATGCGCGCCGTCATGGCGGGAACGATGGCGAATTTCATGTCGGCCTGCATCGCGGGAATGCTGATATGAGCGGCACCCCACGCGTCGCGGTCGTACTGGGCAGCGGACTCGGCGCCTTCGCCGACACGCTGGAAAACCCCGTCGTCACCCCGTATTCCGACATCCCCGGCTGGCCGCGATCCACAGCGGTCGGCCATGCCGGCAAGCTGATCGTGGGAGGCGTCGCAGGAACGCCGGTTGCCGTGCTTGCGGGCCGCGCCCATCTCTACGAAGGCTACACCGCGCAGCAGGCCGTCTTCGGGATTCGCGAACTGCGGAAGATGGGCGTCGAATCGGTGATTCTGACCAACGCCGCCGGCGGTATCAACGAACAATTCCATGCCGGAAAGTTAGTGCTGATCTCCGACCACATCAATCTTCTGGGCCAGAATCCGCTGACAGGCCCGAACGACGATACGCTGGGTCCGCGTTTCCCCGATATGAGCGAGGCCTATTCGAAGAGTTACCGCGAGATCGCCCGCGCGGCGGCCAAAGAGATGGATCTGGAGCTTCCCGAAGGCGTCTATGCCGCGGTGACGGGCCCGAGTTACGAGACTCCCGCCGAGATTCGTTATATGCGCACGATCGGCGCGGATCTGGTCGGCATGTCGACCATTCCGGAGACCATCGCCGCGAATCACATGGGGATGAAGGTGCTGGGTATTTCGTGCGTGACGAACGCGGCGGCCGGCGTGCTGGACCAGAAACTGAATCACGCGGAAGTGCTGGAAGTCGGCGCGCGCATGAACAGCACGCTGATCGAATTGCTGCGGCGAATCATCGCGCGTTTATGACCGACCCGCTGATAGACGCCGCGATCCGGGCCCGCGAAAACGCCCGCGCCGATTTTTCGAAGTTCAAAGTGGGCGCGGCTGTTCAGGACGATACCGGCCGCATCCACGCTGGCTGCAACGTCGAGAACGCAACGTACGGACTGACCGTATGCGCCGAACGTGTGGCCATCTTCAAGGCGATATCCGAAGGCGCGCGAAAGTTCGTGCGTGTCGCGGTTGTCGCCGATACCGGCGACCTGACGCCTCCCTGCGGCGCCTGCCGGCAGATCCTCTGGGAGTTCTGCGGCGATGTCGAGATCGCGCTCGCGAACCTGGCAGGCAAGACCGAAACGATCCGCCTGGGCACTCTCTTCCCGAGGGCATTCGATGCTTCGTTCCTGTAGCCTGCTTCTAATCTTCGCCGCGGTCGCTTGCGCAGCACCCTGCGACCTGATCGTCACCGGCCGCTACGTAGTAACGATGGACCCACAGCGCCGCATCATCGAAAACGGCGCGGTCGCCATCCGCGCCGACCGCATCGCAGCCGTCGGCACTCGCGCCGAGATCGACCGCAACTGGCAACCGAAGCGCCGTATCGACCGCCCCGATGCGATGCTGACGCCCGGGCTGATCAATACCCACACGCACGCCGCCATGTCGCTGTTCCGCGGCATCGCGAACGACGTCAAACTCCAGGACTGGCTGAACAACTTCATCTTCCCGGCCGAAGCGAAAAACGTCACGCCCGACTTTGTCCGCTGGGGCACGCGGCTGGCCGCGCTCGAGATGCTGCTGTCGGGGACGACCACGTTCACCGACATGTACTACTTCGAGGATGTCGTCGCCGAAGCAGCGAAAGAGGCCGGTATTCGCGGCGTGCTCGGCGAGACCATCATCAAATTCCCGGTCGCCGACGCGAAGACTCCCGAAGACGCCCTGAAGTACGCGGAGAAGTTTCTGATCCGGTTCAAAGGCGACCCGCTGGTAGTAGCCGCGGTCGCGCCGCACGCCCCGTACACCAACACAGATGCGATCCTGAAAGCCGCCCGCGCATTGGCGAACAAATACAACGCGCCGATTATCACTCACCTCTCGGAAACGAAAAAAGAGAACGACGACATGCAGGCCTCGCGCCATATGAGCCCGACGGAGATGCTGAATTCGCTCGGCTTCTTCAACGGACGCACGGTAGCCGCCCACTGCGTTTGGGTGAACGACCGCGACATGACGATTCTCAAAGCGCACAACGTCGGTGTGGCGCACAATCCTTCGAGTAACATGATGCTGGCCAGCGGCACTGCG
>Ga0302319_10017062_pt1 | contig 13326 bp, 8 predicted proteins | sample Bog_T0_2_FD_203319 | JGI IMG/M metagenome (GOLD analysis project Ga0302319, IMG submission 203319) | Peat permafrost microbial communities from Stordalen Mire near Abisko, Sweden - Bog_T0_2 | ecosystem: Environmental > Terrestrial > Soil > Wetlands > Peat | place: Sweden: Abisko, Stordalen Mire...
TCCTCCCGCGAACGCTCCGCGTCCGGCAGTTGCTCCGGGAACTCCGGGGAACCAATCGCGTCCGGGAAATCAACCGAACGCGCGTCCGAATGTGCCTGCTCCCAATCCGGCGCCGAACACTCGGCCAGAGGCGAATCAGCCGAATAGCAGGCCAGGAACGAATCGTCCCGAAGCGAATCGTCCCCCGGCAGCGCAGCCGACGCCGAATCGTCCTGAAAATCGGCCGCCGGCAACCGAGTCGAGGCCTGCAGCACCGCCGAATACTCGTCCGGAAACGAATCGTCCTCCGGCGGCTGAACCGGCACCGAATCGTCCAGCACCGGAGACCAATCGTCCTCCGGCGCAACAAAACCGTCCACCCGCTGCAGAGCCCAGCCGGCCTGAGGCAAACCGGCCGGAAGCTACTCCGAGACCAAACAATCCGCCTCCGGCGGCGGAACGTCCGGAACAACGCACTCCACCTCCGGCCGCTGCGAAGCCCGCTCCTCCTCCAAAGAAGGAGCCCGCCAAGCCGCAGACGCCTGAGGAGAAAAAGAAGCAAGAGGAAAAGAAGCCGCAGTAAGGACTTCTCTTTCGGTTCGACGGCTTCTCTTACAGGAGCGTCTCTTAGAGAGCGAAAGAAGCAGGCACCCTGAGTTTCTTCAGGGTGCTTTTTTATGTTCGAGAATTACTGAAGGGTGGGGCTGGATTCTGAAACCGCGCTCCCGGATCCGGGTCCGACGCCGATGTTGTAACGCTTAAGCTTGCGGTAAAGCGTCGCGCGGCTAATGCCGAGCATACGTCCGGCTAGAGCCTTATCGCCTTTAACTTGCTCGAAAACGCGCTGGATGGTGGCCCGTTCAATGTCTTCCAAGTCGGTGGACGAGAGAGTCGTGCCCGGCCCGTGATGGGTCGCGTGTAACTCTCCCGCGGCTGCCAAATCCGAAACCAATTCCGCCGGAGCCTCCGGCGCAAGCCGCTGAGGATGAGAATTCACTCCGGCGATCGAAGCGGGAAGATCGCCGAGATCGATCAGCGTTCCGTCACCCAGCGCGACGGCGCGCTCCACGCAGTTTTCCAGTTCGCGCACGTTGCCCGGCCAGTCATAATTCATCAACGCTTTCATGGCGGCATTTGAGACCCGCAGGTCGGCGCCGGGAGCATAACGCTCGCAGAACCAATTCACCAGCATGGGAATATCGCTGCGCCGCTCGCGCAATGACGGGACATGCACGGTGACCACGTTGAGTCGAAAGTAAAGATCTTTCCGGAAGGTTCCGTTTTTGTAAGCGGCTTCCAGATCGCGGTTGGTAGCGGCAATGATGCGGACGTCCACCTTGATCCGCTGATTGCTGCCCACGGGACGCACTTCTTTTTCTTGCAGAACGCGCAGCAACTTGGCTTGCAGTTCAAGGGGCAGTTCGCCGATCTCGTCCAAAAAAACCGAACCCGTGTCCGCTGATTGAAAGAGTCCGGCTTTCGATTTCAGCGCGCCGGTGAATGCGCCTTTTTCATAGCCGAAAAGTTCGCTCTCGATCAGCGTCGGCACCAGCGATCCGCAATCGACAGCTACAAACGGACGGTTGGCGAAAGCTCCGCGGAAATGAATCGCGCGCGCGACTAATTCTTTTCCCGTTCCGCTTTCCCCGGAGATCAACACCGCGGTACGGGTGTCTTTGAGCCGCGATGCCACGCGCAGAACTTCTTGAATTTTGGCGGAAGATCCCACGATGCCGTGGACCGCGGTCTCGGAATCCATGCGCTGGCGCAGGAATTCATTTTCCTCCACCAGACGAACCTTCTCCGCCATGCGGCGCAAAAATAACCGGAGTTCCTCCAGCGGAGAAAAAGGTTTGGTGATGTAGTCGTACGCGCCCAGCTTCATCGCCTGCACGGCGCTTTCAATCGAGCCGTGGCCGGTCATGAGCGCGACTTCGATCCGGGGCAAAAGTTTTTTCACTTTCTCCAGGAATTCCAGGCCCGACATGTGCGGCATGACCATGTCGCTGAGAATCATGTGTACGGGCTGCTCTTCGAGCAACGCGAGGGCGGAATCGCCACTATCGGCTTCCAGGCAAATGAAGCCCAGGGCCTCACCCACGGTGATGCACAGCTTGCGAATGGTCTGCTCGTCATCGACGATCAGCAGGCGAACGCGAAGATCTTCTTTCGCCATGGAAAGTTTGCTAAATGCGGCGGTCACCGGGCTTTCCCCATAGTTTTCTCGACGGCGGAAATCAGGTCCTGCACACGAAATGGTTTCTCCAGATAAAGCGCGCCGATCTTGCGCAAAGTAGAAACGGTTTCTTCGTTGGCGTAGTCGCCGGTTATGATCACAACTTTATTTTCCAGGTCAGGACGATTCGCCGAAATCCAGGTGTAGACCTGAGCGCCGTCGACGCCCCCGGGCGTGCGCATATCAGAAACCACGCCGAGGAACTGGCCTTTCTCGAGCAGGCGCAATGCGTCAGCGCCGGACTCGATGCACACTACCTCGTAGCCATTGCGCTCGAGCGTAGCGGTTACCAGCGCCATGATCGAGGGCTCGTCTTCAATCAGCAACACGGGCAGGACGGCTCGTTGTAGCGCATTCTGAACGGCTGGAGTTGTCATTTTTGTATCACTCCTGCGGCCACACCCAAAGATGCGGTGTGGGGCGCTGCGGGAAAGCGGACGATGAAGGTGGCTCCCTGCCCGTCTGCGTTGTTATGGCAGAGAATCTCGCCTCCGTGTTCCTTCACAATTCCGTAGCAGATGCTAAGGCCCAGGCCAGTTCCCTTGCCGACCTCTTTGGTGGTGAAGAAGGGATCGAAAATTTTGTCGGGATGAGAAATGCCGTATCCGTTGTCGCAGAAGGAAACTTCCACGGAGTCTCCCGCTTTGGTGCTCATGATTTCGATGCGGGCGGGACGTCCGACTTCGTGAACCGCATCGTACGCGTTGTTCAGGATGTTGAGAAATACCTGCTGCAGTTGGTGGGCATCGCCAAAAATGTCGGGCAAACCTTCGTCGAGATGTTCGATCACTTCCACTCCGTGACTGTTGAAGTCGTAAGAACGCAGCTGAATGGTGCGCCGCAGAATCAGATTGAGCTGCACTGCGTTGCGCTGGGGCGGCATCTGGCGCGCGAAGCTCAGCAGATTTTGCACGATCTGCTTGGTACGCTGGGCTTCCTGCAAAATTACGCGCAGATCCTTGATCGCGCTCGTGGGAAGTTCGGGATTCTGCAGCAGCAGGTCAGCAAACCCCAGAATCGCGGTCAGCGGATTGTTTACTTCGTGCGCCACGCCCGAAACCAGTTGCCCCACAGCGGCCAGTTTTTCCGCGTGTACCAGCTTGTCGCGCAGTTCGGAGGAATCGGTAACGTCGGTCATCACAACCACGATGCTGTTAATATTTCCCTGCTCATCCCGCATGGGGCTCAGATTCACAGAGAACTGGCCGGCATTTCCGGTACTGCGCATAATTTGCAGCTCCAGATTGTCGACTTGTCCCCCGCGCAAGATGGCCTGCACTGCGTCGGCCAGGGGACGGACAAAGCCAGGCGCAGCCAGCTCTAACAGAGGCCGTCCGAGAAGTTCCCGCTGCTCAAAACCGGCCTCATACCAGCGCCGGTTGGCGTAGCTGATCAGGCCGGCGGTATCGGCAACCAGGATGAGACTCTGCGTGTTGCTCAGAATCTTGCCGGAAAAATCGCGCTCGCGCTGCAGTTCAGATTGGAAGGTATGCAGCCCGGTGACGTCGAGCATAAGTCCGCGGATTTGCAGCAAATGCCCGAGACTGTCGTACATGCCAAAAGCGTTAATCAGAACGTAAATCGGCGAACCGTTTTTGCGCCGAAGCGTGGCCTCGAAGTTACGCATCTGGCCACTCTTTTCCATGACCTCGGCATGAATCTGGCGCTGGTCCGGGGAGAAATAAACTTGCGTTGGAATATCGACCTGCAACAATTCTTCCCGGCTGGCATAGCCGAGCATCGAAACCAGGGCGTCGTTGACTTCAATGAAGCGGCCTTCGGGCGTGCTAAAAAATAATCCTTCCTGAATATTGTCGAACAACTCACGATAACGGCGTTCGGCTTCGCGGCGGTCCGTGATGTCCTTCAGGACGTGAATGGTCTGCAAACTTTCGCCCGATGCGCCGTGTACGCGGGAAGTGGAAACCAGATAAGTGCGGTCGAGCGCGGGATGCACGAACTCATCGCTCTCGCCTCCGGTCGAGCGGCAAAAAGGACAGGAATAGAGAGTGGATTCGCTGGTGAGCGCGAGCAAAGCGCGCATGTTGACCCCGATCAGGTCGCTGGGCGCAACTCCAATCATGGCGGCCAGCGAGCGATTCACCCGGAGAACCTTGTCCGTCTCATCGTGCACCACGATGAAGTCGGTAATGGCATCAAAAATTTCCAGCCAGTGGCGGTTGGCGCGCTCGATGCTGGTGAACAAGCGTGCATTTTCCAGGGCCATGGCGGCGTGCCCGGCCATAGCTTCGAGCAAGTCGCGATCTTCGGCGGCCAGCGGCCGGGTAAATCCAGAGAGGCAAAGCAATCCGGCAAGCGCTCCCTTGGAACCGGGCAAACGAACCACGACGCAGTCGTTCCAGCCCAGATCGGAAGCGAGGCCGGATCCCAGCAGATCGGCGGCCGTTCCTGAAACCGCACTGCCTGAAACAATGGACTCTGCGCCCTTGGCCGTTATTTTCGCAAGAGCGCTTCCCAGGCGCTGCTGCAGGGCGCGCTCTTCGGAACTCAACAGTTCATGGTTGCGGTTCTCCGCTTCTGCGTAACCCTGATTCCCGGCCTCTTGATCCTCAGCATCTTGATTCCCAGCCTTTTGATTCTTATCATTTTGCTTTGGCGCTGGAAACAGGGCGATCGTCTGGAAGCGACCTTCTTGAAACAAAGCGACGGCACCGGCGCGGGCGCCGGCCAGGGGAACGGCGTGGTCCACGAACTTGCGGGCAAAATCCGGCAGGCGAAGCAGGCCGTCAATCTCGCGGGCCAGCAGAGTAAGAGCTTCCGAGCGTTTGCGGTGCTGCTCCGATTGATGCAGGTTGTGGGCGACTTCAAGGACCACGGAAACCTGGGCGGCCAGAGCGCGCGCGCGGCGAATATCCTGTTGCGAAATTCCGGTGGCGTCGGAACGATCCAGTACTCCGAACATGCCCAGCACTTTGCCATCGGCGCCCAAGAGTGGAACGGCCAGCAATTGCCGAGCCTTGTATTGCGCCACGGCCTCAAGATTGGCCCCTTCATTTTGCGTGACATCGTCGGACCAGAAGACTTCTTTCCCCCGCAAAGTGCGAGTGACGATGCCTTCGGGAAAGACGTTATCGGCTTTGCTGGGTTCGCCGTGCCGAACCGCATAGCGCACGCGGAACTGATTATTTTCCAGAAGCGCAATGAAGCAACGGCCATAGGCCAGAAAGTCTGCGGCGCGCACTACGAAAGCTTGCAGAAAATGTTCCAGATCGCCGCTGGAACTGAGCTCGGAAGAAATTTCCAGCAACTGGTGCAGTTCGTGGGCCTGGCCTTGCGCCGTGGCGGAAAGTTCGGCATGAGCGACGGCAACGGCTCCGAAGCCGGCCAGGGCAGAGAGCAGCGATTTTTCTTCCGCGCTGAACGCGCTCTCGCGCCGCGGATAAACCAGGATCGCGCCCTGGGTTTGCGAAGTCCGAAAGGGGGCGGCTATGAGAATTCCCGGAGCCACCATGCTGGCCAGAGCGTGCTGGTCGCTGCCGAGGGAGATCTGGATGGCTTCGCCCGCGGCCACCGCCCGCTGCGCCAGGTCGGAGGCAAAGCGAATGGTTTGACGATCATGACTGGCGCGAAACGCATTCGCCATCTGGGGCGTTTCGGCGGCCACGGCGCGCAATTCGAAGGGTCCGTCCCGGCGCAGCAGAACGGAGACCAGTTGCGTCCGCAAAAGTAACCGTAGACGGTCGGCCAACGACTCGAGGACCGCGCTGACATCGGGGGTTTGGTGGAGCGCAGTCGCAACCTCGGCGAGAATCTCGGCGCGGCGCTGTTCTGTGCGTGAAGATTCTCCCAGCCGAGTCGCTTCCAGCAGGCCGCCCAGTTGTCCCGCCAAAATCGTAGCCTTGGCCGCCAGGTCTTCATTAAAAAATTCTTCCTCGGAATCATGCAAAAACGTCGCCGCGCCGATGACTTCATCGAAGACCACCAAAGGAGCAGCCATCAGCGAGCGGGCTTCGAATTGATGCGCCAGGGGAAAAGCGGGAGTGGAGGGCAACTGGTTGATGAAAATCGTTTGTCGGATTCGAACCGCTTCCGCCGTGGCCGCGCTTTGCTGAGGAGAAAGGTGCAGGCCCACAAAAACATCGGCCAGCTTTCCGTCGGCCTGCTCCCCAACCAGTTCGTCCCCGGCGTGGCGCCGCCAAAAATAGACCCCGCTCACTTGGAAGAACTCGCGCGAGGCCTGGCAGAAAAGTTGGATCAACGCAGCGGCATCGGCTCGTTGCGCCGCTGTGCTGGCGATCCGCAGAAGGAGCTTTTGGAAAGCTTCGTCCGAACCGGGAATTCCCTTTGCAGACGGCATCGAATTTCCTTCCACCGTCTTCAAAGGGTCACCGTTCGTCGGAACGAAGTTTTTACAATTCTCACAAGTGATTGAAACTAATGGAAAACTATCTGCCATCTCATTTTGAGTCAAGAGAAATGGGGATGGGGTGCCTAAGTGTGAAATCCCGAGATTATTCCACCCATTTGTCTCACTGTGAGAATTCTATCGGCTTCGCTCTGGGATGAGACAGCAAGAATGTTCATCAAGCCGGTCCATAGGGGACGGGTATGGTTTAAGTGTTTTCTTATCATTAAGCTACGGGGCATTACCTTGGTTTTTCCTAAAGTGCGCGCGTGGCCACGACGTTGCTCCACTGGGAGCGCTGGACTACTGCCGGGGAGGAACCGCGTCTTGGGAGGAACCGTGACTTGGGGAAAGACTTGGAGAAAGACTGCAGTGCTGCTCGCAACGGCCACGTTGTTGACCTCAGGAGTCGGAGGCGTCAGCGGTCAAGACACTCAGAACGACGTCTTGCGGCGGGCTAAGAGCAAAGTTCAACCGGTTTATCCAGAATTGGCCCGGAGGATGAACCTTACGGGCTCGGTCAAAGTGGAAGTCGTAGTCGCGCCCAACGGTTCGGTCAAGGATGCAAAAGTAGTTGGCGGTCATCCCGTGCTGGCCAACGCGGCCCTGGAAGCGGTGAAAAAATGGCGGTTTGAGCCGGCCGGGGCCGAGAGCACCGGAGTGGTGGATTTCAAATTCGAAGCTCATCCCTAGGCGCACGGATAAAAAAGTGGCCGGAGGAAACGGCATGACAATTGGCAAAAAACTCTATGTAAATTTCGGAATCATTCTCAGCATGGTGGGGGTGCTGTTTCTGGTGAACCTGCTGGCCGTGCAACGCGAGCACGCCGCAAAAGCTGCCGCCACGGCCTCGTTGCAGCTGGCCGATTCGACCAATGAAGTCCGCTTCCAGATGATGCAGAACCGCCTCTATCTCAGTAACTATCTGCTGAGCGGCGACACCCGCGAAGTCGAGCGCATGAACGATGGCCTGCGCACACTCAGCGACAAATTGCAGCAAGGTCTCGGGCTGGCGAATTCCGAACAAGAACGCACCGCGCTCACCAAGGTTCAGCAACTGGAACAGGCCTGGGGCAAAGAGTTTGCCCAGCCCCTCATCGACAAACGAAAAGATGTAGATTCCGGAAACGCCACCGTAGCCGAACTGCAGATTTACTACCTTCAGAAAGACGCATCCTCCTGGGTAAAAAATTCCACCGACGCCCTCGATGTGGCCGACGGAGAAAATCGCAAACTGGTGGACCTGCGGCGCAAGTCCGACGAGACCGCCAGCACCTACACCATTGTGGCGTCCCTTCTGACCACCCTGTTTGCTCTGGTTCTGGGCGCAGTCATTTCCTTCCGCACGGCGAAATCGATTACCGAACCTTTGACCAACCTGATGCAGGTTTCGCGGCAGATTGGCGACACCGGCGATCTGGAACACACCATCGATGTAAAACGCAGCGACGAAATCGGCGAACTCGCCCGCAGCTTCGCCAAAATGGTCACCTATTTGAAAGAGATGGCGGGCGTATCGGAATCGATTGCCGGCGGAGACCTCATGGTGCAGGTCAAGCCGCGTTCTACGCACGATACGCTGGGCAACGCCTTCGCCAAAATGGTCGAAGGACTGGGTAAGCTGGTCCGCAGCGTCCGCGATGCTTCGGCGCAGGTGGCCAGCGCCAGCGGCCAGGTGGCGAATGCATCGGACGATTCCGCCAAGATCGGCCTGCAAACCTCTTCCGCCATCGACGAAGTCACCAGCACCATGCACGAGATGAGCGTCAACGTGCAGAACATGGTGAAGAGCACGCAGGTGCAGGCCTCCAGCGTGAGCGAGACTTCCGCCTCCATCGATCAGATGGTGGCTTCCATCCAGCGCGTCGCCGACACCGCCAAAGTGCTGCTCGACATTTCCAACCGCTCGCGCGAAGAAGTGCACAGCGGCATTACCACCATGGAGAAGGCTACCGACGGCCTGAACCGCATCAACGCGACGATTACCTCCTCGGGAGAAATCATTGGAGCCCTCGGCCAGCGCGCCGACGACATCGGCAAGATTATCGAAGTCATCGACGATCTGGCGGAACAGACCAACCTCCTGGCTCTGAACGCCGCCATCGAGGCCGCCCGCGCCGGAGAACACGGCTTGGGCTTCGCCGTGGTCGCCGATGAAGTCCGCAAGCTGGCGGAAAAATCGGCGCAATCCACCAAGGAAATTTCCGAACTGATTCAAAGTATTCAGAAGGAAGCGCGCAAGGCCGTCGAGAACATGGACCGCTCCACCGGCATCGTGAACGAAGGCCTGGATCTGGGCGGAGAACTCAACGGCGCGCTGCGCAAAATCTCCAACGTGGTCACCGAAGTTTACAAGTTCGCCCAGGAAATCGGCGCGGCCACCAATGAACAGTCTCACGGATCGTCTCAAATTGCCCGCGCCACCACGCGGCTGAACGAGATCACCCACGAAATTAATTCCGCCGTGGAAGAGCAGGCTTCCGGAGCGCAAGCCGTGGTGAAGGCCATGGAGCGCATGCGCGAACTGGTACAGCAATCGACTTCGGGCTCGACGGAACTGGCAGCTTCGGCGGAACAAATGTCGAAGATGTCGCGCGGCCTGCTCGATTTCATGGACCGCTTCACGCTGGAAGAATCTTCCCGCGGCGAGGAGAAACCCTCCGCTCGCCGGGCCGCCGCAGGAGCTCGCTACTAGAATCGCCGTTCCTCTTGGGGATCAAACCATGAACCGAGAACTCCATATCGTGGGCTTCCAGGTAGGGCGCGAGACCTATGGCGTCCCCATCACTTCCCTGCACGAAATCGTGAGGGTGCCGGAAATTACCGCCGTGCCGGACGCGCCGGACTATCTCGAAGGCGTGATTAACCTGCGCGGAAAAATTGTTTCCGTGATGGACCTGCGCAAACGCTTTGGCGACAAGCTAGCCACTTTGAGAAAACAGAATCGCATTTTGGTGGTCGAGCACGCCGGAAAACTGGCGGGACTGATCGTGGATTCGGCGACGGAAGTTTTAAAGATCGCCAGCACGGACGTGGAAGCTCCGCCCGCGGCTTTTCAAGAAGGCGGATTGAACTGCGTCACCGGGCTGGGCAAGGTTCGCGGCCGCCTGATTGTGCTCCTGGATATGAACCGGCTGTTGGCTCCGGCAAGCTTGCTGCAAGAAAAGCCGGAAGCGGAAGGCAAGGCTGCAAAAGCGGAAGCTCGCGCAGCTGCAGTGCGTTAGTCCAGGTTCTGCCCCATGGGCTGAGAATTGAGTGCTGCGAATGAGGCTGCGAATGAGATTGCGACGCGGAGAACGAGAGCCAGCATGAGCACATCTGGAGCGGCGCCGGCTCCTATCTTGACGGACGCGGAACTGAAGCTGTTGCAAGCACTCATCTATCAGGAGTGCGGAATGCACTTCGACGAACGCCGCCTGCACTTTCTGCAGGACCGCCTGTTGCGGCGGCTGAAAGAGTGCCGGGTCGACTCGTTCTATGCCTATTACCGCCTGCTGATCAGCCAGGAGGGCAAAGCCGAGTTGGCCAAGCTCGTCGAGAACCTCACGGTGAACGAGACCAGTTTTTTCCGCCACAAAGCGCAGCTCGATCTCTTCCAGAAAACCATTTTGGAAGACATGTTGAAGCGCAAGCAGGCGCACCGCGAATATTCCATTCGAGTGTGGAGCGCGGGCTGCTCCACCGGGCAGGAGGCTTACACTCTGGGCATGATGGCCGCCGACACGCTGGCCTATTACTACCTGCGCAATCCGCTGCCCATCGAAGTAACGCTGCCCAAGCCGCTGATTCCTCCGCCCTGGCGCGTTGAAATTCTGGCCAGCGACATCAGTTACTCGGTTCTTCGCATCGGGCAGGAAGGCCTTTACAACGAGCATCAGATGTCGACCGTGGATTACACCTTCCGCCTGCGCTACTTCGACAAAGTCGGGGAACGTTACGCCATCAAAAAAGCGCTGAAAGAGATGGTGCACTTCGACTTTCATAACCTGAAAACCGAATATCTGCCGCAGCGTAACGACGTAATCTTCTGCCGGAATGTGATGATGTACTTCGACGAAGCCGAGCAAAAGCGGCTGGTCGAAAAATTTTACCGCTGCCTGAACCCCGGCGGCTATTTGTTCGTAGGCCATGCGGAAAGCTTGCTGGGCCTGACCGAGAAATTTCGAATGGTGCATAAAGATAGCGGCACCGCGTACCAGCGGATCGAGGTGCGCGAGTGACCAATCCTCCCGATGAGCGTGGAGCGGAGCTGCGCGAGTTGTTTTTCGAAACCTCGCAGGAACTGCTGCAGGCGCTCAACGAAGAAACTCTCAAGCTGGAAAAGGCTCCCGGCGACGAAGAGATCGTGCGCTCGATCCGGCGCACGGTGCACACCCTGAAGGGGGACTCGGCGGCCTGCGGCCTGCGCGAGTTGAGCGAACTGGCCCATCAGTTCGAAGATGCGCTCTCTCTGGAAAGTGCGGCCGGTCACGCAGCCCTGGCCGAGATTGCGTTCGCGGCGGCGGATGTTTTCACCGGAATGCTGGCCTCCTATCACGGCGGAAGTCCGATGCCGGATGCGGAGCCGTTGCGCAAAAGAATCACCGAGCTCACCACCGCGCCGTTGGCAAAAAAATCGCGCCGCAAGAAAAAAGCCAATGGCACGCCGCAAAAGTCCGGGCAGGATTGGACCGACGCGGAGAAGCACGATGTGGCCCAGGCCCAGGCTGCCGGGCTGGCGCTGTATGACATATCCGTCAAAATCGATCCCCACTGCAGCATGCCGATTGCCGCGCGGCAACTGATCAAGACTGCCATCAGCGCGATCGGCCGGGTCATCGTCACGCGCCCGGATGCAAAATCGCCGGCCGCTTCCAAACACGTCGAATTCGTTTTCGCCAGCGCGCAGACCCAGGACCAGATTGCCGCCAAGTGCCACATTCCAACCATTGCAGGCGAAGTCCTCGTTACTCTGATCCAGGCAGCCGTCAGCCAGGCAGCCGCTGATCCGGCAGTCGCGGCAACGCCTGAAACTGCAGCTTCCCCGTCACTCCCTGCGCCAAGTTCCGCCGATTCAACTTCCTCAGATTCAATTGCAAAAGAAACAGTTCCAGCAACTTTCGCTCCGGCTCAGCCAGCCGCCGAAGCTCCCGCCCCAACTCCCGAGGCCGCCATACCGCAGGTCTTAACGGAAAACATTCTTCGTGTCGAAGCGGGACGCATCGACAACGTTCTCAATCTGGTCGGCGAACTCATTATCGGAAAATCGATGCTGCAGCAGGCGTTACTGGAATTCGGCAAGCTCTATCCGAAAGAACCCTTGCGCGGCAAGTTTGCCGACGCCATGGCCTTTCAGGCGCGTGTGCTCAACGACCTGCAACGTTCCGTGATGAAAATCCGCATGGTTCCCGTGGACCAGTTGTTCCGCCGCTTTCCGCGCATCATCCGCGATGTCGCACGGCAGTGCGGCCGCGAAGTCGATCTCGAACTTTCAGGGCAAGATACCGACCTCGACAAGGGAATCCTCGATGCAATCGCCGAGCCGCTGACCCACCTGGTGCGAAATGCAGTGAGTCACGGCATCGAACCCGCCGAGCAACGCAAGTCGCAAGGCAAGGCGCCGCGCGGAAAAATTCGTCTCAATGCTTACCACCAGGGCAACCAGGTCGTGGTCGAGATCAGCGATGATGGCCGCGGCATTGACGCGCAGAAGATCCGTAACAAGGCCATCGACCTTGGAATGACTACCGCCGAAGAAGCCGCGCGTCTCACCGAGGCCGAAACCCTCGACTACATCTTCCGTCCCGGATTCAGCACAGCGGAAGTAGTAACCGAAGTCTCCGGCCGGGGCGTAGGCATGGACGTGGTGCAGAGCGTCTTACAACGGCTGAAGGCAACCATTCACGTCGAAACTCATATTGGTCAGGGCACTACTTTCCGCCTCAAGTTGCCACTCACACTCGCCATCATCAAGGCGCTCATGTTCTGGGTGGAAGAGCGTTTGTATGCCATCCCGTTGAATGCGGTCAGCCAGATCGCGCGAACCTTTGAATCCGAAGTCCACCAGGTCGATAACTACGAAGTATTGCAGCTCCGCAATCAGGTGCTGCCGCTTCTGCGCCTGGGGCGCGCCTCTGCCGCCGAGGTCGACGGCAAGCCGCGCAAGCTCTTCGTTCTCGTGATCATCGTCGGCGAAAGAAAATATGGCTTGGTCGTCGATGCCCTCGAAGGCGAAGAAGAATTAGTCATCAAAGCTTTGGACGATCAAACTTTCGCCACCGATTTGGTGAACGGCGCTTCCATCCTGGGCGACGGGAAGGTGGTCTTGATCTTGAATCTGCTGGCGGTGGTGGAGCACGCGGCGCGGGTGCGTCCCGAGGCCGCGGGATTGAGCAGCTGCGGCCTGTTATTGAATCATGCCGACCGCGCGCGCATTGCGATGAGCGCCGCCGGGGCCCGGGCATGAGGCCAGAGCTCGACATGAAGACAGGCATGAAAAAAGTGCGCGTGCTGGTAGTGGATGACTCCGCGCTCATGCGGAAACTCATTCCCCAGATGCTCGAAACCGATTCGTCCATCGAGGTGGCCGGCACCGCGATGGACGGAACCTTCTGCCTCAAGAAGATCGACGAACTCGCCCCCGACGTCGTCACCCTCGATCTGCAAATGCCGGGCATGAACGGCATCGACACCTTGAAAGAGATCATGCGGCGCAATCCGCTGCCCGTAATCGTAGTCAGTTCGCACAGCACCGAAGGCGCTTCGG